>Ga0209075_1000643_pt1 | contig 34017 bp, 33 predicted proteins | sample Stecom2011_FD_187523 | JGI IMG/M metagenome (GOLD analysis project Ga0209075, IMG submission 187523) | Agricultural soil microbial communities from Utah to study Nitrogen management - Steer compost 2011 (SPAdes) (version 2) | ecosystem: Environmental > Terrestrial > Soil > Agricultural land...
ACACCGGCACTGGGCGCGTCCAGCAGGCTGGCCAACAGCTGACGTTCAACCAGCGGCAGATCGGCCAGCAGCAAGGCCAGCTCCGCAGAACTGGAGCCGGGTCGCGGCTGCCAGCGGCTGGCATGGCCGTCGGGGATCGCACCGAGGCGCTGGCTGCGTTCCGGCCAGGGTACCGGCGACAGCTGCTCCTGCAGGCGCTCCAGCCCCTGTTTCAGCTGCCCCTTGCCCTGCTCCAGCCAGCGCTGCAAGCGCGCCCGGTACTCGGCACTACGCCTTGTCATCGGTCACCCGCCCCAGCCGTTCGCGGATGCTCCGCACAATTCCCCGGTTGTCCTCGACCAGCCCCTGCTGATCCTGCAGGGGCACTGCACGGCACAGATCCAGCGTGAAGTGCCCCAGGCGCGCGCTGTACAGCCCCACACCCACACCCTGGCCAACCCGGGCGGCGAGCTTTTCCAGCACGCCGGACAGCAGACTGTCGGTCAGCGCACCTATGGCGACCTCGGTCCCCCCGGCCAGGGCAATGTTGCGCAGCACATGGCGGGCCAGCCGCCAGCTGCTCACCTGACTGACCGGCAGGCCGTAGCAAAGGGCGATCCGGCGCATCATGCGCAGGTTGCGCCAGAGCACCAACAGGATATCCACTGCCACCCAGGGGCTGGTCGCCACCAGCAGCCCGGTGGCCACGGCGTCACGCTGCAGCATCTGTCGCGCCTGGACATCCAGCGGCTGATAGAACTGCCGGCCCAGTCGGCGACTGATCTCGTCGGCACTGTAGGACTGGTCCAGATCGGCGCAGGCCGCATTCATCTGCGCCGCCAGGGGCGTGTCCTCATACAGCGCCTGGAGCCGATCCAGCCAGTCCAGCGCCAGGCGCTCGCGCGGATCGGCCAGCGCCGCCTGCATTTCCAGCCGCAGCTGTTCCACTTCGGTAAGTCGGGCACGCTGGCGCCGGACATCTGCCCAGGCCTTGAGACCGGTGCCGGCGAGCACAGCACCCAGCCCGCCGAGCATTGCTCCGGCCACGGGATGCCACTGCCAGGCCGCCCAGCTCCACTGCCCCCACTCCCACAGGGCCACCCCCAGTACCGTGACCAGCACCAGGCGCAGCAGCCGACCGGGCCAGCGGCTGCGCGGCGGTGCGTTGTCCAGCCCGGGAGGCGTGGCGCCGATCGGCTCGCGAACCTCGGGCGGGGGCTGCATACCCGCCTCGCCGAGGATGCGGGTGGCCTGCGGTCCGGGTGCAACGGACTCATTCAGGGTTTCGAGTATGCGCGTCTTGTTGCTCACAGTGCGGCTCCTTCGAGCATCCAGCCCAGCAGCTCATCCATGCGGTAATGGGGAAAGGGCTCGTTGCGATGCAGACCCGGCGGCGGGCGCAGCTCCAGCAGCTCGGGGCCATCGACCTGCAGATCCAGCGGCAGGTGGGTCGGAATGCTGCCGGGCTGATAACGCACCCAGCCGGTCTGGCCCTGCAGACCGGCCACCAGCGCATCGCCCTCCTGGCGCGTGGCGCGGACCGCCGCCAGCGGAAAGCCGCGCACTTCCACGCCGCCGTGGCGTACATCGGAGAGGCTGTCGGTCAGCAGATCCTCCAGACACTGCTGCACCGCGCGCTGCTGCTCCGCAGAGACCTGATCCACCTTGGTCGCACACACCGCCAGGCGGCTGATGCGCGGCTGCCAGAACCGTCGCCAGAGGCTGTTGCGCCCGTAACGGAAGCTCTGCAGCACTGCCTCCAGCGCCCCCTTGAGATCGGACAGCGCCGCCTGCCCGGCGTCCATGGGGCTGAGCATGTCGACCAGCAGTATCTGCCGGTCCAGGCGGCTGAAGTGTTCGTCATAGAAGCCCTTGACCACGAAGTCCCGGTAATAGCGGAACCGCGCTTCACACTCGGCCCACCAGCTGCCCGCCCCGGTGGCGGTATGCCGGTTGCCTGCCAGCAGCGGAACGAACAGCAGCATCTCCGCTGCGATGCCGGATCCCGGCAGCAGAAAGCGACCGGGCTGATTGCGCGACAGTCCCGCCTCGCTGCGGCTGCGCTGGAGAAAATCCGTCCAATCCCGGCGCAGCTGCTGCAGCAGGGACGCATCCAGCGGTGCCTGCGGATCGATCGCCAGCAACCGGTCACGCAGCGGGCCGGCCAGGCCGCGGCGGGGCTCGAGTTCGAGCCAGTCTCGCATCTGCTCGCACCACTGGCCGTAATCCAGCTCCAGCAACGGCAGGTCCAGGAGCCACTCCCCCGGGTAATCGAGAATCTCGATACGCAGAGACCGGCTGGGTTGCACCCGCCGCAACAGCCCCGTCTGACGAAAGCGCAGGTCGATCACCACCCGTGACAGATCGGTGGTGGAGGACGGCCAGCGCGCGGGGTTGTCCGACAGCGCCTGCAGAGCGTCCAGATAGGCGAAGGCCTGCTCTACCCCGTCACGCTGCCAGCGTACCGCCTCCAGCCGGTCAAAGGGGGGCCTGCGCGCCAGCAGTCCCCGCTGGTGGTTCTCCAGCTGGTTGATCAGGCTGGTGATGAAGGTGGTCTTGCCCGCCCGGCTCAGCCCGGTCACCCCCACCCGCAACCGCGCGTTGCCCAGCGCCGGGGCGTGCTGTTTCCAGTCCGTGATCCAGTGCGGCTTCTTCAACGCAGCCATGCAGGCACCCCCGAAGTCATGTATGGTCTAGGGGCCCAGTATCGCACAACCAGCAACGGGGAGATTCAATGGCGTATACAGACACCCACAGCAAGGCCATCGGCTATCTGTTATGGATTTTCGGCTTCATGGGGGCCCACCGTTTCTATTACGGCAAACCCTGGACGGGGACCCTGTACTTCTTCACCCTGGGCCTGTTCTTCATTGGCTGGATCATTGACCTGTTTCTGATCCCGTCCATGGACCGGCAGGCGGATTCGCGCTTCCGCGCCGGGCGGATCAACTTCAACCTGACCTGGATACTGCTGACCTTCCTCGGCGTGTTCGGCGCCCACCGCCTGTACATGGGCAAGTGGGTCACCGCCATCATCTACTTCTTCACCGGCGGCCTGTTCCTGCTCGGCGTGCTCTACGACTACTGGACGCTGAACGAGCAGATCTCGCAGAAGAACATAGAGAAGGCCTGGTAGCCAGGCCCTTCCCGCTCAGACCGGATCGTTGCGGGTCAGCAACTCATCCGGCAGATGCATCACCCAGTCTTCCTGCCTGGGCGGCATCTGCAGGTGGTACCCCTGCCCCTGCAGATTCTCCAGCACCTGATGAATATCCTCCCTGGCCAGCTTGCGCTCGGGGCTGAGGATCAGGTCCATGGAGTGCTCGGGCTTGCCGAACAGACGCAGCAGGTCCTCAGGCACGCCGGCGAGCCCCTTGTCCCTGGGGACATACAGGTACATGCCGTCCTTGCGCGGACTGCGATAGATAGAGCACAGCACTTTCATGCCTTGTTTCCCTCGTTGACGGATGGATTGGCCAGGGCCAGCAGCTCTGCGCCCATCAGCTCGCGACGCCAGCCGGTGAGCTCATCCGGCAGGCGATAGGGGCCGCAGGGGTAACCGGTGCGGACCATGGCCTCCAGGGTCTTCTTGCGCAGCATCAACTCTGCGGCCATGCCCAGACGCTCGGCGTGGCGCTGCCCCACCTTGCGCAGCGCCTTGAGCAGGCGGTTGGCGTCCGCCGGCAAGGGTTCAGGCAGGGGTTCGGGCCATTGCTGCTCCGGCACCTGCTGGCCTTCGGCGATCAGTCGCAATATGGTCTCGCCGTCCTGACGTACGGTCCGCGGATGCATGTCCTCCATCCGCGACAGCTGCGACAGGGTTGAAGGCTGACGCTGGGCCAGCGGACAGAGCACAGACTCGCGCAGCAGGCGGTTGCGCGCCACATCACGCTGACGGGCGGTCCGTTCACGCCAGGCGCAGAGCACCCTGAGCACCGCCAGTTCAGACGGCTTCAGACGCCAGGCCTGCTTGATCTTGCGCCAGGCCTGATCCGGGTCAGGCAGCTGCCGGGCATTGGCCACCAGCTCGGCGGTGTCCTCGAGCAGCCAACTGGTCAGCCCGGCTTGATCCAGCCGGGGAGCCAGCACCTTGTAGATCTCTGCCAGATGCTGGGTATCGTCCACCGCATACTGCAGCTGCCGGGGGCTCAGGGGACGCTGCAACCAGTCGGAGCGCGTCTCTTCCTTGGGCAGATCCACGTTCAGCAGGCCGCTGACCAGGCGCGAGTAGGACATGGAGAAATCCATGCCCAGATAGGCTGCGGCGATCTGGGTGTCGAACAGGGGCGCCGGCAGGGCACCACACAGGTGCTGGAACACTTCCAGATCCTCGCTGCAGGCGTGGAACACCTTCACCACGCCCGGCGCTTGCAGCAGCGCTATCAGGGGTGACCAGTCACTGATTGCCAGCGGATCGATCAGCGAGGAAGTGCAGCCGTCGCCGACCTGGATCAACCCGGCGATGGGAAAGTAGGTTTCGGTGCGAACGAACTCGGTGTCCATCGCCACGAAGGGCAGCGTCAGCCAGCGCTCGCAGCAGGCGGCGAGGTCGGCATTGCAGGTGATGATGTGAGGGGGAGCCTCGGTTGACGTCATAAGCTATCCAGTTCCGTAACGGGCCATGCGGCCCCGGCGCGAAGTATACCCGAGCCGCCTGCCCCGGCGGGCGACGACTTGGCGAGAAGTTGTAACCGACTCCCATCTCTGCCTGTATCAATGATGACAACAGGGTTCAAGATTGATCGCCATCAACCGATAAAGAGACTGACAACATATAATCTGCACTGCAGAAAATGCCATCCGGGAGTCGAAATGGATTTTTTTCAGAACCTACAGCTCAAGTACAAGTTCTGGGCTGTCAACAGCGTAACCTTCATCAGCACCCTGATTCTGGTACTGGTTGCCCTGGGGGTCGAACAGGATCGAATCCATACCGAACGCAAGCGCCTGGCTGCTGAACTGGTCATCCCCGGTGGTACCGCCAGCGCTCCGGACGGGCTGCGCTGGCTGGATGCGTCCTCCGCGGGCAACCGCCTTTCCGGCAGCCCGGTGTGGATCCCCGCCGAGGATCTGCGGGTAACGATTTCAGCCCCTCTGCTGGGCGCCTGGGCCGTGAACAAGGACGGCCAGGGCCGGTTGCTGGGCGTAGAAAAGCAGAACTACCTGGCGCTGCTCATCGAGCGGGCTCCCTTGTACGCGGTGGTGGTACTGGTGCTGATGCTCGCGGTGCTGACCGTGTCGCAGATCCTGATCTCCTTCATCACATCCAATATCCGTGCCCTGCGTGATGTCATGCTCACTGTGCAGAACACCGGGGACCTCACCCTGCGCGCCGATGCCGCCAGCCGTGATGAGGTCGGGGCCATGGCCCGGGCCTTCAACGCCATGCAGAGTGCTCAGCAGGAAGTCGTCGGCACCGTGCGCCTTGCCGCAAGCCAGCTGGAACAGGGCACCAACGAAATGGCCCGGCTGATGGCCGGCGTCAAGGACGGCATGGTTACCCAGCAGGGCGAGACTGACATGGTTGCCGCCGCCGTCAATGAAATGAGCGCAACCGTCCAGGACATTGCCGGCAACACCGCCGTGACCCGTGACCAGTCCACCCAGGCCGATGCCCTCGCCCGCCATGGCCGGGACCAGGTGCTGCGGGTGAGCCAGACCATCACCGGCCTGGCCACCAGCATAGAGCGCTGCACCCAGCACATGCAGAAGCTGGAAGGCCACAGCCAGGAGATCAGTGGCGTGGTGCGGGTGATCCGCGATATCGCCGAACAGACCAATCTGCTGGCGCTGAACGCCGCCATCGAAGCGGCCCGTGCCGGCGAATCGGGCCGCGGCTTTGCCGTGGTGGCTGACGAAGTGCGCGCCCTGGCCCAGCGGGTGCAGAGCTCCACCGACGAGATCCAGCGCATGATCGAGGCCCTGCAGACCGGCACCCATGCAGCGGTTGGCGATATGGAAGACAGCGCCCGCCTCACCCACGAATCGGTACAGCAGGTGGAAGAGGCCGGTCAGTCACTGGCCGAGATCACTTCCTCGGTCAGCCAGATCAGCGGTGGCAACAGCGAAATTGCCTCCGCCGTGGAGCAGCAGAGCATCGCCGCAGAATCCATTACCCAGAGCGTGATCCAGATCCGCGATGTCACCGAACAGACGGTGATGCAGACAGTGCAGAGTGCCGCCACCAGCGAGCAGCTGGCCACCCTCGCCCACCAGCTCAATGCCGCCGTGGGCCGGCTGAAGACCTGACCTGCAGACCTTCCTCCGCGACAGCCGCGGAGGAAGACCTCGGTGAGTTACTGCAGAGCGATGCGGTCGCGGTTACGCTCGACGGTCGCCGGCCCTATGCCCTTGACCATGGCCAGCTCCTCGACGTCGGCAAAATTGCCGTTTTCCTCGCGGTAACTGACGATGGCCTCGGCCTTGGCCAGACCGATCCCGCTCAGGGTCTCGGCGATTTCCGCAGCACTGGCCTGGTTGATGTTGACCGTAACCAGAGGCGCTTCGCTCACTTCCGCCAGAACGGGATGGGCGAGCAGGACGCTCAGACTCAGCATGATGGCGCTTATCAGTGATTTCATGAACTTTCTCCTTAGTGGAAATGGACCCGCAACAGAGGGAGAAAACCTGAACCGATGCACATCGATGACGCTGAGCTTCCCTGCGGCACAGGCAAGCTACCTGCAACCGGCGCCAGGCTGAAGCCCGAGAGCGTGGATCTGTGAAGAACGTCCCACTCGCGACGCGTCTGGTCTGTGGTCTCTATAGCGTGCCGCCGCATTTGATGCCAAAATGCCTCTACACACCCGAGCCCAAGGAAGCGCCGTGCCCGATGCGATCCCCCTGCTGATCTGCGACGACTCCGGCATGGCCCGCAAGCAGCTCATGCGGGCCCTGCCCAGGGGCTGGCCGTTCCGCATCACCCAGGCCGACAACGGCCAGGCCGGTCTGGAGGCGATTCGCGCAGGCCTCGGCGAGATAGTTCTGCTCGATCTGACCATGCCCGAACTGGACGGCTTCGAGGTCCTGCGCCGGATGCGCGAGGAACGGCTGCAGGCTCAGGTGATCGTCATCTCCGGCGACGTGCAGGAGGAAGCCATCCGCCGCGCCCTTGAGCTGGGTGCGCGCAGCTTCATCAGAAAGCCTGCCGATGCAGGCCAGTTGGAACAGGCGCTGCTGGCCCTGGGGGTGCACGCCCCGACAATCGACCCGAGCCTACCGGCAGCGGAGCTGGATCTGCCCAGCGTGGGCTTCAGGGATGCTTTCCGTGAGGTGGCCAATATCGCCATGGGCCGGGCAGCCGAGCTGCTGGCCCGCGTTCTTGGCGTCTTCATCAAGCTGCCCGTCCCCAACGTCAACATTCTCGAGGTAGCCGAGCTGCACATGGCCCTGGCTGACGCCCAGGGCAACCGCCAGGTCTCGGCCATCTGCCAGGGCTATATCGGTAGCGGCATTGCCGGCGAGGCCCTGCTGATATTCCACGACTCCCAGATCAGTGATGTTGCCCGGTTGCTGAAGCACCAGTCCGGCAACAGCTCGCCGCTGGAGCTGCAGCTGGACCTGGCCGCCATTGTCATCGGTGCCTGCCTCAATGGCATCTGTGAACAGCTGGATCTGCAGCTGTCATCGGGCCACCCCATGGTACTGGGGCAGCACTGCACCATCGAGGAGCTGATCCGGGTCAACCGCAATCGCTGGAAGCGCACCCTGGCGGTGGAAATCAGCTACGCGCTGGAGGACCATGACATCAAGTTCGACCTGCTGTTGCTGTTCACCGAGGCATCGGTACAGGTACTGCAACGCAAGACCGCTCTGTTGATCAACTGAGAATGCAAGCGGAGACCGGCATGTCCACCTTACTTGATGTCAGTGAATTGCACTGGTTGCTGGACATAGTCCAGAGCATCGATGTCGGTGTCGTGGTGCTGGACCGGGAGTACCGCATCCAGGTATGGAACAGTTTCATGGAAAACCATTCGGGCAGGCCGGCCAGCCAGGTCAGCCAGCGCTCGATGCTGGAGCTGTTTCCGGAGATAGATCAGGCCTGGTTCACCAGCAAGGTGGAAACCGCGCGCATGCTCGGCACCCGGGTGTTCACCATCTGGGAGCAACGCCCCTACCTGCTGAGGTTCAGCAACTATCAGCCGATCACCGGCCTGGCGGACCACATGTACCAGAACGTCACCATACTGCCCCTGCGCACGGTCAACGCGAGCACCGGGCATGTGTGTCTGATCATCTATGACGTGACCAATGTAGCGGTGAACAAGCTGCAACTGGAGGCAGCCAACGCGCAGCTGCAGCAGCTGGCTCTGCATGACGGTCTGACCGGCCTGCTCAATCGCCGGCACTGGGAAAGCTGTCTGGAGAGGGAGTTTTCCAGGCATACCCGCTACAACAACCCGGCCAGCCTGGTGATCTTCGACATCGACCACTTCAAGCAGTTGAATGACACCTACGGCCATCAGGCCGGGGACGAGGTCATCCGCCAGGTGGCGGCGCTGACGCGGGGCATGGTGCGGGAAACCGACTACGCCGGTCGCTACGGGGGTGAGGAATTCGCCATACTGCTGACCGATACCTCACTGGAGGGAGCAGCGCTCTTTGCCGAGCGCCTGCGTCAGGCCGTCGAACGGCTGGAGATTGCCTATGACAAGTACCTGCTGCGCTGTTCCATCAGCCTGGGTGTGGCCTGCATCCATGGCAGCATGACCGGCTACCCGCTGTTGATCGAGGCAGCCGACAAGGCGCTTTACCGCTCCAAGCAGGCCGGCCGCAACCGCGTGACCCTGAGCGGCGCGGCGACAGCCCACTGACGCGGATCAGCCGCGAACGGCCTCCAGACCTCGCTGCAGGTCCGCACGCAGGTCTTCCACATCCTCCAGCCCCACTGCCAGCCGTATCAGGCCGTCGCGGATGCCTGCGGCTTCACGGGTCTCGGCGGGAAGCCGACCGTGGGTGGTGCTGGCCGGATGGGTGATGGTGGTCTTGGCATCACCGAGGTTGGCGGTAATGGAAACCACCCGGGTCGCATCAATGAAGCGCCAGGCCGCCTCGCGTCCACCCCGCACCTCGAAGCTCACCACAGCACCGAAGGCCGACTGCTGACTGCAGGCCAGCGCATGCTGGGGATGACTCGGCAGACCGGCGTAATAGACCTTCTCCACCTCCGGCTGCTGCTCCAGCCAGCCGGCCAGTTCCAGCGCCGAGGCGCAATGGGCAGCCATGCGCAGGCGCAGGGTCTCCAGGCCCTTGAGGAACACCCAGGCGTTGAACGGGCTCAGCGAAGGCCCTGCGGTACGCAGGAAACCGACGACCTCCTGCATGTGCTCGTGCCGACCAGCGACCACACCACCCAGGCAGCGGCCCTGACCATCGATGTACTTGGTCGCCGAATGGATGACGATGTCCGCGCCCAGCGCCAGGGGCTTCTGCAGCGCCGGGGTACAGAAGCAATTGTCCACCGCCAGCAGTGCACCCTGTTCCTGCGCCACCCGGGCCAGGGCTCGGATGTCCACCAGCTCCGCCAGCGGGTTCGACGGGGACTCGACGAAGAACAGTCGGGTATTGGGCTTGCAGGCGGCTCGCCAGCCGTCGATATCCGACAGGCCGACGTAGTCGACCTCGACACCGAAACGCTTGAAGTACTTGTCGAACAGGCTGACCGTGGCGCCGAACACGCTGCGCGACACCAGTATGTGATCACCTGCACTGCACAGGCTCATCACCGTGGCCAGAATGGCGGCCATGCCCGAGGCCGTGGCGACCGCCTGCTCGGCACCCTCCATGGCCGCGATGCGCTCCTCGAAGGTACGCACCGTGGGGTTCATGTAACGGGAATAGACGTTGCCCGGCTGCTCACCGGCAAAGCAGGCGGCAGCTTCGGCCGCACTGCGGAACACATAACTGGAGGTGAGGAACAGGGCTTCACCGTGCTCCCCTTCCGGCCCTCGGGTCTGCCCGGCACGCACCGCCAGGGTATCGAATCCGGCTCCATCCAGATCGCTGTTCAGCCGGCCCGGCTGCCATTGGGAATTCATTTCGGCTCTCCACCGTCGTTGTGCAGGCCCATGACCTCGTTGTCGACATTGACCATGGAGCGGGCCGCATCGTTGCGCGAGCGCTCGATCTGTCCCAGGTAGAACTCGTTGACGTCACCGGTCACGTAGTTGCCGTCAAATACCGAGCAGTCAAACTGGGTGATGGCCGGGTTGCCTTCGCGGACCGCATCGACCAGATCTCCCAGGTCCTGATAGATCAGCCAGTCGGCGCCGATCAGCTCCGCCACCTCGTCCACAGTGCGGTTGTGAGCGATCAGTTCGTGGGCCGAGGGCATGTCGATGCCGTACACGTTGGGATAACGCACTTCCGGTGCCGCAGAGCAGAAGTAGACGTTCTTCGCCCCTGCTTCGCGGGCCATCTGGATGATCTGACGGCAGGTGGTGCCCCGTACGATGGAGTCGTCCACCAGCAGTACGTTCTTGCCGCGGAACTCCAGCTCGATGGCGTTGAGCTTCTGGCGCACGGACTTCTTGCGCGCCGCCTGCCCCGGCATGATGAAGGTACGGCCGATATAACGGTTCTTGACGAAGCCCTCACGGAACTTGACACCCAGCCGGTTGGCCAGCTCCACCGCCGAGGTGCGGCTGGTATCCGGGATCGGGATGACCACGTCGATGCCATGGTCCGGCCGTTCGCGCAGGATCTTTTCCGCCAGCTTCTCGCCCATGCGCAGGCGGGCCTTGTATACCAGGATGCCATCAATGATGGAGTCCGGGCGGGCCAGGTAGACGTGCTCGAAGATGCAGGGGGCATACTTCGGGTTGTCGGCGCACTGGCGGGTGAAGATGCGGCCATCCTCGGTGATGTAAACCGCCTCACCCGGTGCCAGGTCGCGGATCACCTCGAAGCCCAGGGCATCCAGTGCCACACTCTCGGAGGCAACCATGTATTCGGTGCCCTCGTCGGTCTCGCGCTTGCCATAGACGATGGGGCGGATGCCGTTGGGGTCGCGGAAGCCGACCAGGCCGTAGCCGGTGACCATGGCCAGCGCGGCGTAACCGCCCCGGCAGCGCTCATGCACCCCTCGCACGGCCTTGAAGATGTCCTCTTCGGTGGGGCGCAGCTTGCGCTCACGGGCCAGCTCATGGGCAAACACGTTGAGCAGCACTTCGGAATCAGAGTTGGTATTGACGTGCCGCAGGTCCGCCTCGTACAGCTCCTTGGACAGCTGCTCGACATTGGTCAGGTTGCCGTTGTGCGCCAGGGTGATGCCGTAGGGGGAGTTCACGTAGAACGGCTGGGCCTCGGCCGAGGTCGAGGAGCCGGCGGTGGGATAACGTACATGGCCCAGCCCCATGGTGCCGACCAGGCGCTGCATGTGCCGCTGGTGGAACACATCGCGAACCAGACCGTTTTCCTTGCGCAGGAACAGCCTGTCCCGGTCGCAGGTCACTATGCCGGCGGCGTCCTGGCCGCGATGCTGCAGGACGGTCAGAGCATCGTAGAGCGCCTGGTTGACGTTCGACTTGCCCACTATGCCAACAATGCCACACATGGCTGAATACCTTCTTTCGTTGAAAAATTGGACACACCGGAAGCGATTCAACGCTCCGACATCAGCGACCGAAGAGCCCCAGAATGAAATTCTTTGACCAATCTGCCACCAGCAGAAAATGAGGAATGAGTGTTGACTCGCGCCACCAGGCATCACCCTCGACAGGCGCCAGGCTCAGCAGCCCTACCGCCACCACCACCAGCAGCGCACCGCGGGCGGCACCGAACACCATGCCGAGAAAGCGGTCCGTGCCGGTGAGGCCGGTTACCAGTACCAGCTGGCCGATCAGGTAATTGATCAGCCCGCCCAGAATAAGGGTCAGGACAAACAGGATGGCGCAGGCAGTGATCACCCGGATGGATGGGGTAGCGATATAGTCCACCAGCAGGTCGGCCAGAGCTCCGCCGAACAACCAGGCCACCAACCCGGCAACAACCCAGGTCAGCAGGGAGAGCGCTTCCTTGACGAAGCCACGGGCCAGGCTGATCAAGGCGGAAATCGCAATTATGGCAACAATGGCCCAGTCAACGCCGACGAGTGTCACGGTCAGGCACCAAGAAACGAAAAACGCATTCTACCAGAGCGACCCTGCACATCGGAACAGGCAATCCACCACCTGGCATTCGCCTCGACCCCCGGCTCAGGGAGCCCGGGTCGACTCATCGTGCGCCACCACCAGTCCCTTGCTGCTGTGTCGGCGCTCGAGCTCGTCACGCACCCGCACTGCGGCTTCCCGGGAATTGAGCGGACCGACATAGACACGGACGATTTCCTTGCCCGCCGATTGCCCCACCCGGGTGTAGGCGTTGTAGCCCTGCCCAGCCAGGGTCTGGCGGAAGCTTTCGGCATTGGCGGCGCTGGAAAAACTGCCCTGCTGCACGACCCAGCCACCGATGGCAGGGGCGGAAGAGGCTGTCGGGGTTGTCGGTGCCGTCACTTCGGCTGCCGGAGGGGCTGTGGGAGGCTCGGGCACGGGAGCGGGCTCCGCCGGCGGCGCGACCGGCGCCGGCGCTTCGACCACGGGAGGCGAAACCGGCTCGGCTTGGACGGGCGGCGCTGGGATCTCCGGCACCGGCGCAGGTTCGGGCAGTGTCGGGGGCAGCGCACTCAGCATGTCGCTGTCGTCCATGACCGGCGCCGCAGGCACCTCGACCTCCACCTGAACGGTCTCATCCTGCTCGGACAGCAGCATGGGTAGAAAGATGACTGCCGCGATAACCAGTACCACAGCGCCGATGATGCGCTGCTTGAGCCCCTGTTCCATCAATTGCCTCCGCCGGGTTGTCTGTCCAACCAGAGTATGGCTTCGGCCACGCAGAAAAACGACCCGAAAATGATGATTTTCGTATCAACGGGTGTGTGGTCCAGCTGCCAGGCTATCGCCTCGCCGATATCGGCAAAGGTCATGGCCCGCTCCCCTGCCCGTTCCAGCTCGGCCGCCAGCTCCGCGGCAGGACGGCTGCGCGGGGTCGGCAACGGAGCCACTGCCCAGCTCGAAAAGCGTCCGCGCAGCGGCAGCAGGATACCGGCCAGGTCCTTGTCCGAGAGCAGACCGAAGACCGCGGCCTGACCTGACGCCAGATCCTGTGCCAGGTGCCCGGCCAGGAACTCCGCCGCCTGGGGGTTGTGCCCCACATCCAGCAGCAGCTGCCGGGACTGGCCGCGCCAGTCGATGCGACGGGCATCCAGCCGACCGGCCACCGAGGTTTCGGCAATGGCCCGGGCAATCCCGGCATCGGGCATGTCCAGCCCCGCGGCCCAGAATGCCTGAACCGCCGTCGCCAGGTTGTCCCGCGGCAGACTGACCGGCGGCAGGCCCACCCGCCCCGGGGCACCGCCGCGCTGGCCGGTCAGCTCCCAGCTGCCATCCTGCTGCTGCCAGCTGTAATCACGGCCGCGCTGCCACATCTGCACCTGCAGACGCGCGACCTCGGCGGCAAAGCGCGGCGGCAGATCGGTCTCGGAACACACCAGCAAACCGGAGGGGCGCATGATCCCGGCCTTCTCGTAACCGACCGAGTCACGGGTATCACCCAGATAATCCGCATGGTCCAGGCCTATGCTGGTCACTACCGCCACATCGGCGTCGACTATGTTGACCGCATCCAGGCGGCCACCCAGTCCGACCTCCAGAACGACCGCGTCCAGCCCCGCACGCTGGAACAGCCAGAAGGCCGCCAGTGTGCCGAATTCGAAGTAGGTCAGGGAGATATCGCCCCGGGCCTGGTCGATGGCCTCGAACGCCTCACACAGCGCCTCATCGGCAACCGGTCGGCCATCGATGCAAACCCGTTCGTTGTAGCGCACCAGGTGGGGCGAGCTGTAGCAGCCGCTGCGGCGACCCGACATGCGCAGCAGGCTGTCCAGCGCCGCGCAGGTCGAACCCTTGCCATTGGTGCCGGTGACGGTGAATACCAGCGGGGCCGGCTTGCCGATACCGAGACGGGCAGCCACGTCGGCTACCCGTCCCAGGCCCATGTCTATCTCGACAGGGTGCAGACCCTCGAGCCGCCTGAGCCAGGCGGCCAGATCCATGGCGTCACTCACCGAGTGATGCCACCGCGCTCGCCTCAGCCGGACCGGATACCGGCGACGGCTGATTGGTCAGCATGGCCAGGATGCCGGCCAGACGATCGCGCATCTCGTTGCGCGGGATGATCATGTCCAGCGCACCATGCTCGAGCAGGAACTCGCTGCGCTGGAAGCCAGCCGGCAGCTTCTCGCGTACCGTCTGCTCGATCACCCGAGGCCCGGCGAAGCCGATCAGCGCGTTGGGCTCGGCCACGTTGAGGTCACCGAGCATGGCCAGACTCGCGGAAACACCACCGTAGACAGGGTCGGTCATCACGGAGATGAAGGGGATGCCCTCCTCCTTGAGACGGGCCAGCACCGCACTGGTCTTGGCCATCTGCATCAGGGAGAACAGGGCCTCCTGCATGCGGGCGCCGCCCGAGGCCGGGAAGCAGACATAGGGAATGCGCTCGCGCAGGGCCACTTCGGCACCACGCACGAAGCGCGCACCCACAACGCTGCCCATGGAGCCGCCCATGAAGTTGAACTCGAAGGCACTGGCGACCAGCGGCATGCCCTTGAGGTATCCCTGCATGACCACCAGGGCGTCCTTCTCACCGGTTTCCTTCTGGGCCGCGGTCAGGCGGTCCTTGTACTTCTTGGTGTCACGGAACTTGAGCTTGTCCACCGGCTCCAGTTCAGCAGCAATCTCGCTGCGGCCATCGGCATCCAGGAAGATGTCCAGGCGACGGCGTGCATTGATGCGCAGGTGATGACTGCACTTGGGGCAGACATCCAGATTCTTTTCCAGCTCGGGTCGATACAGCACCGCGTCACAGGAGGGGCACTTGCGCCACAGTCCTTCCGGCACGCTGCTTTTCTGTGCCTCGGAACGCACGATGGAGGGAATCAGCTTGTCCACCAGCCAGTTGCTCATTGCCAATCCTTATCTGTTGTCTGGGTTGATCACATTGCCCGATCGCTCAGCGATCCATGGCTGCCCGCATATCGCGAATGATCGCCGCGATACCGGCGCGGGCCTGCTCCGGGTCGCCCAGGTTGGCGGCGATCTGACTGACCAGCACCGAACCCACCACTACCCCGTCAGCCACACTGGCGATCGCGGCGGCGGAGGCGCCGTCACGAATACCAAAACCGACACCGATCGGCAGATCGGTGATGGTGCGCAGCTGCTTGAGCTTTTCTGCTACCTCGGTGACGTTCAGAGCAGCCGATCCGGTCACACCCTTGAGTGAAACATAGTAGACATAACCGCTGGCGTTCTCGCAGATCCGCCGCGCACGCTCCAGCGTGGTAGTCGGGGCCAGCAGGAAAATACTGTCCAGACCATGACTGCGGAACAGCGGCGCGACCTCCTCGGCCTCCTCCGGAGGCAGGTCGACCAGCAGTACGCCGTCGACACCGGCAGCAGCGGCCTGCTCGGCAAAGGCCTCGTAACCCATGTGCTCGACCGGGTTGAGATAGCCCATCAGTGCCACGGGGGTGGTCTGATTGGTCTTGCGGAACTCACGCACCATGTCCAGCACATCGCGCAGACCGACGTTGTGGGCAAGTGCCCGCTCCATCGCCAGCTGGATGACCGGGCCATCCGCCATGGGGTCGGAGAACGGCACGCCCAGCTCGATCACGTCGACGCCGGCTTCCACCAGCTCGTGCATCAGCGGCAGCATCATCTGCGGGTTCGGGTCACCGGCGGTGATGTAGGGAATGAGTGCCTTGCGGCCTTCGGCGCGCAGCCGGTCGAAACACTGCTTGATTCGGCTCATGTCAGATCCTTAAATGCTGATGCCATCAATAGCGGCGACAGTATGGATGTCCTTGTCGCCACGGCCGGACAGGTTGACCACGATGATCTGGTCCGGACGCATGGTGGCGGCCAGTTTCATTGCATAAGCCACGGCATGGCTGGACTCCAGCGCAGGCATGATGCCTTCGACGCGGGTCAGCTCGCGGAATGCTGCCAGGGCCTCCTCATCCGTTGCCCCCATGTACTGGACCCGTCCGATGTCCTTGAGCCAGCTGTGCTCGGGCCCCACACCGGGATAGTCGAGACCGGCGGAGACCGAGTGGGTCTCGATGATCTGGCCGTTCTCGTCGGCCATCAGGTAGGTACGGTTACCGTGCAGCACGCCCGGCTTGCCACGGTTCAGCGGCGCGGCATGGCGCTCGGTATCCAGCCCGTCACCGGCCGCTTCCACGCCGTACATGGCGACCCCTTCGTCCTGCAGGAAGGGGTGGAACAGACCGATGGCATTGGACCCACCACCAACGCAGGCGACCAGTGCGTCGGGCAGGCGGCCGGCCTGCTTCAGGCACTGTTCCCGCGCCTCGCGACCTATCACGCACTGGAAGTCACGGACCATCTGCGGATAGGGATGCGGGCCGGCCACGGTGCCGATGATGTAGAAGGTGTCATCGATGTTGGTAACCCAGTCGCGCATGGCTTCGTTCATCGCGTCCTTGAGCGTCTGGGAGCCGGAGGTGACCGGAATGACCTCGGCACCGAGCAGCTTCATGCGATACACGTTCAGCGCCTGACGCTTGACGTCCTCGGCGCCCATGTAGACCTGGCACTTGAGGCCGAGGCGCGCCGCTACGGTTGCGGTGGCCACGCCGTGCTGACCGGCACCGGTCTCGGCGATCACCCGCGGCTTGCCCATGTGCTTGGCCAGCAGGGCCTGACCAATGGTGTTGTTCACCTTGTGCGCGCCGGTGTGGTTCAGGTCCTCGCGCTTGAGCCAGATCTGTGCGCCACCGATCTTGCTGGTCAGCCGCTCGGCAAAGTACAGCGGTGAGGGCCGGCCGACGTAGTGCGCCAGATCCCGGTCGAACTCGGCCTGGAACTCGGGGTCGTCCTTGAGCTTCCTGTAGAGCTGATCGAGCTCATCCAGTGCATCCATCAGCGTCTCGGATACGAAGCGGCCACCGTAGGGACCAAAGTGACCGCGCTGATCAGGCACGCTTGCGAAATCGATCGATTTTGAATCAGACACGCTTCACCTCTTGAATAAAAGCGTTGATTTTCGAGACATCCTTGATGCCCTTGGCGGCTTCCACGCCACCGCTGACGTCCACTGCCCAGGGCTGGGTCAAATCCACCGCCTCGCGCACATTGCCGGCACTCAGGCCGCCGGCCAGCACAAGGTTCCAGTTGCGCTGCGCCGGGATCAGCCCCCAGTCGAAGGTCTCGCCGGTGCCGCCGGGCACACCCGGTTTGTAACTGTCCAGCAGAATGCCGCTGGCCCCCGGCCAGTTGCCCGCCAGGCTGTCCAGGTCGACGCCGGGACGCACTCGTACTGCCTTGAGATAAGGCCTCGCAAAGCGCCGGCAGAAGTCGTCAGGCTCATCACCATGGAACTGCAGCATGTCCAGCGGCACCCGCTCGAGCACCTGACGGATTCGCGCCTCCTCGGCATCGACGAACAGACCGACACTGGTCACGAAGGGCGGCAGCGCCCGGACAATGAGGCTCGCCCGCTGGATATCGACAGCCCGCGGGCTGGCTTCGTGGAACACCAGACCAATGGCATCGGCGCCTGCCCTCGCCGCAGCAAGGGCATCTTCAACACGGGTGATGCCACAGATTTTGATACGCACCATGAATTCAGCCGGGTACTCTGTATAACGGAAGCCAAGGATAGTAGCAGATCAATCCGCGACCCGTCAGTCCAGCTCGTTGAGCGCGGAAAGGAAGTGCGGCCCTATATAGCGGCTGGGCAGCTCGAAATGTTCGGGGTAGGTCACATCCACCAGGTACAGACCGTAGGCCGGCGCAGTGAGACCACCGGTATGCCGGTTGCGTGCCGCCAGTATCTCCGCGGCCCATTCCACCGGCCGCTCGCCACAGCCGATCTGCATCAGTACGCCGGCGATGTTGCGCACCATGTGGTGCAAAAAGGCGTTGGCGCGGATATCCAGCACGATGAAGCGGCCGAAGCGGATCAGTTTCAGATGGTGCACCGTCTTGACCGGTGACTTGGCCTGACAGGCGGTAGCCCGGTAGGAGGTGAAATCGTGCTCGCCGATCAGCACCTGAGCCGCTTCCTGCATGCGCTCCACATCCAGCGGGCGGTAATTCCAGGTCACCTCCCGGCCGAGCTGCGCCGGGCGTACCGGATCGTTGTAGATCACATAGCGATAGCGGCGGGCCATCGCCGAAAAGCGGGCATGGAAGTCCAGACCCACCGGTTTGGCCCAGACCAGGCTGATATCGTGCGGCAGGTTGGCGTTGGCGCCGTGGAACCAGTTCTCCGGCGTTCGCCGCGCGCTGGTATCGAAGTGAATGATCTGGCAGGCCGCATGCACTCCGGCATCGGTTCGCCCGGCGCAGAACAGTTGCACCGGGTGGTTGGCGACCCTGGAAAGGGCCTTCTCGACCTCCTCCTGAACGCTCTTCACGCCGGGCTGCTGGCGTTGCCAGCCGCGATAGGCCGTCCCGCTGTATTCAACACAGGCGGCAACCCTTGAAACAACAGCGGCCGCCCCTTGGGCGGCCGCTTCATCAGTCGTACTACTCATGTATCAGCCAAGTTGCTCCATCATTTCCCGAGCGTCCTGCCGTTGCTGTTCGTTTCCTTCCTCGACCACTTCCGCAAGGATATCACGGGCCCCCTCCTCGTCGCCCATGTCGATGTAGGCGCGGGCCAGATCCAGCTTGGTGGCACACTCGTCGGTGTCGGAGAGGAAGGCGAAGTCCTCGTCGAGCTCCCCGTCGATCAGGTCATCGCCCAGACCTTCGTCGAGCAGGGCCGGGGTCTCGAACAGGGGTTCTTCCTGGTCCTGCGGTGCGCCTGCGCCAACCTGCTCTTCACCCTGCATGGCCGATTGCAACTGGGCCTCGAAGCTGGCCAGATCCTCGTCACTCAGGCTGAACTCATCCTCAGCGGGCGTTTCCGGTTGCTCCACAGCAGTCGAGTCCGGCTCGGCATCGCTGAGGGCATCGAACTCGGCCAGCAGGTTGTCCACCTGAAGCTCGTCATCCAGGGTCAGATCGAAATCATCCGCCGCCGGCTCGGCCAGGGGAGATTCCACTTCCGGCTCCTGGAACACCAGCGGCTCTTCTGCCACCGGCTCGACCGAGGCCTCCGCACCTTCTGCCGGGATCTCATCCAGATCGAAATCCAGATCGAAGCCCGGCTCGGACTCGTTGCTGTCAGCCAGCGATGCGGCGGATTCCTCTTCCAGCCCGAAGTCGGCGAAATCGAAATCCATGGCTTCAGTGGCGGCCTGATCGGACTCGGCCAGCTCCTCCTCCAGGCTGCTTTCCACCTCGAACGCTTCCAGACCGTCCTCGGCATGCTCTGCCGGCAGCTCTGCATCACGCTGATCGCCGTCCTCCAGCCCGCCGCCCAGGAGCTCGTCCCGGGAATCGTCGATCTCGGCCAGCGCCGCATCCAGCTCGGCATCCGGAGAAATGTCAGCGGTTTCGTCCTGAACCGGCTCCTGCTGCGCTTCGGCCAGGGCCACATTGAACTCATCACCTTCGGCGCTCTCGGCTGCAGCTGCTGCGCCAGCAGCTGCACCGGAAGCCAGGCCAGACCGTGCATGTTCCTCGGCCAGCTCCGCCTCACGACGTGCGTTGCGGCGGGCAACGGACATCAGAATCAGCAGCAATATCAGCAGCGCCACCGCGCCAGTGCTCAGGACCAGGGTCTGGTTCTGCATGAAGCGCTGCAGCAGAGCCTGGGGACTGGAGTCGGTCTGGGCAGCGGGGGGCGCAGCACCGGTTACCGGCGCGCTGGGTTCAGGGGTCGCCGCAGCGCCACCCTGGGGATCGTTACCGGCCTGGGTATCCACCGCGCCAGGGGCAACCAGAGCCACCTGTTCGTCGTCGGCGGCGTCCGCCGACTCGCCCGCATCGCCATCGTCCGCCTCGGCAGGCTCGGCCTCGGCCAGAGCGGCCGGCGCTTCGCCAGCAGCGTCAGGGCCCTCGGCCACGGTGGCAGCGGACGGCTCTACGCCTTCCGCCTCGGTAATCTCGGTGTCGGGAGCGACATCACCGGGCTCCTGCCCTGCCGCATCCTCCGCAGACAGCTCGGCGACCTGCTCAGCCTCGGGCACCGGCAGGATGTCCGGCAGCTGCCCGTCGGCAGCCAGCTCCTGCTGAAGGGCAGCGAGCTGTGCGTCCTTCAGCGTCAGCAGCCGCTGCAGGGTTTCCACCTGGCTTTCCAGATCGCTCAGACGACTGGCCAGTTCATTGCGGGCCTGTTCGGAGGTATCCAGCTGCTCACGGGTCTGATCCAGCGCGTCGCGCAGATCACCGCTGCCGCCGGAGGAAGAAGTGTCTTTCGCGCTGTCACCCGCCGCGACCAGTCGCAGCGAATCCTCACCACGGGACTGGGCGGGGGCAGCACCGGCAACGCTGCGCTCACGTGCGTCGAGCTGGCGCTGGGCGGGCTCGGCAGCCGGCCGCTGGCGATTGCGCCAGGCGGCATTCTGGTTGCCGACCTCGGCAATGGCTTCGGCGTTGCTGCGGGCAGCGGCCTGCTCGGCGGTAGGCAGCGTCAGCGTCTGGCCGGCCCTGAGCGCGTTGATGTTGTTGTCGATAAAGGCATTCGGGTTCAGGTCCTGAATGGCCAGCATGGTCTGGTGCACGCTGGCGCCCTGGGGACGGGTCTCCATGGCAATGGCCCAGAGGGTGTCATCCCGGGTGGTGCGCCGCTGACCGTCACGGGCAGCAGATCCAGCCTGGGACGGAGCAGCCGCTGCGCGGGGCGCAGCGGCAGGCGCCGGCTGGCGTACCACCGGGGCGGCCGACGACCGGGGCGCCGGCGCGCTGGCGGCAGCTGGCGGCGTCACAGGCGCACTGAAGGTGACCGGCGTCGGGTCGTACATGGGCGGATCAAGCAGCAGGGTGAACTCGCGCAATACGCGCCCCGAGGGCCAGCGGACTTCCATCAGGAAGTTGAGATAGGGCTCCCGGACCGGGCGACTGGAGGTCACCCGGATATAGGATCTGCCGTTGGGCTGCACGACCGGAGTAAAGGTCAGGTCGGTAAGAAAGAAGGCGCGATCAATACCGGCTTTGCCGAAGTCATCCGGAGAAGCCAGCACCGAGCGGATCTCGGCACTGCTCAGATCCCGAACCTGCAACAACTCGATTTCGGCGTCCAGTGGCTGATTCAGCGCCGACCGCAGATTGATTTCCCCAACCCCCAGCGCCTGCACCATATTGGAAGACATCAGAGCGCTAGCTGCGGCGACAGCCAAAACCAGTTTGCGAACCATAGCGAAGATCCTTTGCTTTTATCGTTTACACGCGTCCATGAACCCATCACCGCAGCAGCGGCCGCATAACCGTACCAGCTGCCGGCAACCCGAGCCACCTCAATTCAAAACCGGTGAGTGTCAGGGTCTTGTCTGAAGCGATACAAATCAGCAGCAAGTATCGATTACAAATAGTCTTTTATCAATAACTGTGCAACAGCAAGACCGTTAAGTGCGACACCTTTCCGAAGATTATCAGAGACAACCCACATGCCGATACCGGCAGGATCCAGGTCGTCCCGACGTACCCGACCGACCCACACGTGATCACTGCCGGTGGCGTCGGATACCGGCGTGGGATAGCCGCCCGCGGCGGGCTTGTCCAGCAGCTTGATACCCGGTGCGCGGCGCAGCAGGGTCAGGGCCCGGGCCTTTGCCAGGGGCTGATCCGTGCGGCACTGCATGACCTGGGCGGTGCCGAAGAAGGTCGGCACCAGAACGCAGGTGACCGACACCGGCAACTGGGGCATACCCAGGATTCGCCTCACATCCTCTGCCAGATGCTGTTCCAGCTGACTGTTGCCCGCCTCGTCCAGCTCGCCGACCCGGGGAATGAGGTTGAAGGCCGCCTGCTTGTCGAAGGCACCCTTCTCCGCCGGCTGCCCATTGAGCAGCCGCCCGGTCTGCAGCGCCAGCGCTTCCACCTCATCATTGCCCAGGGTGGACATCGACTGGTAGGTGGCGATGGTCAGCGACTGCAGCCCGGCCTCGGCGACCAGCGGCTGCAGGGCGATCAGGGTCTGCACCACCTGGGCGTCGGGACAGGACACGATCCGGCGCGCGCCCATCTCCGCCAGGGCCTGCGGGTTGACCTCGGCGACCACCAGGGGCACATCCAGCCGGTGCCGGAAGGCACCGCAGGCATCCACCACGACGCAGCCCGCTGCCACCACCCGGTCGGCCCAGTCCGACGCCAGCCAGGCATCGGCGAACAGCACCACCGCCACCTGGGAGAAGTCGAAGCGCTCCAGCACTTCCACTCGCTGACTGTGGCCCTTGACCATGTGCCGGCCGCCAGCCTGCTCCTCGGTATCCACCAGGTGAATCTGCTCGAAATCGAACTCGTGCTCGTCCAGCAGGTTGAGCAGAGCTTCACCTGCCAGACCGGTAAGGCCTACCAGGGCGATATTGCGGGTGTTGGGCATAGGGGAGTTTCTCGAATCCATATAAAGCCTGAAAAGCAAAGGGCATCCCCGTCAGCCGGGAATGCCCTCCTCACTCGGATTGTACTGCCGGCCGGCCTCAGCCTTCGAGCAGGATCCGCAGCATGCGACGCAGCGGTTCGGCCGCACCCCACAGCAGCTGGTCGCCCACGGTGAAGGCGGACAGGTACTGGGAGCCCATGTTGAGCTTGCGCAGACGACCCACCGGCACCTTCAGGGTACCGGTCACCGCAGTCGGGGTCAGCTCGCGGACTGTGGCCTCTTTCTCGTTCGGCACCACCTTGGACCAGGGGTTGTGGGCATCGAGCATGGCTTCGATGTCCGCCAGCGGCACATCCTTGTTCAACTTGATGGTCAGCGCCTGACTGTGGCACCGCATGGCGCCGATGCGCACACAGATGCCGTCCACCGGGATCGGGCGACCGCTGCGACCGATGATCTTGTTGGTTTCGGCCTGGGCCTTCCACTCTTCACGACTCTGACCGTTGGGCAGCTGCTTGTCGATCCAGGGGATCAGGCTGCCGGCCAGCGGCACGCCGAAGTTGTCCACCGGGAAGGAGGCGTCGCGCATGGTGGCGGCGACCTGGCGATCGATGTCGAGGATGGCACTGGCCGGGTCGGCCAGCTGGTCGGCGACACTGGCGTGCAGACCACCCATCTGGCTGATCAGCTCACGCATGTTCTGGGCACCGGCACCACTGGCGGCCTGATAGGTCATGGCGGTCATCCACTCGACCAGACCGTTCTCGAACAGGCCACCGAGGCCCATCAGCATCAGACTGACGGTACAGTTGCCGCCGACGTAGGTCTTGATGCCGTCACGCAGGGCCTGATCGATGCTGCGCCGGTTGACCGGGTCCAGCACGATGACGGACTCGTCTTCCATGCGCAGGGCCGAGGCCGCGTCGATCCAGTAACCCTTCCAGCCGTCCGCGCGCAGCTTGGGATAGACCTCGTTGGTGTAATCACCACCCTGGCAGGTAATGATGATGTCCATTGGCTTGAGAGCATCGAGATCGTAGGCATCTTTCAGTGCCGGGATATCCTTGCCGATATCCGGACCGGCACCACCCACGTTGGACGTGGTGAAGAACACCGGGTCGATGGAAGCGAAATCATTTTCCTCGCGCATCCGCTGCATGAGCACAGAGCCCACCATACCGCGCCAGCCAATCAAACCAACTTGTTTCATAACAGCAAGACCCCCATGGGGTGAAGATTCTCGACAACAGCACCCGGCAGATGCCGGGTGCATATGGGAAACACAACAGGTTACAGGGTTTTCAGCGCAGCTACCACGGCGTCACCCATTTCCGCGGTACCAACCTGGCGGCAGCCCGGTGCCATGATATCACCAGTACGCAGCCCCTGATCCAGCACCTGACTGACGGCCCGTTCGATGGCGTCGGCCACGGCGGCTTCGCCGAAGCTGTAACGCAGCATCATGGATACCGACAGAATGGTTGCCAGAGGGTTGGCAATGCCCTGTCCGGCGATATCAGGAGCGCTGCCGTGGCAGGGCTCGTACATGCCCTTGTTCTGCTCGTTGAGAGACGCCGAGGGCAGCATGCCGATGGAGCCGGTGAGCATTGAGGCCTGGTCGGAGAGGATATCGCCGAACATGTTATCGGTGACTATCACATCGAACTGCTTGGGTGCGCGCACCAGCTGCATCGCGGCGTTGTCCACATACATGTGCGACAGCTCGACATCCGGGTAGTCCCGGGCCACCTCTTCCACCACCTCACGCCACAACTGGCTGGAGGCGAGCACGTTGGCCTTGTCCACCGAGCACAGCTTGCGGTTGCGCAGGCGAGCCATGTCGAAGCCGACGGTAGCGATGCGACGGATCTCGCTCTCGCTGTAGGGCAGCGTGTCGTATGCCTGACGCTCGCCGTTGTCCAGCACACGGCGCTCACGGGGCTGACCGAAATAGATGCCGCCGGTCAGCTCGCGCACGATCAGGATGTCCAGACCGGCAACCACCTCGGGCTTGAGGGTGGAGGCTTCGGCCAGCTGCGGGTACAACAGCGCCGGACGCAGGTTGGCGAACAGCCCCAGCTGGGAGCGGATCTTCAGCAGGCCGCGCTCCGGGCGCAGGGCGGGGTCTATGGTGTCCCACTTGGGCCCGCCCACCGCGCCGAGCAGAACCGCGTCGGCCTGGCGGGCACGTTCGAGTGTTTCATCGGCCAGCGGCGTGCCGTAGCGATCGTAGGCGGCGCCGCCCAGATCGTCATAGCTCAGCTCCAGCGACAACTCGTACTTCTCGCCGACCAGCTGAAGCACCTTGACCGCTTCGGCAACGATTTCCGGGCCGATACCGTCACCCGGGAGAACCAGAATCTTCTTGCTCATGTATCCATATTCCTCAAACGGGCCGGTGCCCCCGGCCCCTGATCTCACTTGATGGCGCCAAACAGCCAGGGCTGGGCCTGACGGTGCCGCTCCTCGAAGGCGCGGATCGCATCCGCGTCCTGCAGGGTCAGACCGATGTCATCCAGGCCATTGAGCAGGCAATGCTTGCGGAACTCGTCGATCTCGAAGCTGTACTGCACGCCATCGGGGCGGGTGACGGTCTGCTGCTGCAGGTCCACGGTCAGCTGATAACCTTCCTGAGCGTCGACCTGGGCAAAGAGCTCGTCGATCTCTTCTTCTTTCAAAACAATGGGTAACAGACCATTCTTGAAGCTGTTATTGAAGAAGATATCCGCAAAGCTCGGCGCCAGTACCGCGCGGAAGCCGTATTCATCCAGCGCCCAGGGCGCATGCTCGCGACTGGAGCCGCAGCCGAAGTTCTCCCGGGCCAGCAGCACGCTGGCACCCTGGTAGCGGGGCTGGTTGAGCACGAAGTCGGGGTTCAGCGGACGCAGGCTGTTGTCCTGCCCCGGATAGCCCTCATCCAGATAGCGCCACTCATCGAACAGGTTGGCACCAAAACCGGTGCGCTTGATCGACTTCAGAAACTGCTTGGGAATGATCTGGTCGGTATCGACGTTGGCCCGATCCAGCGGCGCTACCAGGCCGGTATGTGTGGTAAAGGCCTTCATGCGGTCGCCTCCTCTCTGAGCATCTCGCGAACATCAACAAAATGGCCGGCAATCGCCGCAGCGGCAGCCATGGCCGGGCTGACCAGATGGGTACGCCCACCATTGCCCTGACGACCCTCGAAGTTGCGGTTGGAGGTCGAGGCGCAGTGCTCGCCCGGCTGCAGACGATCGGGGTTCATGGCCAGACACATGGAGCAACCCGGATCGCGCCACTCGAAGCCGGCTGCCTTGAAGATCAGATCCAGACCTTCACGCTCGGCCTGCTCCTTGACCAGACCGGAACCCGGCACCACCATTGCCTGCTTGACGCTGGCGGCGACCTTGCGACCCTTGGCTACCACGGCTGCGGCACGCAGATCCTCGATGCGCGAGTTGGTGCAGGAGCCGATGAATACCCGGTCGACCGCAATCGAGGTGATCGGCTGGTTGGGCTGCAGGCCCATGTACTGCAGGGCTCGCTGATAACCACTGCGCTTGACCGGATCGGCCTGCTGTTCGGGGTCCGGAACACTGGCATCCACCGGCACCACCATCTCCGGTGACGTGCCCCAGGACACCTGTGGCTTGATCTGCGCCGCGTCCAGCTCGACCACGGTGTCGAAGTGGGCGTCGGGATCGGATACCAGATCCTGCCAGGCCTCGACGGCCCGGTCCCAGTCCTCGCCCTTGGGCGCGTAGGGACGGTCCTTGACGTAGGCGATGGTTTTCTCGTCGCAGGCCACCAGACCGACCCGGGCACCGGCTTCGATCGCCATGTTGCATACGGTCATGCGACCTTCGATGGACAGGCTGCGGATCGCCGAGCCGGCGAACTCGATGGCATGGCCGTTGCCGCCGGCGGTACCTATCTTGCCGATCACCGCCAGCACGATGTCCTTGGCGGTCACGCCGAAGCCGAGCTCGCCTTCGACCCTGACCAGCATGTTCTTCATCTTCTTGGCCACCAGGCACTGGGTGGCCAGCACGTGCTCGACCTCGGAGGTGCCGATACCATGGGCCAGCGCGGCGAACGCGCCGTGGGTGGCAGTATGGGAGTCGCCGCAGACGATGGTCATGCCCGGCAGGGTCGCACCCTGCTCCGGCCCGACCACGTGCACGATGCCCTGACGCCGGTCGGTCATCTTGAATTCGAGGATGCCGAAGTCATCGCAGTTCTGGTCCAGGGTTACCACCTGCAGCTTGGAGACCTCATCCTCGATCCCGGCGACGCCCGCGGCGCGGTTGTCGGTAGGCACGTTGTGGTCGGGAGTTGCCAGGTTGGCATCGATGCGCCAGGGCTTGCGACCGGCCAGACGCAGCCCTTCGAAGGCTTGCGGCGAGGTCACCTCATGCAGCAGGTGGCGGTCGATGTACAACAGGGCGGAACCGTCATCCCGTTGCTTGACCAGGTGGTTGTCCCACAACTTGTCGTAGAGCGTCTTGGCGGACATGGGTGTCTCCTGAAAGGCTCATGGCTGATAAATCACCCCACGGATGGTACGGGCAGGTATAGAATAAAACAAATTCATTATATTCATGCCTTGGATAACCAGCAGGAATGATGTTATGGACACCGCCAACCTGGATGCCTTTTTAGCCGTGGCCGACACCGGGTCATTCTCCCGCGCCGCCGAGCGCCTGCACCTGACCCAGCCGGCCATCAGCAAGCGCATCGCCACGCTGGAACAGCAGCTGGATGCCCGCTTGTTCGATCGCATCGGCAAGCGGGTGGACCTGACCGAAGCGGGCCGAGCCCTGCGACCGCGTGCGGAGCTGATCATCAATACGCTCAAGGACACGGCGCGGGCACTGGGCAACCTGTCGGCGACGGTACAGGGGCGGCTGCAGCTGGGCACCAGTCACCACATCGGGCTGCACCGACTGCCCCCGGTGTTGCGCCGTTTCACCAAGGCCTACCCGGGCGTGTCACTGGACATCCAGTTCCTCGACTCGGAGGTGGCCTATGAAAAGGTGCTGCAGGGCGAGATCGAACTGGCGGTGATTACCCTGGCACCCCAGATAGCCCCGCCGGTGGTGGCGACCCGCATCTGGCGCGACCCTCTGGAGTTCGTTGTCGCTCCGGATCATCCGCTGGGACAGACCCGAGAGCTGGAGCTGCGCCAGCTGGCGCAGTATCCGGCCGTGTTTCCCGGCTCCAATACCTTCACCCATCAGGTGGTGGGCAGACTGTTCGAACAGCACAACCTGCAGCCGCGCATCGGCATGAGCACCAACTATATGGAGACCATCAAGATGCTGGTATCCATCGGTCTGGCCTGGAGCGTGCTGCCACGCAGCATGCTGGACTCCCAGGTTCGCGTACTGCAGCTGCCCGGCGTGCAGCTGGAGCGCCAGCTGGGTTGCATCCATCACAGCGGCCGCACCCTGTCCAATGCCGGACAGGCCCTGATGTCGCTGCTGCAGGAATCGGCGATGCAGTCGGGGTGAACTTGATGCAATGACCATGGTCATAGAGGCATCAGGTGGGAATCCCCCTGCTGAATTGTCAATCGATGTCAGGAAATCAGTATGAACAAGTCAATGTTGTCAGGCATAGTCATTGGCGCGGTCGTGGCCACCGCAGGCGGCGCCATCGCCGGATACAACGCGCTGTCGGACCGAGCCCCCACCCATGCGGAAGTGCTCAACGTGGTCGAGCTCACGGAGAATGAGCGCATTCCCCGCCAGGTCTGCCAGGATGTCACCGTTACCCGGCAGCGCCCGGTACAGGACCAGCACCAGGTGCTTGGCAGTGTCGCCGGTGCCGTGATCGGTGGTGTGCTGGGTAACCAGGTCGGCGGCGGCTCCGGCAAGAAGATCGCCACGGTGGCAGGTGCTGCAGCAGGCGGTTATGCGGGCAACAAGACCCAGGAGCGCATGCAGCAGAACAACACCTACACCACCACCGAACAGCGCTGCGAAACCGTGTACGACAGCAAGGAAAATGTGGTCGGCTATCAGGTCGAATATCGCATTGGCGAGCGTACCGGCTCGGTACGCATGGATCGCCACCCCGGGGACCGCATCCCGCTGCAGGACGGTGAGCTGGTGCTCTGATGCCTCCTGCGCCACCCGGTTCTACCGGGTGGTGCAACCTCCCTGCTCTCGCCCCTGTCAGACACCCGCCTCGAAATCCGGCTGCGACTCCCGACACAGTTCCAGCCAGCGACGCATGCCCGCGCTGATGAACTTGTTGCGGTGACGCACGAAGTACAATCCCCGCTTGAAATCACGGTGCGGCACCGGGAGGGGCACCAGGGTCCCCCGGCGAAAGGCATCGCCCAGGGTGATGGCTGACAGGCACCCCACCCCGAGCCCGGCCTCGACTGCACGCTTGATGGCCTCGGTGTGCTGCAGCTCCAGTTTGATATTGAGCTGCGGCAGGATGCCGTGCAGCGCCCATTCAAAATTCTGCCGCGTTCCCGACCCCGGCTCGCGAACTATCCATTCGGCCTGCAGCAGGTCCTCGTCGGTCAGCCAGGGCTTGCCCGCCAGCTCGTGATCCGGCGCGCAGAACACCACCAGCTCGTCCTCCTTCCAGTAGAGCATCTTCAGATCCGGGTGCAGGTTCTCCCCCTCGATCATCCCCAGATCCAGTTCGAAGTTGGCCAGCTTGCGCACTATGGTGGAGGTATTGGCGACTTCCAGTTCGACCCGGGCGCCGGGTTGCTCGAGCATGTAGCGGGTCATGATGCCCACCGCAATGTAGTTGCCGATGCTCATGGTCGCCCCTACCCGCAGGTGCCCGATCTCCTCGCCCCCCGCCAGAGCCGCCTCGAGCCCCTGGGCCTGCTCCAACAGCGCCTGAGCCCTGGGTCGGATGCTGCGGCCCAGCTCGTTGAGCTGCAGTCTCTTCCCGATACGATCGAACAGCTGAACGTTGAACTGCCCCTCCAGATCGCGCAGCGCGCTGCTGGCTGCGGACTGGGACATCGCCAGGCTCTCTGCCGCGCGGGTGAGGTTCTCGTGGTAAGCCGTTGCGAGAAAGACTTCCAGCTGGCGGAGCGTGTATTTCATTATCGGTTTTTCCGGATAAGCAAATTAAAATAAATCACTTAACCGGTAGATTAGCCCGGCAGTAGAATGCCGGCAAATCCCGATTCATCCCTGGAGAGCCTTGTCGCGATGTCCAAATTCAGAACCGAAACTGTCCTCAGCGTACATCACTGGACCGACACCCTGTTCACCTTCAAGACCACCCGTGATCCGGGTCTGCGCTTCAAGAACGGCCATTTCATCATGATAGGTCTGGAAGTCGAGGGTCGCCCGCTGATGCGCGCCTACAGTATCGCGAGCCCGAATTACGAGGACACCATGGAGTTCTACAGCATCAAGGTGCCGGACGGCCCGCTGACCTCGCGCCTGCAGCACATCCAGGTAGGTGACAACATCATCGTCAGCAGCAAACCCACCGGCACCCTGGTTCTGGACAACGTGCTGTCGGGCCGCAACCTGTACCTGCTGAGCACCGGCACCGGTCTGGCGCCCTTCATCAGCATCATCCAGGACCCGGAAACCTACGAGCGCTTCGACAAGGTGATCCTGACCCACGGTTGCCGCTGGGTGCGCGAGCTGGCCTATCAGGATCTGATTACCCAGCAGCTGCCGAACAACGAGTACTTCGGCGAGCAGGTGCGTGAACAGCTGATCTACTACCCGACCGTGACCCGCGAGCCCTACCGCAACGAGGGGCGCCTGTCCGATCTGATGACCAGCGGCAAGCTGTTCGAGGACATCGGCCTGCCGAAGCCGAACCTGGAAGACGACCGCTTCATGCTCTGCGGCAGCCCGGCCATGCTCAAGGACCTGACCGCCATCCTGGATGGCTGGGGCTTCGAGGAATCCCGTCAGGGCATTCAGGGCCACTATGCCATCGAGCGCGCCTTCGTCGAGAAGTAACTCCCCCGGCGCCGCTTCATCCGGAGCGGCGCCTACTCCCGATAGAGCATCTGCCGACTCATGCCACCGTCGGCCACCAGATTCTGCCCGGTAATGAAACCCGCCGCCGGACTCAGCAGAAAAGCCACCAGCTCCCCGATATCCGCCGGTTGACCAACCCTCCCCACCGCATGCTGCTCGTGGTCGATCCGCCGCAGCGGATCACTGCGTTGCAGGACGCTGTCGCGGGTATCTATCCAACCGGGACTGACCGCATTGACCCGGATATCCGGCCCCAGGCTGATGGCCATGGCATGGGTCAGGGCCACCAGCCCACCCTTGGCCGCCGCGTAAGCCTCGGTATTCACTTCCGACTGCAGCGCCCGGGTCGAGGCGATATTGACAATGGCCCCACGGCTCTCGCGCAGCAGCGGGATGCTGGCCCGGGAGACCAGAAATGCCCCGGTGAGATTGACCGCCAGCATGCGGTTCCAGTCGGCCAGACTCAGCTGTTCCAGCGGGCCGGTATCCGGATCGGACAGCCCGGCGTTGTTGACCACGGCGTCCAGCCGGCCGAAGTCTTCCTCGATCTGCTCCAGCGCCGCCTGCACACTGGCCTCATCGGCCACATCCAGTGCGACGAACTCGACATTGCCCAGCCGCGCCAGCTCCTCGGCGGTGGCCAGCCCGGTCGCCTCATCCACATCCCCCAGCACCAGATCCCAGCCCGCGCGCAGCAGGCTGACGGCAACTCCCTTGCCGATTCCCCGGGCGGCACCGGTCACCAGCGCCACCCGGGTCTGCTCCAGTTCACTCATGATCGTTTCGGCCCCCGTAGCCACCAGATTCCCAAGCCGAGCAGCGGTACCAGCGCCACCAGCACTATCCAGCGCACCTTGGCCCTGCGCCCGATATCGCTGGCCGCGACGCTGCTGATTGCTGACAGGACAAGCAGCAGAAGCACCATGAACGCAGCCACCAGCATGAAGTTGGTATTCATTACGCCACCTCCGTGCTCACCACTATAGCCCAGCCTCAGACCCTGGCTGGCAGACGCCGCCACAGCAGCAGCGCCGCCGCAGCCGCGGCCAGACTGGCCAGGGTGAAGGTCCAGCCGGCGCCCAGCGAGTTCCAGCTGTAACCGGCGTAGAGCGCCCCCAGCGCACCGCCGCAGCCGGACAGGGTGGCATACAGCGCCTGTCCCTGCCCCTGGTGTTCACTGCCGAAGCTGCGCTGCACCAGGTGCACTGCAGTGACATGGAAGCAGCCGAAAGTAGCAGCGTGCAGCAGTTGGGCAGACAGCAGCAGTGGCAGATCCGCCGCCAACCAGCCGAGCAGCAGCCAGCGCAGCGCCGCCAGGACAAAGCTGGCCACCAGCAGCTGCTTCAGGGAAAAGCGCGCCAGCAGCCGAGCCATCAGCAGAAACAGCACAATCTCGGCGATCACCCCCAGCGCCCACAGGGCCCCGATCCAGCCGCGGGCATAGCCCAGCGCTTCCAGGTGCAGGGTCAGGAAGGTGTAGTAAGGCCCGTGGGACAGCTGCATCAGGGCTGCGCTGAGGAAGAACACGGATACGCCGGGCTGGCGCAGCTGATGGACAAAGCCGGCCAGCGAACCGCCCGCCCCCGGCGCCGATCCTGTCGGCACCGGGGGCACCAGCAGGCTGCACACAAAGATGCCGCACATGATGCCCAGCATGGCCGGCGGATAGGCTGCCAGCGAATAGTGCTCAAGCAGCATACCCAGCAGCACCACCGCGAGAATGAAGCCCACCGAGCCCCACAGCCGCACCTGGCTGTAGCGCGCCGATTGGGCACCCAGATGGGCCAGCGTGATGGTCTCGAACTGGGGCAGGATGGCGTGCCAGAAGAAGCTGTGCAGCGCCATCACCAGCGCCAGCCACAGGTAGTCCTGACGCCAGAGAATGGCACTGAAGCTCAGCGCCGTGAGCAACGCACCCAGGCGCACGATCAGCAGCCGCCGGCCGCTGCGGTCGCCCAGCCAACCCCAGAGGTTGGGCGCCAGGCAGCGCATCAGCAGCGGGATGGCCACCAGCTCGCCGATTCTGGCGGCGCTGAAACCCAGGTAATGGAAGTACAGGGAAAGGAACGGCGCTACTCCGCCGAGCAGGGCGAAGTAGCAGAAATAGAAACCCGACAGCCGCCAGTACGGCAGCATCTCAGCGCTCCCGCCGCCGCTGTCGGATCACGGACGCGGTCAGAGCTGACCCAGTACCGGGGTATACACCTGCACATCGGCATTCTGTGCCCGATGGCGCAGCAGGTGATCCATCAGCACCAGCGCCATCATCGCCTCGGCAATGGGCGTAGCGCGGATACCGACGCAAGGGTCGTGGCGCCCCTTGGTCACCACCTCCACCGGATTGCCATGCAGATCGATGGAACGGCCCGGGGTGGTGATGCTCGAAGTGGGCTTGAGCGCCAGATGGGCGACAATCGGCTGACCGGAGGAGATACCGCCCAGCACGCCGCCGGCGTTGTTGCTGGTAAAGCCCTCCAGGGTCAGCTCGTCACGGTGTTCGGTACCGCGCTGGGCGACAGAGGCAAAGCCGGCGCCGATCTCCACACCCTTGACCGCGTTGATGCTCATCAGCGCGTAGGCCAGCTCGGCATCCAGCCGATCGAATACCGGCTCGCCCAACCCCGGCGGCACGCCCTCGGCAATCACGGTGATCTTCGCCCCGACCGAGTCCTGATCACGGCGCAGCTGATCCATGTAGGCTTCCAGCTCCGGCACCTTGTCCGGGTCGGGGCTGAAGAAGGCATTCTGCTCCACCGCTTCCCAGCTGCGGAACGGGATCTCGATCGGTCCCAGCTGGCTCATGTAACCGCGCACCTGAATGCCCTGGGTAGCCAGATACTTGCGGGCAATGGCACCGGCCGCCACCCGCATGGCGGTTTCCCGGGCCGAGGAGCGGCCGCCGCCACGATAGTCGCGGATGCCGTATTTGTGGTGGTAGGTGTAATCCGCGTGGGCCGGACGGAACAGGTTCTGGATGGCCGAGTAGTCCTTGGACTTCTGGTCGGTATTGCGGATCAGCAGACCGATCGGGCAGCCGGTGGTGCGCCCCTCGAACACGCCGGAGAGGATCTCGACCTCGTCCGGCTCCTGACGCTGGGTGGTGTGTCGGCTGGTGCCCGGCTTGCGCCGGTCCAGATCCTTCTGCAGATCCGCTGCCGACAGCTCCAGCCCAGGGGGGCAGCCATCGACGATGGCAACCAGCGCCGGCCCATGGCTCTCGCCAGCGGTAGTAACGGTAAAGAGTGTGCCCAGAGTATTGCCGGCCATGCGCGCCTTCCATCCCGGAATCAGTGAAAAGACCGATTATAGCCCCCCGTCCGTTCCGGTGACAGTGCGGACTGCGCGCAGGAATCGGCTCCTGTACAATGCCGCTACCACTGGCCAACGAACATCAGCTGATGCCGCTACTGACCGAGGTGCTGCCCGCCGACCTGCCTGCGCTGACCAGCCTGATGCTGATTGCCGTATCGGCGCTGACCTCGGCCGTCACCGCTTCGCTGGGTATCGGCGGCGGCGTCTTGCTGCTGGCGGTGATGGCAGTGGCCCTGCCGCCGGCAGCGATCATCCCGGTACA
>Ga0209075_1000644_pt1 | contig 33935 bp, 27 predicted proteins | sample Stecom2011_FD_187523 | JGI IMG/M metagenome (GOLD analysis project Ga0209075, IMG submission 187523) | Agricultural soil microbial communities from Utah to study Nitrogen management - Steer compost 2011 (SPAdes) (version 2) | ecosystem: Environmental > Terrestrial > Soil > Agricultural land...
ATGTTTCCCCAAGTTCCCAATATTTTAACCTCAGGATTTTGGGCTAAATAATCTAGCTGTTTTTTATAACGGTTTGGGTGATTCAAGTCTCCACAATCGAGTCTTCCTGTGAACTTGTAGCCTAATTCTATTATTTTTTCGAGCCCGATGTTAGTTGCTTTCCCTACTCCAACATTTTCTGGCAATAATTCCAAAAAAATATTTCCTCCTTTATAAACAGACCTTAAGCGCTCTAAATCTGGCTTTATACTACTCCCGTCATCAACAATCATAACATCTACGGTAAAATCTTCCTGAATAGAAAGTAGCGATTTCTCTAAGCCTTCGGGATTGTTGTAATGACAGATTAGGGTAATAATCTCTTTCATAATCTAATTGAGGTAAAATTTAATTTAGCTCGTTCTATTGTTTCTTGAATATTTGAAGGTTTAGGAAATTTCTCATTCAAAAAATACTCAATGTCATTAACTACTTCTTGTGGGACTCTTTCACCATCAAATACTCGAAATTTAGAATTATATCCTATATCTTCTAGAAAATCACTGCATTTTCTGTGGTATTCTATGAGCATAAAAGGAACATTGGCGTAGCATGCAAATACACTAGCATGTAATCTAGTCGAAAAAATAAAATCACACGATTTAATTTCTTGCCAAACCTGTATAGTATTATGCATATAGGGAATAATTTCGTATTGCTCTTTGGGTAATTTCGAAGCTATTTCTGAAGTAAGTTTATAGTCTCCTATTTGCTCGTTGCCGTTAAAAACCAAAAACTTAAACTTCAAATTTTTATTTTTAGAAAGTAAGGCTAAAGTGTCTTTAACAAAATCATTTCTCCTTTTTTCGTTTATAACATCTCCTTTATAATATCTTTCGTAATTACATACACTCACTCCGATGGTTTTTGAAGAAGTAGTATGTATGGGGCTATCAATATCTTGATAACACATTGGCAATAAAGCTGCTAAATCAAAAGCATTGATAGGGTTATAATCAAGTGATAAAGATTTGGCATATTGGTAGGATTGTGTATCTCTAAGAGCCAAAAACTTTAGTTTTTTTAGATATTCTATAACTCCTTTTTCGTCTTTTGAGCTTGTAAAAGGCCCTATAGAAACTCCTATCGCACCATGTTGGAGTTTTTGGTTAAATAAGTTTGCTTTGTTAGCAACCGCAATGTTTCCTAATGGACTAATTTTACTAAGTACAGAGCCTCCTGCATTGATAAAATAGTCACACTTTAGAGATTTTTCAAAAACTGATGCTTTTTGAAAAATTTTATTTGATGTTCCTAAGCGATATACTTTCTGAATAGGAGTCTGTAGCGTAGGTAGGTTTTCTCCTGTAAAATAGGCTGGAGAATAATTATTCCAATAAAATCGATTCCCCCAAGCAGCAATCTCTAAAAATGCATCGTCCCCAGTATTTTTGTAACCATAAAATCCGTTAAATATAATTTGTTTCATCAAGTGATGTGTTTTCTAAAGTAATATAAAATTGTTGTATTTGATAAAAAATAAGCCAAAAATAAAGCTAGTGATATTCCTATATCTTTCCAAAGATACATAAATAATAACCCTAATAAAATCAAACCAATCAAGGCAATAAAATGTGCAATGAATAACGGATAACTAATTTCTTTTGCTCTTAGCGCCATAGATAACGGTCGAGTAAAAGTCACAAACATTTGTGAAAGCCACAAAATGGCAATAATATAAATTCCGTTACCATATTTTTCATAATAGAATAGTTCATATACTATGTAAAAAACCGGAATTGAGATTACAAACAAAATCCCTAATTTCAAAGAATACTTTGAGTAAAAATCCTTTACAACTTGAGGTAATTGATCTACTTTTTTTGAGAATAAAGGGATAAAATAGCTTTCCATAGACATAAGCAATATGGTAAATAAACCTAAAAGATTTTGTATGGTTCGGACTTTCGCTATATCTAAATCTGAAACCTCTAAAATATCAGCAATAATAAAAACTCCTTGACTGTAGCTCCAAAATAATATTCCTGCAATAATTATCCATTTGGAATATATGTAATGCTCTCTAAGATATAGAATAATAGTTTTTAGATTTTTAGTAGTAAGATAAAATGAGTGCCAACTAAATAGTTTTTTTAAACCAATAACAATAAAAAGGAAGATAGCAGCTAGTGTAAAGCTTATAGTATAGGCACCTAAAATTATTTGTAAGTTTAATGAATTTTTAAAGTTCCAAATTATTCCAAAAAATAGAACTACTAACAGGACCGAAGAAATAACAACATACACAAAATTTAATTTCCTTTGAGCAAAAATAAATTTCTTAAACAGTTCATAAAGAATCATCCCAAAATTAATTCCTAAAAATGACCAAAAACTTAGACTATCAACTTGAGATTGTATAAGTGGAAAACTAAGAAAGCTTAATAAAACCGAAAACAAAATATTTAATCCAAGTAGTGAGATTAAGTAAGAAGACGTCTCTTTTTCGTCTTTTTTAGGTAAAAAAACTAATATAGGTGCTGATAAAAAATAAGTAATAAGTATGAATATAAGGTTAGAATACCCATAAGCCAAAACAAAATTAGCAAAGATAGGCACTGATGTAAGTTTAGATAGTAAAAAAACAGACCCGAAATTTAACAGCGAAACTAACGCTTGATCAGCAAACACATAGGTTTTGTTTTGTAAAAGGTTTTTTAATTGGAGCATTTAATTTTAAAATTGTTACAAAAACTTTTTTAGTAACTAAAAAGTACTTGTATTACTTACCAAGGCAAATTTAAATAGTTTACTGATTTACTGCCTGCTTTTCGTTTAAATTAATTTATTTTATTTCCATTCAAAGATTAAAACGCAACTAATATTCAATTAGTGTTAATTTATAGAGGAGTAATTTCGGTTGATATATTCATAAATTTTAATTTATATGAATAAAGGGTAGTTTTATTCTTGTTGGTAAGTTGTTCAGTATCAAAACCAACTAATGCTGTTGAGAAAAACTTCCCAAAAAAACATTATCAAATGGGAAATTATTTAGGGAATAAATGGATATCTTGTTGCTAATTTATTCTACGTTATAACTGTCTATAACAAGATTTAAGTCAATTAAAAAAACATCAATTTACTTTTTATCATTTCGAAATTAGAACAGCTCAAGATGACCAACTAAGAATTGATTCGGAAAAAGAACAGAATTTAAAAAAACCTTGAAATTAGCTTTTTTCGTTTAGAGTTTGGGTCATAGAGAGTTTAATTAATATAGCAATACTTAACCAGATTCCATATTGTCTAAAAAAATCTGCTTGCAGCCAATTTACAGATAAACCCACGAAAGATATAAATAGTATCAAAGACAAAACTCCTTGTGTTTTATTGGAATTATTATTCCAAATCTTAAAGCTTTGATACCAACACAAAGCAATCATAGAAATAAATATAGAAATTCCTATAATTCCCGTTTCTGCCAGCAAGCGAGTATAAATATTATAAGCTGGAGGAAATGAAGTTATTTGCTGATTCTTATAACGGTGTTTAAACTCCCAATTATTATGTGTAGACCAATAAGGATATAAGTATACTTTGTGATAAGTTTCCTGACCTAAACCTACCCCTACTATTGGGTTTTGTTTAAAAACTTGTAGAGAGGCATATTGCATCCCAAATCGAGTTCTATTAGAAATGTCGTGATCCGTTTTTTTAGTAAAATTAAGTGCCTCTATTTTTTTTTCAACAGTTGTAATAATAGCTTTAGAGTTAAATATAAATATAGTTGCCAAAAGTATAGCAGAGCCTAACCCAATTTTAATAACATGCTGACGATATTCTTTTTTCAAAAACAGAACACATAAAAATATTATTAATTGAAGTAAAACGTTAATTAAAGCGGTTCTAGAACCTGAAAAAAACATTAAAATTAAAACCATTACTGTAGGCACAAAACGAATTTTGTTTTTTTCTGTAATAATATAACTAAACATCCAAGCCGAAATAGTTATAAGGTAATTACCTAAGGCAGGTACCTCATAAGTGACGGAACTAATACGATTCATATTGTTTAGTTCGACGTTTAGGAAAGGGAAGAACTCAAAGAGGTTTAATATAGGTAAAAGTTGACTAATGCCATATACTACAATAGCTATTTCAAAAACACTATATACAAAAGCAAATAACAAGCCTATCAATAAGGTTTTTCGGATAGTCAATAGAATTTGCTCCAGTGTCATGTTGCGTACAACATTCCAAAAAAGAGAAAAGAAAATAAATGCAGAAAGAATTAAAGAAATAAGCTGTCTGATAAACCGACTTATTCCTGAGGTCTGTTTATAATAACTATCCAGAACCGTAGGCAAGTTGAACAAAGTGGCTAATATTGTCCATAAAACAAAAAGGCATACTGTCTGAAAAACTATGTTCTGATAAGGCAGGTTTATAGAGCCTTTAAACATAGATTCTACACAAAGCACTACAAACCCTATTAAAAAGAAATAAGAGGCAGCTTCGTTCTTATATTCCCCCAAAAAAGAAAGCCCTTCAAAATTATTAAACGGGATGAAAAACAATCCGACTATGAATAAAACAGTATAAATATGTCGTAATGTTATCATAGTTATAGGCTACGAATTGTTTTAAAATAGTAAGACGGAATGCTAATAGTTGCTATCAACAGAGGAATATTATTCTGTTTTTAGGGTGCTGTATCTTTGATACATCCTTCTGAAAAAAGAAAATATCAAAAACAGAAATACCAATATTACAGGAATAAAAATCATATTAGATATTGATTTGGATTGAATGTCAGAAAAACGACTAACCTCATAAATTACCTTCTCTTGTTCTATTCTGTTGATTTTAGATTTATTTATCCTATCAATAATACTACTTTTGTTATTGAGTAAATCATTAGTTTGTGCATGATTTTCAATGTTTACATCCTTTGCCGAAGCTAATTCGGTTTTCCCTAATTTTTCGAAGATGGCATTAATATCTCTAATCGAGGCTTCATACTCTTTAATCTTTTGCTCTAAATTATGATTTTCAATTTTTTGTCTTTCTAAGAAATAAGGTTCTTGGTTTAGTTTATTCAAAAAATTATTAATAATCGAGCCGTCTGTATCTGTTTGATCGGTGTAAATAGTAAGTAAATGGTACTTATATATCTTTTCGGCCTGACCTCCTGGTTTATGCTCGTGAATATTCAAATTATTAGAGTTCATAAACTCTGCTATTTTCAGATTATCCCATCTATCCGAAATAAAAGCCGAAATATCAATAACAGGTTCTATTTCCGCAGCAACAATGTTATCAAACTCATTTGATTTTAAAGTATTTATTTTTTTGTACAAATAAGTAGAACTATCAAAGTTAGGAATTACAACTACCTGATACTTATGAGTTTCTTGCCTTTTACTATCTAAGAAGTATCCTATAACCACTCCGAGAATAATCAATACTATAAAAAAGAGAATGTTTTTTAAGAAAAAACGCAAGAGTTTAAACATTAAAAAACCCATTTTATCCATGAGCTTTATGAGTTTTTGCCAAACAAAATTTAGAGTTATCTCTTGAGAGTTAGTGGTATTGTAATTAGAACTCATAGTCGTAATTGTTGTTCAGTTTAAAAATTGTTACAAATATAGAATAATAAATTTAACATTAACTTTTATTCATCAACCTCTATATAATTATAGGCTCCCATATCCTGAGAACTTCCATTTCGAGGATTTCCGAGAATATCATTAGTAAAACTAAAATTTGAATTCGCTGTTCCTTTCGCAGCTGAAGTGGCTAAAATACGCACGTCGTTTTGAACCGGATTTACAAACTCAACCTTATTGTTGAGTGAGCTTACTGCAATAATCGAATTGATAAAAAGCGAAGGATTATCAAAATCATATAGTGGGTTATTGATATATCGATTATTGATATCGATAAACTTAAGTAGCGTATTTGTAAAAGAATAATTAAAAACAGAGTTTTCTGCTTTATTTATATTTAATTCAATACTATTCGAACCAAAAACGATACAATTTTCGAAATGAGCATTTAATGGTATAAATCCTTCAGGCATTTCAAAAGTATTGTCAAGAATCAGTGCTGGAAGCGAACGATGTCCACGGTTCCAATAATTGGCAATAGTAGAATGGGCAAAATTATAATTTCCTCCAATCGTACAAGCTACTGAACTCTGACCAGCATTATTTACAACCACGTTAAATCCATTTATATTGGCATTGGTAGCCATAATTCCGAAATTAGAAGAATTATAGATTTGCACATTTTCTAGCTCCAAGTCACAAACCTGAACATACAATCCGATAGTAGAATTTTTAATAATCGCATTATGGATGTTATTATTTACACTTCCATTTGTTAACCAAATGGCTCCCCATTGTCCTGGAACATCCGAAAAGAACGGTTCTAATCGGTCGCCTTCGAAAACAACAGGGTCTTCAAGAGTTCCATCGACCTGAATCGAAGCATTAGAAGCTACAATAATGCCAGAACTGTCATGAAAATGTACTTTTGTTCCTTCTTGAATTTGTAATGTTTTTCCGTTCGGAACAGCTGCATATCCGTATATTACATATGGTTTTTGATTGGTCCACACAAGCTCGTTTCCGTTTATGGGGTCGTTTTCATCCAGTTCAAAACCATAAATCATATCATCAGATCCCTCAATAGGCAATCCTTCATAAACCCCATTTTCATCCCGAAAAGGATACAAAAAAACAGCATCCTGAACCAAGGTTACCAATTCTACCTTTTGATACCTATCACCTGCATCAAACTCAATTTTGTCAGTATATAAAAACGTAGTTTCAGAGTTGGCATATTCGTTATAATCAATAGTAGTTTCTATAAACACAAACATACTGTCTTTGGCCAAAAGCTCTACATTATTAAAAACTTTCCCTGGCATTCCGTCAACCATCAGGCGGTATTTTGAATTTTCTCCTTCTGCCAATCGAATACTCGGAATTTTTATATCCTTATCGCTTCGATTATAAACTTTTAGGGTATAAGTACTTGAACCAATGTTAGTAAAAACAGTATCCAGATAAACCGTATCACGTGAAAATTCTAATTTCCCTGAGCTTGGCTCAAAATCAAAATCATTTCGACAAGACGAAACTAAAACCAACAGAAAAGCAACAAAAGAATAAGACAGAATTCGCATTTATTTTATATTTTGGGTAAAAGTACTAAAAAAACAAACTACACAGCAAACGAAAAATTTATTGGTATAGTATTTGAATTACAACACAATATGTTTAATTTTGTGCTTTAAAGGATAAAAATGGTAAAAAAACACACTATATATTTAATTTTTATTTTGACTTTGTCAGTCTTTTCTGTGTCTTTCGCACAAGAAAAACAGCCTGCAGTTCAGAAAACGGAGCTTAATTTTTATCCGAACCCGGTGAGTGATGGCAAGATTTTTATTACTTCCAATATTACTACATCAAACAAAGAAGTAGAGATTTTTGATGTTCTCGGAAAATCAGTCCTCAAAGTAAGTGTGGTTAGAGAACTCAATATCAGTTCTCTTTCTCCGGGAGTTTATCTCATCAAAATCAAAGAAGGAGAAAATTCGGTTACCCGAAAACTTATCATAAAATAATATAATCGTTGAATAAAAAAAGCTGCCCAAAGGGCAGCTTTTTTTATTGTTATTTCTTTCTTTCGTACAAACAACAATGATGAAGTTTTTCATAAGTTTCATCATCTGCTTTTACTTTTTCTGTGTCATGCCCTGCTTTGGCAATGGCTTGGTGAACTTCTTCAATAGTAGTTCTATTCTCATCTAGAATTATGTGTACATCTTGATGATCTTGATGCCATTGTGCTGACTTTACTCCTTTCACCGAATAAGCGGCTTTTTCGATACGCTTTTTACACATTTCGCAATTTCCGTTTACTTCGATGTCATATTTTGCATTTTTGTTTTTCTTTGTCTTTTCTTGAGCTTCTGCCGTAATTCCCACAAAAGCTACCATTAAAAATACTATTAACTTTTTCATTTTTTGGTCTGTTATATTTAGTTTATCAAATTTATATTATTCTATCTTAAAACGCAATCCTGCATAATACATTGCTCCAAAAACAGGTCCGTATATCATTGAACTATCAAAATACGTTCCGAAAGCATCATCCGCCCCGATAATTGCGTCTTTCTGTTTGTAATTGGTAATATTTTCTCCTCCGACATATATCTCAAAAACAGGCGAAAAACTATGTGTTATTTGAGCGTTCATAAGCGTTAGATTCGGAGACCATTCTCTTGCTTGGTATGGAGTAGGGTTACTACCTGTAAACGGCATTTTTTGTTTCCCTATAAGATTCATGGTCCAGTCAAACTTCCATTGCTTTCCTTTGTCCGAAACATGAGTTTCATAACCTACGTTCGTAAAAAATCGATGCTTTGCTTGCAATGGTCGAAGGTCACGACCTCCGAGATAATCCGTCTGAACGTCATAATATTTATAAGCCGTTCGGATATTAAAATGATGCGTAATATCGACATTAAACTCTAATTGAAAGCTATTGGCAAAAGAAGAGCCATCCAAATTATAAAACAAAACTTCTTGCGGATTAGCGTATAAATCAACTACTACCTGATTTTGAAAATCAGTTCTATAAAAATCTGCGATTACTTCTGCTTTTTTTCCGAAAAGATGGAAGTCTTGCATCAGGCTTATTCCATAATTCCAAGCAATTTCAGGATCTAATCCATAGATTTTCCCGTTGGTATTAAGAATGCTAAACTCTCTGGAGGAGGCAAATAAATGTTGGTTTTCTGCAAAAATGCTTGCACTTCTGATTCCTCTACCCACAGATGCTTTTATAGTACCTCCTTCCCAAGGATTATATCTGGAATGAATTCTTGGAGTTACAAAAGTTCCTAATCTATTGTGATTATCCACTCGAACTCCGGCTACTACACTAAAGTCATCCGTATTGTCGTATGTGTATTCAAAAAATGCTCCCACCGAATTATCTTTTCTAGAAAAATCTGTAGTAGAAGTTCCGTCTACAGAACTTACAAATTCGTCATATCCATCATGAGTAAAACTAATTCCTGTGGCAAATTTATGCATGGTATTAGACAATATAGAGTTGTAAATCAAATTCGAATAAAAACTGTTCTGATGGATATCGAATGTTCTTAAACCAAAGTAAGAATCTTGATTATGCGAATTAAACGAGTTCTGAAAACCGATACTTTTCCAAGGTGTATCCGGAAAAACATATCCGATTTTTGCCGAAGCATCAAACTTTTCGGTCAATAGCTCCGATCCCCAATGGTTGGTTGTTAGTTTATCTCTTTTTTTATCAAAATCAACACTTCCTGACTGCTTGTCGTCATTCATGTAGCGGAAGTTAAAGAATCCTACCCAGCCTTTTTCGGCATTGGTATATTGCCAACGATTCATTACGTTGATTTGATTTCCGAGCGGATTATCCAAAAATCCATCGTCATTCATATCATTTTTAGAAGTTCTGGCGTTTCCGTGCAAAAACAAAGAAGTGCTCCATTTATCAGAAATCTTCTGGTTCAGATGTGTGTTCAGCTCAAAACGTGAATCAGTAGAAGCATACGCATTTACAAAAAGTGGGATATCGTTAAGAGGTTTTATCAATTCATAATTGATTTGCCCCGAAATGCTTTCATAGCCGTTTACTACACTTCCTGCTCCTTTGGTAATCTGAATGCTTTCGACCCAGGTTCCTGGAATAAATGAAAGTCCATAAGCTTGAGAAGCTCCTCTGACAGCCGGAATATTTTCTTCTGCCATCAAAATATACGGACTATTAAGCCCTAGCATCCTGATTTGTTTGTTTCCGGTAACCGCATCCGAGAAGTTAACATCAATCGAAGGGTTGGTTTCAAAAGCTTCCGAAAGATTACAACAAGCGGCTTTAAGGAGTTCTGAACTGGAGATAAGCTGAACATTTGTGGCTGAGTTTCTAATTCTCGATAGACTTTGTCTTTTACGCTGGATGACAATCTCTTCAATCATCGAGTCTGGATAAAGGGTAACCGAAATTTCTTCATTCGGATTTACCGAAACATTTTCAGTTCTCATCCCTATAAAAGAAACAATCAAATTTGTATTGGCTCTGTAGCTAAGTTCGAACTTTCCGTTTACATCAGTCTGTGTGCCTTCGGTAGTTCCTTCCCATAATACAGTTGCACCAATAAGAGGTAAGTTTTTATCATCTAAGGTGTTTTCGTAAACAACTCCTTTGATTTTTTGCTGGGAAAAACCGTAAAAACCTATAAATATAAAGAGAAATAATATGTGCTTTTTCATTTTTTTACTTAATTTATTTAATAATCAAAAACAAGAACAAAACAATTTGCTTTATTCTTTTTAGAATGACCATAAATAATTAAGCATAATATATCAAACTGCAGTAAAGTTTGTAAAGAGGAGGAGCATTAGAATTATAGCTATACTCGATGTAATCTTGTTTAGCATCTTCAGAATATTGCGCAAATTCAAATACAAACTCATTGTCAAAAACTACAAATGCATCAATATTAAGCGAAGAAACAGTGGTTGTAATAACCTCCGAGTTATCTTGTGAGATATACTCATCTTTGCAACAATCCGAATGATCATCCGAAATGCCGCAACAAGATTTTTCCAAAGAGCAATTCTCTTCAGTATGTGTATGTTGGGATTTTTCGTGATTACAAAGTTCTGCTGTTGTTTTAGAATAGACTACTTTAGAAGCAATTTTTTCTTCTCCACAAAAATGCACATTTAGAGCCAGCCCAATGTTTGAAAACATTAAGAAAAAAGCTAACAACAAAGCCGTACATTTTTTAGATAAACTCATCTTTAAGGAGTTAAGAACAACAAAAGTAATGATTTTTTTAATATCCTAATTTTTCACGAACTCTATTTAACACAGCATTAGCAACTACACTTGCTTTTTTAGCACCATCCATAAGGATTCTCTCTACCTCATCCGGATTAGTAATATAGTAGTTATACCTTTCTCTTTCTGTTTTAAATGTGTCCGTAATAAGTTCAAAAAGTGCTTGTTTTGCATGTCCGTAACCATAATTTCCGGCCAAATAATTTTTTCTCATTTCAGCAATTTGATTTTCAGAACCCAACAAAGAGTATAAGGCAAATACTTTACAAGTATCCGGATTTTTAGGCTCTTCGAGTGGAGTGCTGTCTGTTTCGATGCTCATTACTTGTTTTCGCAACTTTTTATCATCCAGAAAAATATCAATATAGTTATTTCTAGATTTACTCATTTTTTGTCCGTCTGTGCCGGGAACAATCATTACATTTTCTTCGATTTTAGCCTGCGGAAGAACAAAAGTCTCTCCCATTTGATGGTTGAATCGCGAAGCCACATCCCGAGTAATTTCTAAATGCTGTAATTGATCTTTTCCTACGGGTACAATTTCTGCATCATACAGCAAAATATCTGCAGCCATAAGCATCGGATAAGTAAACAACCCTGCATTTACGTCCTCTAGATAATCTTGTTTATCTTTAAAAGAATGAGCTAAAGTCAGGCGTTGAAACGGAAAAAAACAGCTCAAATACCACGAAAGCTCACAAGTTTGAGGCACATCGCTCTGACGATAAAATGTAACTCGATTTACATCTAACCCACATGCTAACCAAGTTGCTGCCACACTTAATGTGTTTTTTTTAAGCAACTCTGCATCTTTTATTTGCGTAGCCGAATGTAGATTTGCAATAAACAAAAATGATTCATTATCGGGGCTATTTGCCATTTTAATAGCAGGGAGAATAGCTCCTAACAAATTTCCTAAATGTGGTGTTCCTGTACTTTGAACTCCTGTTAATACTTTTGCCATTTCAAATAATTCAAATTCGTGCAAATTTAATTTATTTTGTAGAGATATTCACTACTTTTGGAGCTATGAAATTTTTAAAAGCATTTTTTCAGATATTATACAGGGTTTGGTTTTACATCCTAGTAACCATTCCGATATTGATATTGTTTCCGTTTTTACTAGTTTCTATATCTAAAGAAAAATGGTATCCGTTTTTTTTCAGGTTAGCTCGTATCTGGGCTAAAGTAATTCTGTTGGGAATGGGATTTGTCGTGTCTGTGCGAAAAGAGCAACACTTAGAGAAAGGGAAAAGCTATATGCTCATCTCCAATCATACTTCAATGACCGACATTATGCTTATGTTGTATATTGTAAAAGACAATCCTTTTGTTTTTGTAGGAAAAAAAGAATTAGCAAAAATCCCTATTTTCGGGTTTTTCTACAAACGCACTTGTATATTAGTAGATAGAGGAAGTGCTAAAAGCCGCAAAGAAGTATTTGACCAAGCACAAAAAAGACTCAGTCAAGGTTTGAGTATTTGTATATTTCCGGAAGGAGGAGTACCGGATGATAGAACAATCTTGCTAGACCAATTCAAAGATGGAGCTTTTCGTTTAGCAATCGAGCATCAAATTCCGATTGTTCCCATGAGTTTTTATGACAATAAAAAGCGTTTTTCGTATAAGTTTATCAGCGGAAGCCCAGGGAAAATGAGAGCAAAAATACATTCTTTCGTAGAAACTATCGGGAAGACTCAACAAGACAAAAGGGTTATAAAAGAAAAGTGCCGAGAGATTATTTATACAGATTTACAGAAAGATAACAACTCCGAAAATTAGCTCTAAAGGTTTTGTTATTTATATTTTTTAAAGTTCAAAATCAACTTTATCAGGTAAATTATTCGTAATTTTGAACTCATTTTTGTTAACACAATTCAACTAACTACATTATGGAATACAGAATAGAAAAAGACACCATGGGTGAAGTAAAAGTTCCTGGAGATAAATACTGGGGAGCACAAACAGAGCGATCAAGAAATAACTTTAAAATTGGCTCGCCTGCTTCAATGCCTATCGAAGTTGTGAGAGGTTTTGCTTATTTAAAAAAGGCTGCAGCTTATGCAAACTGTGATTTAGGAGTTTTATCAATCGAAAAAAGAGATGCTATTGCACAAGTTTGTGACGAAATTCTTGAGGGAAAATTAGATGATCAATTTCCGTTAGTAATTTGGCAAACTGGTTCAGGAACTCAATCAAACATGAACGTAAACGAGGTTATAGCTAATAGAGCCCAAGTTTTAGCAGGAGGAAAGATAGGAGAAGGAGAACCTGTATTAAAAGCTAACGATGATGTAAACAAGTCTCAATCGTCAAACGACACCTATCCAACAGGAATGCATATCGCTTGTTATAAAATGGTGGTCGAAACCACTATACCTGGAGTAGAGCAATTAAGAAATACGCTTAAAGCGAAAGCGGAACAATTCAAAGATATCGTTAAGATAGGAAGAACTCACCTTATGGATGCTACTCCCCTTACCTTAGGTCAAGAAATATCAGGGTATGCAGCTCAGTTAGACTACGGACTAAAAGCTCTTAAAAACACATTGGCTCATCTTTCAGAAGTAGCATTAGGAGGAACTGCTGTTGGAACAGGTCTTAACACGCCTCAAGGTTATGATATTAAAGTAGCAGAATATATCGCTAAATTCACAGGACATCCATTTGTAACAGCTCCGAATAAATTTGAAGCTTTAGCTGCTCATGATGCAATTGTAGAAACGCACGGAGCCTTGAAACAATTGGCTGTAGCGCTTAATAAAATTGCAAATGACATCAGAATGCTAGCTTCAGGACCTCGTTCAGGAATTGGGGAAATATTAATTCCGGAAAACGAACCCGGTTCATCAATTATGCCAGGAAAAGTAAATCCTACTCAGTGTGAAGCCTTGACAATGGTTTGCGCTCAAGTTATGGGTAATGATGTAGCTATTACTATAGGAGGAACACAAGGACATTACGAACTTAATGTTTTCAAACCGCTTATGGCAGCCAACTTCCTTGAATCTGCAAGATTACTCGGAGATGCTTGTGTTTCGTTTGACGAACACTGTGCGCAAGGAATTGAGCCTAACCATCAACGTATTAAAGAATTGGTTGACAATTCACTAATGCTTGTTACAGCTCTTAATACTAAAATAGGATATTATAAAGCCGCAGAAATCGCTCAAACTGCACACAGAAACGGAACTACGCTAAAAGAAGAGGCTGTTCGTTTGGGTTATGTAACAGCAGAAGATTTTGATGCTTGGGTAAAGCCCGAAGATATGACAAGTAATCTGAAATAAAAGTAACTTTTATAAACAAAAAACTCTGCCTGAAGGCAGAGTTTTTTGTTTATAAAAACTTCTCTAATTCTTCGGCTATTTTTCTATCATTTGACAACCTCGGTATTTTGTTTTGACCTCCAAGTTTTCCGACTGATTTCATATAATTTTGAAACCCTTGGAGTGGAACTTTAGTAACAACTAGCTCTCGTAAAATACTCCCTGAAATCAAATCGTTGTAATATGAGTTTTGGTTTCTCATTTCTAAATCTAATTTACGAGCAAAATCGCCTAAGTGTTTTGGTTGATTTTCAAATTCAATAAACCATTCATGATACGGAAGTCCGCTTTGTGGATTAACTTGAGGTGCGACCGTAAATTCATTTATCGAAATGTTTGTTCCTTCAATAGCTTTTTGTAGAGCTTGCTCTACTTCTTTTCCTATTACATGTTCTCCGAAAGCGGATATGAAATGTTTAATTCTTCCTGAAACAATTATACGATAAGGTTTTTTGGATACAAATTGGATGGTATCGCCTAGATTATAACCCCAAAGTCCTGCATTAGTAGAAACAATCATCACATAATTTATTCCAATCTCAACCTCACCTATTGTATAGCGTTTTGGTTTTTCCGAAAAAAACTCGTCTGCTTTTACAAACTCATAAAAAACTCCGTTATCTAAAAGCAAAAGCATTCCTTGCTGAGTTTGCGAATCTTGGTAAGCAAAAAAACCTTCTGAAGCAGGGAAAAGCTCAATACTATCTATCTTTTCCCCGATAAGGCTTTCAAACTTAGCTCGATAAGGTCCGTAGTTTACTCCTCCATAAATAAATAGGCTAAAATCTTTAAAAACTTTGCTTATTTCTTTACCTGTTTTTTCGTGAATCTTTTCAAAGTACATCTGAACCCACGGAGGAATGCCCGAAATAAGAGTCATTTTTTCGGTTAAGGTTTCTTCGATAATAGCATCAACCTTTTTTTCCCAATCCTCGATACAATTCGTTTTATAAGAAGGAAGTCTGTTGTTTTGTAAATAGGGAGGCACATAATGTGCTGCAATTCCGGAAAGACGCCCGAATTTGATGCCGTTTTTTTCTTCAAGTTTAGGACTTCCTTGCAAGAAAATCATTTTTCCATCAATAAAGTCGGTTTTACCGGTTTCATGAATGTAATGTAATATGGCATTTCGCGTAGCATTAATATGCGAAGGCATAGATTCTTTGGTGAGAGGGATGTATTTAGCCCCTGAGGTTGTTCCAGAAGTTTTTGCAAAATACAAAGGTTTCCCTTTCCAAAGCACGTTTTCTTCTCCTTCTATTGCTCGCTCGATATAATTTTTGATTTGTTCATACTCTCGAATAGGAACCTGATTTGCAAAATCCTCAAATGAAGATATTTTAGCAAAATTGTGGTCTTTTCCGAATGCAGTTTCTTTTGCTGATTTAATCAGGTATTGAAAAACCTTTTGTTGTGTTTTCTCAGGATTATTAGCCCAAGATTTTGTTTGCTTGACAATTATTTTAGCAATTATTTTAGAGAAAAAACCTTTTATAGACATTATTCGAAATCAATAAAATTAGTTGGATCCACAGGATGTCCGTTTTTCCATAATTCAAAATGCAAATGCACTCCGGTAGATTGTGTTCCTGTATTTCCTGCTGTTGCAATTACTTCTGCTGCTCTAACCACATCACCTTGAGATTTAGTAATTGATTCGCAATGCTTGTAAACAGACATAATTCCTTCGGGATGGTTCACAATGATTACATTTCCATTATTTGGGGTCCATCCGGTGAATAAAACCGTTCCGTTAGCAGCTGATTTTATCGGTGTTCCTGATGCTAATGCAATATCAACGGCAAAATGCTTTTCTTTAGCATTAAAACTATTTGTAATATGTCCTTTTACTGGAGCAAATAAGACCAGGTTTACTTTAGGTTCTGCTTTCTCGAACAAATGATATTTATCTTCATTTGCCACTTGGTTTCTCAGTAAAGAATCAGCTGCAGAAGGAGCAAAAGTTCCGATAGACAACTTGTCTATTTCAACAGCAATAAGAGAGTCTTTGCTCACTTGTTCGGGAATTACTTCTCCTAATAGTACCTTTCTAATGGTTTCAATATAAGCTTGATTGTATTGTAGTGCATTTTCTAAAGAATCAGACTTTATGGTTAATTCCATTACTTGAGAATTGAGCTTAGGAGAAGAATAGCCAGGAATATATTCACGAAGAGATGTAAAGGCAATTACATAAGTGGTAAGAGTAAGCATTATAATAGACACAACCGTTATCAAGACAAAAACATTCATTAAGTTTAGACGCAACGAAAATCTTTCTTCAAAAGTATCTTCATTGAGTAAAACCAACCTATTCTTATTAAAAAGGTGTTTTCTAAAGGATTTCTTCTTTTTGGGTTGAGCCATTCAATGTTATTTTTAATAGAACAAATATAAGGAAAAGACTTTATAGAGGTTTGTTAAGAGTGGCATAAAAAATTAAACTTCCACAAGTGTATGTCTTAAGACTTAAAATTTATAATAAATTAGTGAGATAGAAATATTTATTTGTACCTTTGTTACTCTATTTAATATTTCATTATTATTATGAATACATTGTCAATATTTTTAGCCCCTCCAAGCCCTTGGCAAATTATTGTTATTGTTTTGGTAATTCTACTTTTGTTCGGAGGTAAAAAAATTCCTGAATTAATGAGAGGTTTAGGAAGTGGTATAAAAGAGTTTAAAGACGCTTCTAAAGGAGAAGATACTGCTCCAAAAAACAGCAAAAAAGACGAAAATCAGGAATAATAAATATTCCGTCGGTATTAGTAAGTAAAATCTCTCGGGTCTTTTTAAAAAGACTTGAGAGATTTTGTTTTATTAATAAATGTTGAATACCTTTGTTAGATTCGTTCTAAATAAAAAAACAATGCTTTTAAGTCAGCTAAAAAAAGGAGAAAAAGCAGTAATCAAAAAATTTGATGAACAAGCAATTCCTTTAAAACTTGTAGAATTGGGTTGCTTACCCGAAAACGAAGTAGAACTCTTGCAGGTTGCTCCACTCGGATGCCCATATTACTTTATCATTAATGATACGCGAGTAATTATTAGAAAAAAAACCGCAGAAAAAATCGAAATCGAAAAATTATAAAATTCTATGAGTAAATCAATTCATATTGCCTTAGCAGGTAACCCAAATACCGGAAAAACCTCTTTATTTAATACACTTACCGGATTACATCAAAAAACCGGAAACTATCCTGGAATTACTGTTGACAAAAAACAAGGGACTTTTCATCTAGAAAACGGACAAAAAGTAGATGTCATTGATTTACCAGGAACCTACAGCCTCAACCCAACTTCTGTTGACGAAAGTGTAGCTACAAAACATCTTTTAGAAAACCACGCAGACCTTGTGGTAGTAGTGGCTGAGGCCGAAAATCTCAAGCGGAATTTACTTTTGTTTTCTCAAATTAAAGATTTAGGACTACCTACCGTGCTGGTAATCAACATGGAAGATCAAATGCAAAAAAGAGGGATTACCATTGATACCGAACAGCTAGAACAACTATTAGACACCAAAATAATCCTGACTAGCACTCGAAAAAACAAAGGAATTTCAGAGCTTAAAAAAACTATTTCGGAATACGAAAATCTCTCTAAAAAAACACTTTATTCTGAAGACCCTTTAGCTTATAAAAAATGGCTTTTAGAAACTTACGAAATAGGATTTCAGGAAATAGAAAATAAAGAAAAACAATCTAAAGTCAGAAAAGAACAACATCAAGAAACAGTTAAGAGATATCAATTTATTGCCAATATTCTGAAAGGAAATTATGCAATTGATAAATCAAAAGCTACAGATTTTGACTCAAAACTAGACAAAATTCTAACTCATAGAGTATTAGGTTATTTAATTTTCTTCGGGTTACTATTGCTGATGTTTCAGGCAATTTTCACTTGGTCAGCTCCCTTTATGGATTTTATAGATGAGAGTTTTTCAAGTTTATCAGAGTATGTTGCGGGAATTATGCCCGAAGGCAAAATCAACGATTTGATAAGCCAAGGAATTATTCCAGGAATTGGAGGAGTAGTTATTTTTGTACCTCAAATTGCGATTTTATTCTTGTTTATAGCCGTTTTAGAAGAAACCGGATATATGTCAAGGGTAGTGTTCTTGATGGATAAGATAATGCGAAAATTCGGACTGAGCGGAAAAAGTGTAGTCCCTTTAATTTCAGGAAACGCCTGTGCTATTCCTGCTATTATGGCAACGCGAAATATCGAAAATTGGAAAGAAAGACTCATTACTATTTTGGTAACTCCATTTACAGTTTGTTCGGCTCGCTTACCAGTTTATATTATACTTATTGCTCTGATTATTCCTGAAAAAACCATATTGGGTTTTATCAACGCTCAGACCTTAGCCTTGTTGGGAATGTACCTGCTAGGAATTGTTTTAGCTTTAGTTTCATCTGTAATTCTGAGCAAAATAATCAAAATGAAAAGTAAATCGTATTTTGTGGTAGAGATGCCTTCATACAAAATGCCTTTGTTCAAAAATATCGCATATACAGTAGTAGAAAAAACGAAAGCATTTGTATTTAATGCCGGAAAAATTATTCTAGCCGTTTCGATAATTCTTTGGTTTTTGGCCTCGCACGGAGGAAAAACATTTGATAATGCAGAAGAAATCATAAATGCAAAATTCGAAAATACCGAAATTACACAACAAGAACTAGAAGCCGAAATCGCATCTTTCCAAATCGAAAACTCTTATATTGGGATGATGGGTAAAACCATCGAGCCAGTTATAAAACCTTTGGGATATGATTGGAAAATAGGAGTTGCCATCATTACATCGTTTGCTGCTCGTGAAGTTTTTGTAGGAACATTAGCAACTATTTATAGCGTTGAAGATCCAGAAGACGAAGGTACCATTAAGTCTAGAATGGAAGCAGCTACTTTTGCGGATAGCGGTGAAAAAGTATTTACCTTAGCAACCGGAGTTTCATTATTACTGTTTTATGCCATTGCTTTGCAATGTGCCGCTACAGTAGCCATAGTAAAAAGAGAAACTAATTCTTGGAAGTGGACAATAATTCAGTTGGTAGGAATGGCTCTATTGGCCTATGTATTTGCACTTATAGGATACACAATTTTTAAATAATGATACAAGAAATAATAATTTACATTGCCCTTGCATTAGCCGTTTATTTTATTTTGAGAAAGTTTATTTTTAAACCTAAAAATAAAAACTGCGGAGGTAGTAATTGTGGATGTAATTAATACTAAATCGCATTATAGCGATTCAACGACAATAAAAATGAAAAACCTAATCATAGCTTCAACTTCTACGGTTCATAACGGAACGTATTTAGATTATCTTTTGCCTACTTTAAAAGAACACTTTAAAGGAGTGAAAACGCTTTTATTTATTCCTTATGCCAGACCGGGAGGAATTTCGCATGATGCATATACTGCAAAAGTAAAAGCGGTTTTCGCTACAATCGATATCAATGTTAAAGGTTTACACGAATTTGACAATCCTCAAGAAGCAATACAAAAGGCAGAAGCCATTTTTACGGGAGGAGGAAATACATTTTTACTTGTATATCAATTATACAAAAACGAGGTAATGTCTGCCCTTACGGAGGTTCTAAAAAGAGGAACTCCTTATCTCGGAACAAGTGCCGGAAGTAATATTACAGGACTTTCTATGCAAACTACTAACGATATGCCTATTATTTATCCTCCGAGTTTTAAGACCTTAGGAGCGATTCCGTTTAATCTAAATCCGCACTATCTCGACCCAGATTTGAATTCTACTCATATGGGAGAGACCCGTGAAACTCGCATCCAAGAATTCCATGCCTTTAATACTGTTCCGGTACTCGGACTTCGTGAAGGAAGTTGGTTAGAAGTAAAAGAAAATAATATCATCCTTAAAGGGAATCTAAATGCACGCTGGTTTACTCAAAACAACCCTCCTATAGAGCTCGCACCTGAGACAGATTTAGGCGAATTCTTTCTATAAAATAAAAAAACGGACTGCATAAGGTCCGTTTCTTAATTTGTGAAATTGTTATTAAAACTTAAATCCTACTGACAACTGAAAGTTTGTGTTTTTAAGATCCGCATCTTTAGAAACCTCGGTCAATCCTGCTAAATATCTTGCTTGTACAAAAAAGTTATTAGTAATGTCGTAAGCTAGACCCCCTCCTAAAGACAAGTCAAACGAACGTGTTCTAAAAGTATCTCCTACGTTATCATCTGCTAAAAAGGAAAACTGAGGACCAGCCTCTAGGCTTAATCGGTCTGAAATTAAATAAAATTTCAGCATAACAGGTACGGTCAAGTACTTAAAATCTACATCATCCACGTCTGCCTCTCCTGACTCTACTTTTGCTCCTTGAACCGAATAAAGTAATTCTGGTTGTATAGACAGATTTTGAAATAAACGCAACTCAACTAAAGCTCCTAAATGATAACTACTTCGACTCTTAAAATCTATTTCTTCAACATTACCATCAATGTTCGAAAAGTTCACTCCTCCTTTTACACCTATTTTAAGGATTTTTTCCTGTGCACCTGCTATCATACTACATAACACAAATGCAATTAAAACTACTCTTTTCATACAATTTTGTTTTACGATTATAGCAACAATATTTGCAATTATCGTTCCATACAAAAAGTACAGTTGTTTTAACCCAAAATCCTTATAAAAAATAGAATTATAAAAGTAAAATTCATCAAAACCCTCAACTACTGTGTAGAATATTGCACACTCTACTCAGCCATATGATAATCTGAGTAAATATTTTAAAACAAATGAACAATAATAATCAAGGAATTAGCAATAACACTTATCAGCAATGCATTGAGTATTGTTTTATGACTAAGTTGTGCTAAAATAGATGCGTTAAACCACATTGCAGTCCCTACTGCTATGCCAAGTTGTATAAATTCGATAGTAGCAGGTAACTTTAACAAGGATAGTGCAGCAGCAATTGAACCTATACAACTTGAAGCTAAAATACCTAAAACAATAAACAAATAATACGACTCTTTGACTTGAGTCAAAAGTTTATAATAAAAGCTCATAACTAGTTGATTTAAAATTATAAAGCTAAATTACGGGCTAAAAAAACAATGATTTATGATTCAAATCATAAGAATAAATTTTTCACACTTCTCCAAACTCCGAGGAGTCGATTTATATATTTATGTTTTTTAATTTACCTTTGCTAGAATATTATATTACTCATCAAAATGAATAAAATCACACAACTTTTTGGAATCAAATACCCAATTATTCAAGGAGGAATGATTTGGAACTCGGGATATAAATTAGCTAGTGCTGTTAGCAATGCGGGTGGGTTAGGACTTATTGGGGCAGGTTCGATGTACCCGGAGGTTTTTAGAGAACACATCCAAAAGTGCAAAAAAACCACAGACAAACCCTTTGGAGTAAATGTTCCGATGTTATATCCGAATATAGAAGAAATAATGAATATTATTGCCGAAGAAGATGTCAAAATAGTATTTACTTCTGCTGGGAATCCTAAAACATGGACTCCTTTTCTCAAAGAAAAAGGCATTACGGTTGTCCACGTAGTAAGTAGCGTAAAGTTTGCCCTAAAAGCTCAAGAAGCAGGAGTAGATGCAGTAGTAGCTGAAGGATTTGAAGCAGGAGGACATAACGGACGAGAAGAATCTACTACTTTCACTTTAATTCCCATGGTTAAACAAGAATTATCTATTCCTTTAATTGCTGCAGGTGGAATTGCAACCGGAAAAGGAATGTTAGCTGCTATGATTTTAGGAGCAGAAGCTGTGCAAATGGGAAGTCGTTTTGCGGCATCGGTAGAGAGTTCTGCACATCCAAACTTTAAAAATGCTATTCTTCAAGTAAAAGATGGTGATACCTATGTAACCTTAAAAGAATTAGCTCCTGTACGACTTATTAAAAATAAATTCTTTAATGACGTAATGGATTTATACTCAAAATGTCCTACGAACGAAGAATTAAAAGAACTTTTGGGCAGGGCAAGAGCAAAAAAAGGAATGTTTGAGGGAGATTTAGATGAAGGAGAACTCGAAATCGGACAAGTTGCAGGACTTATACAGTCTGTACAACCCGTTGATGTTATTATTAAAGAAATTATCGAAGAGTTTAATACAGAAAAAGAAAAAATCAAAAAACTAGAATTCGGAAACTAGTGTATGTTTAATTCATACCTTTAAAATTCACAAAACAAAAACATGAAACACATTACTCAAAAAGAATGGGAAGAGCTTCTAAGTCAAGATTCTAATGCTGTAATTCTAGACGTCAGAACCCCTGAAGAACAAGCTCAAGGAATTATCAAAGACGCTATATGTATTGACATTTACAAAACCGAAGAATTCCTCTCAGAACTAGAAAAATTAGATAAATCTAAAAACTATTATGTGTATTGCAAAGCAGGTGGCAGAAGCGCTAATGCTTGTGAGGTTATGGATCAAATGGGTTTTTCCAAAACTTATAATCTATTAGGCGGAACTTCTCTTTGGACAGGAGAATTGATATAGTCAAAAAAAAATCCCTTGCTGTAGCAAGGGATTTTTTTGATTTTTACTTTTCGGTTACGTATCTTCTAAGAACTTCTTCCCAATTGATTACGTTGAAAAATGCCTCTATATAGTCAGGTCTTCTGTTTTGATAGTTTAAGTAATAAGCATGCTCCCAAACATCAAGTCCTAAAATTGGAGTACCTCCACATCCAACATTAGGCATAAGTGGATTGTCTTGATTTGGAGTTGCACAAATCTCTACTTTACCACCTTTATGAACGCAAAGCCATGCCCATCCCGAACCAAATTGTGTAGCGGCTGCTTTGGCAAATTGAGCTTTAAATTCAGCAAAAGATCCAAAAGCACTTTCAATAGCAACTTTTAGCTCTCCTGTTGGTTCTCCCCCTCCGTTAGGAGACATTACCTCCCAAAAAAGATTGTGATTATAATACCCTCCTCCGTTATTTCTAACAGCTTTGTTTTCCATATCCAAATTAATAAGGATATTCTCAATGGTCTTCCCTTCTAAATCAGTATTCTCAATCGCTGCATTAAGATTTGTAGTATAAGCATTATGATGCTTTGTATGATGGATTTCCATAGTTTTTGCATCAATGTTTGGTTCTAAAGCATCGTATGCATACGGTAATTTTGGTAATTCAAAAGCCATAATTTATATTTTTATAGTTAAACAATAGTCTTTTCAAAGGTACAAAATTATCTATAAATCGACTTAAAAAACTACGTTAAAAAAGCAAGAACTGTGAGTTAAAAGCACTGAAGTCTGCCAAATTTACCTTCGGAATAGTTTTTGCGTTATCATTTAAATATTATTATATTTACAAAATAAAGATTATGATTATGGACGATAATTTTTCTCCGAGAGTCAAAGATGTCATATCATTTAGTAAAGAAGAAGCTCTTCGTTTGGGGCATGACTTTATCGGTACAGAACACTTTATACTCGGAATACTAAGAGACGGTAATGGAAAGGCTTTTGCTATTTTGCAAGACCTAGTTGTTGACATGGATTATCTTCGAAAAAAAATAGAGGCTTTAAGTCCGTATAACGAAAATGCCTTAATCAATAACGAAAAAAAGAACTTACACCTGACTCGTCAAGCTGACAGAGCCTTGAAAATGTCATTACTTGAAGCTAAAAGTTTACGTAACTCATCAATAAGTACAGGACATCTACTGTTGTGTATTTTGAAAAACGAAAACGATCCTACCACGAAGCTTTTAAACAAACTAAAGATTGACTACGAAACAGCAAAAGATCTTTTCCTTAATATGATGTCTGACCAAAGAACAGACCATTTTATAGAAAACCTACCTAAAAGCGAGACTTATGGAGGAGATGCATCAGGAGATGCAGCCTCGAGAGAAGGTGGCTTTACCTCTACTAACAAACCAGCTAAGAAATCTAAAACTCCTGTTTTGGATAATTTTGGTAGGGATTTAACCGAAATGGCCGAAGAAGGAAAGCTTGATCCGGTTGTTGGAAGAGAAAAAGAGATAGAACGAGTTTCGCAAATTTTAAGTCGTAGAAAGAAAAACAATCCTTTGCTTATCGGAGAACCCGGAGTAGGTAAATCAGCTATTGCAGAAGGTTTGGCACTAAGAATTATTCAGAAAAAAGTGTCGCGAATTCTTTACGGAAAACGCGTAGTTACTCTTGATTTGGCAAGCTTAGTTGCAGGTACAAAATACAGAGGACAGTTTGAAGAGCGAATGAAAGCCGTAATGAATGAACTTGAAAAAAACGATGATATCATTCTTTTTATTGACGAAATTCATACCATCGTGGGAGCAGGAGGCGCAACAGGTTCGCTTGATGCTTCAAATATGTTTAAGCCCGCCTTAGCAAGAGGAGAAATCCAATGTATTGGAGCTACAACGCTAGACGAATATAGACAATACATCGAAAAAGACGGAGCATTAGAAAGACGTTTCCAGAAAGTAATTGTAGAACCAACTTCGGTTGAAGAAACCATTACTATTCTGAATAACATCAAAGGAAAATACGAGGATCATCACAATGTAATTTATACTCCAGAAGCTATTGAGGCTTGCGTAACGCTTACCAATCGTTATATGTCTGAGCGTTTCTTGCCAGACAAAGCAATTGATGCTTTAGACGAAGTAGGCTCAAGAGTACATATCACAAATATTGATGTTCCTAAACAAATCCTAGATTTAGAACGTCAGTTAGAAGAAGTTCGTGAACTTAAAAATTCGGTTGTAAAGCGTCAGAAATACGAAGAGGCAGCCAAACTACGAGATGATGAAAAACGCATCGAAAAAGAATTGGCCATAGCTCAAGAGCAATGGGAAGAAGAGTCTAAAACTAATCGTATTCAAGTTACAGAAGACAATGTAGCAGACGTGGTTTCGATGATGACCGGAATTCCGGTAAATCGCATTGCACAAACCGAAAGCAACAAGCTCGCTAAGCTTCCTGAACTTATCAAAGGAAAAGTAATCGGACAAGATGAGGCTGTAAACAAAATAGCCAAATCCATCCAACGTAACAGAGCAGGTCTCAAGGATCCTAACAGACCTATTGGCTCGTTTATATTTTTAGGTCAAACCGGAGTTGGAAAAACACAATTAGCCAAAGTGATTGCTCGAGAATTGTTTGATTCTGAAGATGCGCTTATCCGAATTGACATGAGCGAATACATGGAAAAATTCGCCATTTCTAGGCTTGTGGGAGCACCTCCGGGATATGTGGGATATGAAGAAGGAGGACAACTTACCGAAAAAGTAAGAAGAAAACCTTATTCGGTTGTGTTGTTAGACGAAATTGAAAAAGCACATCCTGACGTATTCAATATGATGTTGCAAGTATTGGATGATGGATTCTTGACCGATAGTTTAGGTCGAAAAATTGACTTTCGAAACACTATTATCATTATGACCTCAAATATTGGAGCAAGACAGCTCAAAGATTTTGGTCAAGGTGTTGGTTTCGGAACTTCTGCCAAATTGTCACAAGCAGAAGACCACGCTAAAGGAGTAATCGAAAATGCTTTGAAAAAAGCTTTTGCACCTGAGTTTTTAAACCGAATTGATGATGTAGTAGTATTTAATGCACTCGAAAAAGAGCACATTGACCAAATCATTAATATTGAACTCGAAAAACTATACAAAAGGATTTTAGATTTAGGCTATACCTTAAAGTTATCCGAAAAAGCAATTAACTTTATTGCAGATAAAGGCTTTGATAAACAATTTGGTGCTCGTCCTTTAAAACGTGCTATACAAAAATATGTAGAAGATGCTTTGGCTGAAGAAATCATCACCTCTAAAATTGATTCAGGCGATGAAATCTTTATGGATTTAGAAGACGGAGCTGAAGAACTAACCGTTTCTATCAAAAAAGCCAAAAACACAACAAGTTGATTGTAAATTTGTTTCAAAAAAACCACAAACATAAATAGTTTGTGGTTTTTTTGTTTCCTCAATACAATATCTCCAAAGTTATGTAGTTTTGTATCTTTGACAGCTTATTATTTTTATGCTAATATGAGGTTATTTGTTTTTTTTGTAACTACTTTTTTGTTTGTATCTAGCACTTTTTCTCAAACGAACCAGTCTTGGGGAGGCTATTTTTCATACAATAACATTATCGGATTAGCCGAATCAGAAAGTCAGATTATAGCCGCTACCGAAAACGCTTTGTTTTCTAAGCATTTAGCCACAAACGAAATAAGCACTTTCAACTCTATTGATGGACTAAAGAGCGAAGAAATATCAAGCATTTATCACAGTAACGAATATAATCTCACCCTTATCGGAAATATAAACGGATTACTGATTATAATCAACCAAAACAACCGAAATATCATAAACAAGGTTGATATTATAAATGATATTCCCATTACACCTAACCTTAAAAAAATCAATCATTTTACGGAACACAATGGCAAAGTCTATATATCTACCGATTACGGAATTACTGTTTTTGATTTAGCTACGCTCGAATTTGGAGACACCTACTTCATAAGCCCATCAGGAACCGAAGCTAAAGTTTTACAAACTACTATTTATAATAACGAAATTTACGCAGCCACATCGCTCTATGGCATACGAAGAGCTAGTTTGTCAAATCCGTTTTTGATAAATTATAACTCTTGGGATACCTTCAATACTACCTATTGGAGAGGAGTTGCAACTATAGGAGAGCATTTGGTGACTTCTGGAAATAACGGAATATTATACAGACATACTCCAACAGGTGGATTGATTCAAGTGTTGAATGCAAACCAAGGGATTCTTGAAATAAAATCGGTAAATCAATATTTAACCGTAACAACAAGCTCGAGAGTTTTTGTATTGAATGAACAATTGGCAATTATAGCCCAAATCGGGCAAACTCTTGGAGAACCATTGCAATACACTTCTTCATCTGTAATTTATAATACGCTTTATATCGGAACAAAAACCAAAGGACTTTTTGCGATAAGCCTCGATGATTTGAACAATTATTTGAATTATATTCCTGCAGGTCCTTTAAGAAATAAAGTTTATTCAATTAAAGCAACGACCGATAATTTATGGTGTGTTTTTGGAGAAAGTAATTTTAACTATAATCCGTACGTTCCAGCAATCGGAAGATACGGAATATCAAAACTCACTCCCGAAGGATGGGCTCATATTCCTTACGAAAACGTACTGGACACACCTTCGCTATCGGATATAGCTATTTTTCCGAATAATGAAAATTTAGTTTATATAGCTTCTAACCTTAGAGGACTCCTTAAGGTAGAAAATGATATTCCGTCCTTTCTATACAATGAAACCAATACAGGACAAAACGGATTAGAAGCTTTTACAGGCGGTGCGTCTTCTGCAGATGTTAGAGTTCATAATTTAGCATTCGACCGAAATAACAATCTTTGGATGACTAATGCAGGCTTCGGAAAAGGACTGAAAGTATTAAAAACAGATAATTCTTGGTCATCTTATCAAATTTTAGAAGGAGAAAGGCACTTTGGAGATTTGGTAATTGATAAAAATGGAACAAAATGGGCCGCTACATCATCTCAAGGAGTGATTGGTTTTAACGAAAATTACCAAAACCGAATAATTCAAATTGATAATTCGTATGATGACGGATTGCCTTACAATCATGTCTTTTCGTTAGCTGTTGACTACAATAATCGCCTATGGATAGGCACTACTTGGGGATTAAGAATACTTCCGAATGTAGACCGATTTCAAACCGAAGACCAACCGAGAGTGAATCCGGTAATTATAATGGATGATGGGCTTCCGCAAGAATTGGTTTATAGACAGACGGTTAAAAAAATTAAAGTTGACGGAGCCGATCAAAAGTGGCTTTCGGTCTTAGGCTCAGGAGTATTCTTGGTTTCTCCGAACGGGCAAGAAACTATACATCATTTTACAAAAGAAAATTCACCTTTACCAAGTAATAATATTTTGGATATAGACATTAATCCCACCACAGGGGAAGTCTTTTTTGCTACAGACAAAGGAATGGTTTCTTACAAAGGAGCTTCAACTGCTCCGTCTGATAACTTAAAAGATGTTTATGTGTATCCGAATCCTGTTCGTCCAGAATTTGCAGGAACGGTTAAAATAGCTGGATTGACTGATGCTGCAAACGTAAAGATTACGGATATTGAAGGAAATCTTGTTTACGAATTCAAAAGCCAAGGAGGAACCGTAGAATGGGACACTTCTGCTTTCGGAAAATATAAAGTAGCTTCAGGGGTGTATATGATATTTATAACCACCAAAGACGCTACGGAAACTACGGTTAAAAAAGTAATGATTATCCGCTAAAAAAATGCTTGTTAAAACCAAAGCAATTGTAATAAGCTCAGTTAAGTATCAAGAAAAATCACTAATAGTAAAGTGTTTGACTCTTTCTGATGGATTAAAGTCTTACTTTGTAAGAGACGCTTTTTCGACCTCTAAAAAGGCAACTAAAAAATCTGCATATTTTCAGCCTTTGACACTTTTAGAAATCGAGGCAAATCATAAAAACAAAAACACACTCGAATATTTTTTAAGTATAAAACCAATCGTTTATCAAACCATTCCGAATGATTTCTTAAAAAGTTCACTCGTTTTGTTCTTATCAGAAGTCTTTCATTTTTCTATAAAAGAAGAAGGTAAAAACGAAGACTTATTCTTATTCTTAGAGGCTGCTCTATTGTGGTTAGACGAAAATAAAATAACCACTAATTTTCATTTGATTGTACTATTAGAGCTTACAAAGTTTTTGGGCTTTTATCCCAACGTTTCTGAAGAGGATTTTTTTGAACTTACCGAAGGGATTTTTACTCGATTTCAGTCCAAAACTTGCCTGAATCTATCAGAATCTCAACTTTTAAAAACACTGTTAAATCACAAAATAGATTCTCTCGAAAATCCTTTTTCAACCTCCGAACGCAGAAAACTCTTAGAGATAATTCTAAACTATTATTCGCACCATATCGAATATTTTAAAAAACCTAAATCTCTCGAAGTCTTTAAAGAAGTTTTTAGTGCTGTTTAGATAAACAAAAAATATAAATCCCTTGAACTTATAAATCTCATTTAAGGTTGATAAGGTTTTTTAATATATAAAACTTACTTTTGTAGAAACAGAGATTAAAAAATGGCTTTAGAAAAACGACTATTCTTACTTGATGCTTATGCCTTAATATTCAGAGGTTATTATGCTTTTATCAAAAATCCTCGAATCAATTCCAAAGGAATGGATACCTCTGCGGTTATGGGATTTATGAATTCGCTTTTAGATGTAATTAATCGAGAAAAACCCGAATACTTGGCTGTAGCTTTTGATAACGGAGGTAGTGAATTTAGGAATGAAATTTTTCCGCAATATAAGGCCAACCGAGACGAAACTCCAGAAGCTATACGCATTGCTGTTCCGTATATTAAAGAAATCCTCAAAGCCATGCACATTCCTGTTGTAGAAGTAAAAGGAATTGAAGCAGACGATTTAATAGGGACACTTTCTAAACAAGCCGAAAAAGAAGGTTTTAAAGTCTTTATGGTAACTCCAGATAAAGATTTTGCCCAATTAGTTTCTGACAATATTTTTATGTATCGTCCTGCCCGAATGGGTAATGGAATTGAAATTTGGGGCGTTGAACAAGTAAAACAAAAATTTGAAGTCGAACGTCCTGAACAAGTTATTGATTTTCTAGGGATGATGGGTGATGCCATTGACAACATCCCGGGACTTCCCGGAGTAGGAGAAAAAACAGCTAAAAAGCTCTTGGCAGAATTTGGTTCAATGGAAAATCTGTTGGCCAATACTGATAAGTTAAAAGGAGCTCTAAAAACAAAAGTTGAATCGCATAAAGAGCAAGGAATACTATCCAAAAAACTTGCAACCATATTGCTGGATTGTCCTGTTACTTTCGAGGAAGAAAAGTTTGAATTAGAAACACCTGATTACGAAAAGGTAGCAGAAATATTCAACGAGCTAGAGTTTCGTAGAATGGCTGAACAATTTCAACGAGTTTTTGCAAAATCAAATAATTCTGAAGCATCTCAAAATACTGAAAATGAGCCAAAAACATCTGCTAAGAAGAAAATTCAGGACGAAAATCAAATTTCGTTATTTGACTCAGAAACAGGAGATTTATTCTCTGCAACTCAATCGCTTTATAATAATCTAGAAAACACCGAGCATTTTTATCAAATCGTACAAGGAGATTTGGGCTTAAAACTATTGTTACAAAATCTTTTGCAACAAAAGTCAGTTTGTTTTGATACCGAAACTACAGGGCTTGATGCGTTGCATTCAGAATTGGTCGGAATTGCATTTTCGTACGAAAAAGGAAAAGGATATTATGTTCCGTTTCCTGAAAACCAACAAGAAGCACAATTACTAATCGAAAAACTACGTCCTTTTTTTGAAAATGAAGATATTGAAAAAGTAGGACAAAATCTAAAATACGATATTAAAGTTTTAGCTCGCTACGGAATAGAGATTAGAGGTAAATTATTTGACACTATGATTGCTCATTATCTGATAAATCCGGATATGCGACATAATATGGACATACTTTCAGAAACTTACCTCAAATATAGTCCACAACCCATCGAAACATTGATTGGTAAAAAAGGAAAAAACCAAAAATCCATGCGTGATATCGATGTAGAATTGGCCAAAGAATATGCTGTTGAAGATGCAGATATAACCTATCAACTCAAAGAAGCTTTTGAGCCTGTTTTAGAGCTTACACAAACCCGAAAACTATTTGACGAAATCGAAATTCCGCTTATTCCGGTTCTTGCTTCAATGGAGTCTGAAGGAATCCGATTAGATGTAAACTTTTTAAAATTACTGTCTACGGAGCTCAACAAAGATATTAAAGAACTCGAAATGCGTATTTATGAAGCAGCAGGACATTCGTTTAATCTCGCTTCACCTAAACAGTTAGGAGAAGTGCTGTTTGATAAATTAAAAATTGGTGGAGCTAAGCAAAAAAAGACCAAAACAGGACAATATGCAACCGGAGAAGAGGTACTGAGCTATTTTGTGAAAGAGCATCAAATCGTAAGAGATATTTTGGATTGGAGACAACTTATCAAATTACAAAACACCTATGTAGACTCTCTTCCGAATGAAGTAAATCCAGAGAGTCAACGAGTTCATACCGATTATATGCAGACGGTTGCCGCTACAGGACGTTTAAGCTCGAATAATCCTAACTTACAAAACATACCTATTCGCACCGAAAGAGGAAGACAAATCAGGAAGGCATTTGTGCCAAGAAATGAAGATTACATCTTACTATCAGCGGATTATTCACAAATCGAACTTCGTGTAATTGCAGCCATCAGTGGAGAACCTAATATGATAGAATCTTTTTCAAAAGGAGAAGATATCCACCGTTCAACAGCAGCCAAAGTGTTTAATGTCGCTTTAGACGAAGTAACTAAAGAACAACGTTCGCACGCAAAAACCGTAAACTTCGGAATTATCTACGGAGTTTCTGCCTTCGGTCTTTCGAACCAGACCAACCTGACTCGCTCCGAAAGCGCAGAACTTATTGATACATATTACAAAACCTATCCTCGATTAAAAGAATATATCTCAGAACAAATAGAATTTGCTCGAGAAAACGGTTTTGTACAAACCATATCCGGAAGAAGAAGATATTTAAAAGACATCAATTCTCAAAATGCAGTAGTGCGTGGAGCAGCTGAAAGAAATGCCGTAAATGCCCCGATTCAGGGAAGTGCAGCGGATATTATTAAAATTGCGATGATTAATATCCATAAAAGAATCAAAGAAGAGAATTTACAGAGTAAAATGCTCCTACAAGTACATGACGAACTTGTTTTTGACGCTTATAAACCTGAAATCGAAAAACTTCAAGAACTCGTTAAATTCGAAATGGAAAATGCTTTTAAATTAGATGTTCCGTTAGTAGTAGATATAGGAATCGGAGAAAATTGGTTAGAAGCTCATTAAAAAATTCTTATAACTAAATTTAAATGTATTTTGTTTAAATTATCATTTTTTCGGCAATAAAGAAATTGTAAAAATAGATGAGACTAATATATTTTTCAATTTTAATATAGAATTTTAAAACCATCAACTTTTTCTTAAAACCGAAAATTCAAACTTCAATATAGGCTTCATTCGTTTAAGTTTAAAGTTTTCTATATAAATAGTTTAAAAAATAAACAATACTATTATTTTTTAAACTATTTTCTTTTTTTAAGGAGCTCACCTTTGTGATTTCCTTGATTTCGAAAGCTTTGTGTTAATTTTAATGGGCTTGACTTTTGGTGTTTAACATTTTATATGAGTGTTTTTTTATACCTTGCCATGATTTTAATTAAAGTAAATGATATTATTATATAAATATAGTTATAGGATTACATTATGCATGTTAATCATTGCTTCTTTTGCTTATGGACAGAATGAAACGAATCATTGGTATTTCGGAAACAATGCAGGAATGGATTTCAGTAATGGAGATTTCTCTGTTCTAAATAATGGAAGTATGCAAACTCCTGCAGGTTGTGCTTCTATTTCGGACAGAGACGGAAACCTTCTTTTTTATACCAATGGTCAAACGGTATGGAATAGCAATCATCAGACCATGCAAAACGGATTGGATTTGGCAGGAGAAATTGACGGAGTTCAAACAGCTATAATTATTCCAAAACCAGATGATATCAGTACCTATTATATTTTTTATATAAGAAGATTTACCCAAACTACGCCTGTATATCTCATGACAGGGATTTATTATTCAGAAGTAAAGTTTGATGCACAAAATCCTTTAGGATATATAACTAATAATAAAAATATTCGTATTGCTGAAGTAATGGAGGCTACAGCACGCCTTTCTGCAATTCACCATCCTGAAAGTAATTCGGTTAGAGTGATTTGTATGACTAAACCCAACCCTCCTTCTTTTGGTTCTCCACCTATCCCGGATGATGTTTTTGTTTTTAGAGTCTTCAATGTTACCCCTAACGGTGTTAATGAAACTCCTATAATAAGAGAAATAAATGAAGGATATGGTAGGATTGGAGCGATGAAGATTTCACCCAATGGGGAATATCTTGCTGTAGCTGATGCACAAGTAAATACATTTATGGGAGGAGAATATGGAAGAATATATTTTTATAAATACAATAATAATGACATAACCTTTGAATTCGATTTTTCCATCGACACAATTCCTTCATTTGGAATATTTTTAAATCCCTATGGTATAGAGTTTTCTCAAGATTCTAAAATGTTTTATTACACTGGAGGGAATTATATTGTTCAGTTTGCTTTTTCTGATTTTGGCAATGTGGATTTATTTACTTACCATGTTATGAATGGTCCATCCCCCCGTTCTATACAACTTGCTCGAAACGGTAAAATTTATGTGGCTCATGGAGAATCCAATAATTCTGTGGGTGCTGTAAGTGTTATAAACCGGCCCGAAAGACTAGGAGTAGAATGTGAGTATAGTTCTTTATCAGTTGCTTTGGCTCCGGGAAGTTCCTCTCAAGGATTGCCTGTTTTTATGGCTTCCTCATTAAGAAATAGAATTTTAGCGATTAAAGATGATTGTGTGGATACGACATTTAGTTTTGAATTGGATGCTTATGTGCCTATTACTTCTGTATTATGGGATTTTGGAGATGGGACGACCTCTACTTCTCTAAACCCAAACCACCAATTTGCTCAAGCAGGTATTTATAAGG
>Ga0209075_1000645_pt1 | contig 33907 bp, 29 predicted proteins | sample Stecom2011_FD_187523 | JGI IMG/M metagenome (GOLD analysis project Ga0209075, IMG submission 187523) | Agricultural soil microbial communities from Utah to study Nitrogen management - Steer compost 2011 (SPAdes) (version 2) | ecosystem: Environmental > Terrestrial > Soil > Agricultural land...
TCGTCCATTAAAGTGGTACGCGAGCTGGGTTCAGAACGTCGTGAGACAGTTCGGTCTCTATCCGTCGTGGGCGTTGGAAATTTGAAGGGAGCTGCTCCTAGTATGAGAAGACCGGAGTGGACATACCGCTGGTGTACCAGTTGGCCTGCCAGGGCCACAGCTGGGTAGCTATGTATGGAAAGGATAAAAGCTGAAAGCATCTAAGCATGAAGCCCCCCTTAAGATGAGATTTCCCAATTAGTAAGACCCCTTGTAGACGACAAGGTTGATAGGCTGGGTGTGGAAGTGTGGTGACACATGGAGCTGACCAGTACTAATAGGTCGAGGACTTAACCTTTTTATTAAATTATTTTGTTACAATGAATTTATCTAGTTTTCAGAGATTTTGTCTGGTGATTTTAGCGGAGTGGACACACCTGTTCCCATCTCGAACACAGCAGTTAAGCATTCCAGCGTCGACGATAGTTCTAAGGAGCGAAAATAGATCATTGCCAGGCAATTCTCTTATAAATGGAAGATTAGCTCAGCTGGGAGAGCACCTGCCTTACAAGCAGGGGGTCGGCGGTTCGATCCCGTCATCTTCCACCATTAAAAACTTTTAAAAAACAGTTCATCAGCCGAAATAGCTCAATTGGTAGAGCAACTGACTTGTAATCAGTAGGTTGGGGGTTCAAGTCCTCTTTTCGGCACCATCATCTAGACCCGTTAGCTCAGTAGGTAGAGCACCAGACTTTTAATCTGGGTGTCGAAGGTTCGATCCCTTCACGGGTCACCACTTGCCCGGGTGGTGAAATAGGTAGACACGTGGGACTTAAAATCCCATGAGCATTAGCTCATGCCGGTTCAAGTCCGGCCCCGGGTACCACGTTTTGGGGACTTAGCTCAGCTGGGAGAGCGCCTGCCTTGCACGCAGGAGGTCAGGGGTTCGACCCCCCTAGTCTCCACCAAAACTAACTTTAAACATTGAAAATCAATGATTGATATATTATAATATAGCTGCAGGCCAAAAAGCCAAGCAGAGAAGTTGCCAATATGGCGGCGTAGCTCAACTGGCTAGAGTGCACGGTTCATACCCGTGAGGTTGAGGGTTCGAGTCCCCCCGCCGCTACCATTTTGGACCCGTAGCTCAGTTGGTTAGAGCTCCCGGCTCATAACCGGTCGGTCGTAGGTTCGAGTCCTACCGGGTCCACCAAACTTCAAAAAAACGGAGAAATACCCAAGTCTGGCTGAAGGGATCGGTCTTGAAAACCGACAGGGTGTAACAACCGCGGGGGTTCGAATCCCTCTTTCTCCGCCATGAAAAACTAAATATATGATATAATAGATGTAGATATCGCGGGATGGAGCAGTTTGGTAGCTCGTCGGGCTCATAACCCGGAGGCCGGGGGTTCAAATCCCTCTCCCGCAACCAAAAAACGGTCCAGTGGTGTAGTGGTTAACATGCCTGCCTGTCACGCAGGAGATCGCGGGTTCGACCCCCGTCTGGACCGCCATTACTAATGCCCCTGTAGCTCAGTTGGTAGAGCAATGGATTGAAGCTCCATGTGTCGGCAGTTCGACTCTGTCCGGGGGCACCATGTGAATTTAAATGGCTCATTTGAGCCTTTTTTTATAGTTAAATTAAAAAAAGTAATCATTATTTTTGTGATTACTTTTTATTTTGTAGTTAACTTTTATAAAGATAGTGTTCATATTTCTTTAATTCTTTACTAGTTAGTATTGTTTTAATTAAATAGCCTGTTTCAATATAACTTGTACTTAAAATTGTGGCATTTTCTTTTAAGTATGTAAAGATATCACCATCTTTGAAATCTAATTGTAAAGTTACAATTTTACTATCTAAATAAATATTGCCATAAATAGCATTAATTAATTCATTAATACCTGTATTATCAACATTCGATACTTTTAAATAATCGATAGCTAAAAGGGGATCTTTAGTTACTAAGTCTGCTTTTGTTAATACAAATATTTTAGGTGTTTTGTCGGCATTAATCTCTTTAATTAACTTCAATGTCTCGCTTATTTGATAGTCTTCGTAATTAGCTCCATCAGCAACAATAATTAACAAATCGGCATCTATAACATCCTTTAAAGTTGATTCAAATGAGCGTAGAAGCTCTTTTGGTAGTTTTCTAATAAAACCAACTGTATCAACTAATAAAAAGGGCGGATAATTAGATTTTTGCAATCTTTTTATTTTTGTATCAAGAGTTGCAAAGAGCATATCTTTTTCAAACACTTGATCTTTATTACTACTGAAAGCTTTAGTTAAACTATTCATAAGTGATGACTTTCCAACGTTTGTATAACCTACTAAAGCAACTACTGGTATATTAGATTCAATTCTTTTCTTTCTTGATGTATCTAAGTCTTTAGAAATATTTTTTAATTCATTTTTAATATTACTAATCTCTTTTAATAGTTTTCTACGGTCCATTTCTAATTTAGTTTCACCCGGACCTTTAGCATTATATGTTCCCCCACCTTGACGTGACAGTGATTTACCTAATCCGACAAGTCTTGGTAACATATATTCTTTTTGAGCAAGGGAGACTTCTAAAATACTTTGTCTACTTTGGGCTCTTTCAGCAAAAATTGATAGTATTAAAAAACTTCGATCAATTACGGTTGTATCTAAATCTTTTTCTAAATTATTTATTTGGGCAGGTGATAATGGGTCATCAAAAATAACCATAGTTGCTTGATGAATATCAACTAACGTTTTAATTTCTAACACCTTTCCTTTACCAACATAAGTTCTTGGATTAACACGTTCGCTTCTTTGAATAACTTTATCAACTGTCTCAATATTTACAGCACTTGCTAGATGTTTTAATTCATTTAATGACTCGCTCATTTTGTAATTAGTATTAATTAGTTCAAGACCAACTAAAACGGCTTTATCTTTGTTTATACTCATTATGTCACCTTCCAAAGTTAATTATATATTTTAATATACTATTTTGCAAACAAACATCATTTATAATATGTTATAATATTAACATATTAAGGAAGGTGTGATATGATGAACATGCTTTTTTCTATGCCTAATGAAGCGTGGTGGAAAATATTAATTGATTTTTATATTGTTTGGATTTTTGCTGTATTTACCTTAAAATTAGTTTTTTCCAATAGTCGCGTACTTAATTTCGCTATTATATTTATTATTTTAATTGTTTTCAATTTTGTCTTAAATTACTTCCAAATTGATTTAGGTAGTAAATTATTACAATATATTATTGAATGGTATCCAATTGTTATTATCATAATTATGGCACCAGATATTAGAAGATTAATTGAGTTCTTTTGGAAAAAAGATACAAAAGACAATGTTGCTATTATGGGAACAGATGAATCAAGAGAAGCAATCGTTGATGCAACATTCCAATTATCTAGAAATAGAATAGGGGCATTAATTACAATTGAGAAACATAACACGCTTGACCAGTTTGCTGATAATGCAATTATGATGAATGCTCAAATAACAAAAGAGTTATTATTAAATATTTTTATTCCAAATACACCAATGCATGATGGAGCAGTAATTATAAGAGGAAATGAAATTTTATGTGCTGGTGCGTATTTTGTTTTATCAGAAAGAACTGTAGAAGATAAAACAATGGGTTCTAGACATAGAGCGGCTTTAGGTATTAGTGAAATGTCAGATGCTTTAACAATCGTTGTTTCAGAAGAAACAGGGGATGTATCAATTGCAGTTGAAGGTATTTTATTAAAAATGAATGACCGTGATAAGTTAAAAGAATACTTATCAATGTTTATGAGGTGATAGTATGAGAATATTAAAAAAAGTTTTATCTTTCATTATTAGTCCATTTAGCACCTTTGGATTAGGTAAAACATCTGATAAGGTTGTTAAATTTATTAGTAAGAATCAGTATTTGATTTATATTTTAAGTTTTATTATATCAGTAGCAATAATAATTCTTTATTATTTTGTGTAAGGAGTTTTTATAATGTATTTACAAAGTCCAATCTTTCCATTAATAGTAGCAGTTATAACTTTATATATGACAATTATTAATAGTATTCAAAGCGAAAAGATAACTAAAAACTTGTTATCTTTTTCAGCTTTTAATTTTATTGTTGCGGCTGTAGCACTTTTAATTTATGACAAATATATTGAACCAAAGGATCTATACTTAAAAATATATTCATATTACAGTTTATTTGTGTATTTATATTTCTTTATAATATTTAATATTACTTTAAGAAGAGCAAATTTAAAAGCAAATCATTATCAATTATTTGTTAAATCAATTCGTGAAAGTAATTGGAATGCTTATTATATTGTGGATAGAAAAGAACGAGTTAAGGATATATCAAGTAGTATGCTTGATGAGCTTGGAATTGAAAAATCTGAAATTGTCGGTAAAAAGCTTTTTAGTGTTTTAAATAAAACAGTTCGTTTCCAGCAATTAAATGGTGGAGAAATTAGTAATAAACAATTAGAACACTATTATAATAACTATAAAAAGGAAGCCAAATTAGGCGATAGTGAAGTTCAAGAATTAGTAATGTTAAATTTTGAAGGTGAACAAGTTATCTTCAAACTAATTTTACAACCAGTATTTGTAATGGGCAAATACCGTGGAAGAATAGTTGTTGGTGAGAAAAAGAGTGATTTTGACTTATTAGGAGTTGAAAAGAAATTAAGTAAAAGTGAGCAAACACTTGAAAGTATTAGACTTAAGTTTATTTCAACATTAGAAATAAGTAAAGAAGGATTGTTTTCAATTGATTTAGATGAAAAATCAATTTGGGCAAGTAGTGCTTTAATAAAAATATTAAATTTACCAAGCAGTGAAATGAATTTAAGTGATTTTAGAAGTTTAATTCACCCTGATGACTTAACTTCATATGTTACAGCAATCGGCGATTTATCATTAACAAAACAACATTATCAAATCCGTTATCGTATATTAAAAGATGGTAGTTATATGTGGGTTGAAGAGCGTGGTAAAAGAATCTTTGATGATCACTATACAACAACGATTATGGGAACACTAAACCCAGTTAGTGTTAAACATTTTAGAGCTTCAAATATTGATGTTTTAGATCAGCTTGAAGGTTATCATGAATTATTAGTTAAAATGAATGGGTTAATAAATAAAGATCACTATTTTTATTTAATGTTAATTAATTTAAATAATATCCCAAATATAAACGAAGAACATGGTTGGGATGTTGGTAATATGATTATTGCTGATTATATTACTAAAATGCGCAACACATTTATAACAGAAAATGGTGAAATTTATCGAATTAGTGGTTTAAAGTTTGCTATATTAGTAACTAATCCTAATAAAATGGATATTTTAAATAAAGGAATTAGACAAAACCCACAAATGTTAGATTTAGATGTTAAGTATGGATCAATTAATACTAAATTAAAGGTATTTGCTGGTATTTCAATTAGTAAGGAAGACTTTGTAGTTGAAGAAAAATTATATCAAGCAGCAGAAGAAGCTTTAAAAATTGCTAAAAATGATAAAGTTACACACCGGGGAATTTTTTATAAGGATATTAAAAAATGACCAAAGAACAAGCTAGAATATTAGCTAAACATAAAAGAAATCAAATTGATTCAAAAAAACATATAATTAAATCTAAGATTATTATTCAAAAAATTGAAAAGCATTACAAATTTATTAATGCAAAAGTGGTTGGAATATATAGTCCAATTCAAAATGAAGTTGATATAAAAGGTTTAAATCTTTTTGGAAAAGTTGTTTTATATCCAAGAATTAATAAAAAGAAAAGATTAGAATTTGTTGAAGTTAACAATAAAACAAAATGGAAAAAAAGTAAATTTGGAGTTTTAGAACCTAAAAATGGTAAAATAATAAATGATAAAATTGACTTATTAATTATTCCTAGTTTAGCAAAAAATAATAACAATTACCGCTTAGGTTATGGTGCAGGTTATTATGATATGTTTTTATCTGAATATTATCCACTATATACAATGGGAGTTATTTTTGATAATCTAGAAATAGATTTTATTGAAGATAATTGGGATATTAAACTAGATGAGTTTATAAGTAATTAAGGATGTGTTAAAATGATTATAGAAACTGAACATGGTACATTTGAACTATTAAAAAACTATAAAGATGCTTTTGAGTTATTAGCATTTAATGAACGCTATGTTGATGTAGCCTTTGATCGTTATAGGTATTTGGTAGGTGATGTATCAGCAGGTATATTAAGGTTAAAAGGATTTAATACGGATCCAAAAAGTCCAAGAGGATTTAAAGCAATCCCTGATTACATTAATGAATCTTGTAATGTTAATACAGCGTATTATATTTTAAAAAGAGTTAAAGATAAGGAGTAAATATTATGAGTGAATTAGCTAATCATGTCGATCAGATTATCGATAAAATTAGACCATATATATTAAGAGATGGTGGCGATATAGAAGTTACCAAGATTGAAGATGGCATTGTATATGTTAGAATGTTTGGTGCGTGTGAGGGTTGTTTTGCTCTTGATGTTACTTTAAAACAAGGTGTTGAAAGATTACTCTTGGAAAATGTTCCAGGAATAATTGGCGTTGTTAATGTTGAATAAGGGGTAATTATGAAAAAAATAGGATTTGTCGTTGATTCGACTTTTGGCTATACAGGTAACCATGATGTAGAAATAGTCCCACTAAACGTATATATAAATGACACAGCTTATGTTGATAATAACGATTTTGATCCAAATATTGTTGTTACCGCATTAAAAAATGGTGATAATATTACAACAAGTCAACCATCACCAGATGCCTTTTTAAAATCTTATCAAAAGCAGTTAGATAAAGGTTATGACCATGTAATATGTATGACAATTGCAAGTTCATTGAGTGGAACATTTAATAGTGCAAACTTAGCAAAAGATATTATAGATGATGACAGAATAACTGTTATTGATACTAAAACAGGTAATCTTGGTGCTACATATATCTTAGAAGAAGCAATTAAAGTAAGTAATGATAAAAGTTTAGATGAAGTTATTAATTTAATTGAAGATTTAATTAAAAAAGGCTCAATTATTTTTAGTGTAGATAATTTAAACACCTTAGTAAGAGGAGGCCGCCTAAGTAGAATTAGTGGTTTTATTGGTACCGTACTTAAAATAAAACCAATCTTACGATTCAAAGAAGGGGTTTTAAAAGTAGAATCAAAAGTAAGGGGTATTATGGGTGTTTTTAAATATATTAAAAATGAAGTAGCCAAATTGATTGATCAATCAAAAGTAATTGTAAGAATTACTTTTGTTGATAATAAAGATTATGCTATAAGTCTTGCTGAAAATATTAGTGAATTAGGTGAAAATGTTGATGTAAAAATAACAAATCAACTAACAGCAGCAATTTCTGCTCACATTGGTTTAGGCGGATTAGGTATATATTTAATTAAATAATTATTAAAGGTGTCTTTTGCTAGGCACCTTTTATTTTTATTAAAAATATAATAAAATAAAAGAAAAGGGGCGATTTAAATGAATGTGTTATTTGCATCATCAGAGGTATTTCCTTATAGTAAAACAGGAGGTCTTGCTGATATTGCAAGCTTTTTACCAAAAGCTTTAAGAAAGATAGGTCATAATGTAACAACCGTTACTCCTTATTATAAAGGTATTAGGAAATATCATGATGAATTAATGTTTTTAGGAACAAAAACAATTTATTTTGGATTAGATAGTACTAAGGTTAATTACTATTTATTAAAAAATGAAGACGAACAAATTGTTTTTGTTGAAAATAGTCACTATTTTGAAAGAGATTATTTTTATGGGTTTGAAGATGAAGATATTAGATTTATGGTGTTTTCTTATGCGGTATTAGAACTTGTTGATCTTTTAAACAATATTCCCCAAATTATTCACATTAATGACTGGCAAACAGCACCAATTCCTTATTTGTTAGATAAGCATTATAGGTACCGCGAAAAGTATCAATATATTCATACCCTTTTAACTATTCATAACTTACAATACCAAGGTGTATTTGGTCTAAACACTGCAAAACTTTTTAATGTTGAGTTTGATTATACATATATTCATTTTAATAATGTTAATTATTTAAAAACAGGTATTGAAACAGCAAGTAAAATAAATACGGTTAGTCCCAATTATAGAAATGAAATATTAACACAAGAATTCGGTTTTACTTTAGATGGCGCGTTAAATAAAAGAAGTAGTGATTTATCGGGTATTTTAAATGGAATTGATTATGATATATTTAACCCTGAAACTGATAACTTAATAGAAAAGAATTATACATCAAGAAATTTAAAGTTAGGAAAATTTGCTAATAAAGAACATTTGTTAAATAAATTTGGAATTGAGATAACAAAAGAACAGCCTCTTATTTCCTATGTTGGAAGACTTGCTAATCAAAAAGGGATTGAACTATTAATGGCTGTTTTAGAAGATGTTATAAATAATAGTAATGCAGTTTTAATGGTATTAGGTAGTGGTGATAATAATTATGAGAATTATTTTCAAAGTTTAAGAGATAAGTATCCTAAAAAAGTTGCTTTTTATAGGGGGTATAATGAGGAACTTGCTCATAAGATTTATGCAGCTAGTGATATATTTTTAATGCCAAGTAATTTTGAACCTTGCGGTCTTGGTCAAATGATTGCAATGCGTTATGGATCAATTCCAATTGTTAGAGAAGTTGGCGGATTAAAAGATACTGTAAAACCATATAATAAATTTGAAAATACTGGAACAGGGTTTAGTTTTTATGATAAAAATGATTTAGTATTTAAAGATAAAATATTTGAAGCAATTAATTTATTTAATAATGAACCTAGAAAATGGAGTGAGCTAATAAGAAGAGCATTAAATGAAGATTTTAGTTTAAATCAAATGGCTAAAGCTTACAAAGATTTATATAATAAAATAATAGGGGGATAATAAAATGGATGTATTAGCATTAATTTTAGCAGGTGGCCGTGGCAGTAGATTAGATTTATTATCACAAAAAAGAAGTAAACCAGCTGTTCCTTTTGCTGGTAAGTATCGGATTATTGATTTTACTTTAAGTAATTGTGCTAATTCAGGTATTACTGATATTGGTATTTTAACGCAATATTTACCATTTTCTTTAAATGAACATATTGGTGTAGGAAAGCCTTGGGATTTAGACCGGAAATATACAGGGGTTACACTACTTCATCCACATAGTTATTGGTATGATGGAACAGCTGATGCGGTATTAAAAAATATTGAATTTATTAAAAGAAGAAATGTTAAGTATGTTTTAATTTTATCAGGTGATCATGTTTATAAAATGGATTACCGCAAGATGTTAGACGTTCATGTTACAAAAAATGCTAATTTAACAATTGCAACAATTGAAGTACCTGAAAATGAAACTGATCGTTTTGGTATGTTAGAAACAAATGAAAATGATAAAATTATTAAATTTGAGGAAAAACCTAAAAAAACTAATGCTAAATTAGCTTCAATGGGAATTTATGTTTTTAGTACAAATGTTTTAATAGAAGCATTAGAAAAGATCAAAGAAGTAGATTTAGATTTTGGAAAACATATCATACCATATTTAATTAAAGAAAATTATGATATTTATGCATATAAATTTGAAGGATACTGGCGTGATGTTGGGACATATGATTCATATTTAGATGCCAATATCGAATTTACTGAAGGTTTTTCACAATTAAATTTATATGATGAAAGTTGGAAAATTTATACTAGAAGTGAAGAAAAACCACCCGTAAGAATAACAAGTAATGCTTTAATTAAAGATAGTTTGTTATCAAATGGTTGTATTATTAAAGGAACAGTTATTAATTCTGTATTGAGTCCTGGCGTTTATGTTGGCGAAAATACTATTATTGAAAATAGTGTTATTTTAAATGATTCATATATTGGTGATAATTGTCATTTAAAACGAGTTATACTAGATAAGAAGGTGGAAATTGGTAATAATGTAAAAATTGGTATAACAGATGATTTAACACCAAATATTGAAAGACCAGATCTCTTAAATTCGGGAATAACAGTGTTGGAAAAGAAGACAAAAATAAGGGACAATATGTTAATTGGTACAAATGTGAGGGTATATCGTAGTGCTAATATTGAAAATGAAATTATTAAAAGCGGTACCACAGTCAAATAGGCAATTAATGAAAGAATTTAAGCGCTTTCTATGGTAAAATAATAATGAAAAATAGAAAATATAAGATTATTTTACTGAAAGGAAGTAGTTATGAAAAATATTTTTAATAATAAAAATGACTTTAAAAAAGCGTTTGAAACTGCTTTAAAAGACACCTTTAATGTTGAGGTTAAAGATGCAAATATGTCACAACTATATCGTGTTTTGGCAACTTTAGTAAATGCTAATTTAGATAAAAATTATGAAGCAACCACAAAGTATGTAAATGATAATAATATGAAAAAGACTATATACTTTTCAATGGAATTTTTAATGGGAAGACTAATTACTAATAATTTACAAAATAGTGGCTATTATAATGTTGTTAAAGATGCATTTGATGATTATAATATTGATCTAAATAAAGTAGAAGATGCTGAAAGTGATACAGGTTTAGGAAATGGTGGATTAGGGAGACTTGCTGCATGTTTCTTAGACTCAGCTGCATCATTAAGTTTACCTTTATATGGTAACTCATTAAGATATTCGAAAGGATTTTTTATTCAAGAAATTGTTAATAATAAACAAATTGAAAAACCTGATAACTGGTTAGAAAAAGGATTCATGTGGGAAGATGAAAAGCGTGAAGAAGCAATTGATATTCCGTTTTATGGTTATGTAAAAAATACTAAATTAATTGATCCAATTTGGGTTAAAGCTGTGCCATATGATGTTAAAATTGTAGGTAATGATAATGGGGTAGCTACACACTTAAGACTTTGGAGCACTGAACCATCAGAGTTACAAAAACATCAAGATGAAAAATATTTAAAAATTGTAGAAACAATTTCAGAATCATTATATCCAGATGATTCAACTAGTGAAGGTAAAGAATTAAGAGTAATGCAACAATATGTTTTAAGTGCAACCGGTGTGCAAGCTGCAATTAAAGAACATTTATCATTAGGAAGAGATATTAAAGAATTAGATAAATATTATACTTTCCAAATTAATGATACACACCCAACAATGGTTATTGCTGAATTAATGAGAATTTTAATGGACATTCATCATTTAGGTTATGATCAAGCATGGGAAATAACAACTAATATTGCAGCATTCACAAACCATACGATTTTAGCAGAAGCGTTAGAAAAATGGAATAAAAAAATGTTTAAAAAATTATTACCAAGAATTTATGAAATCATTGAAGAGATGAATCGTCGTTTTAAATTAGAATTAAAAGAAAAAGGTTTAAGCAATGATAAAATATATGAAATGGCTTTAATTGGTAATAATGACTTAAGAATGGCTAATATTTGTATTTATGGTTCATTTAGTGTTAATGGGGTTGCTGCGCTACATACTGATATCTTAAAAGCAGAAACATTTAAAGATTTTTATGAGTTATATCCAAAACGTTTTAATAATAAAACAAACGGTGTTACACACCGTCGTTGGTTAATGCATATTAACCCAGAGTTAGTAAGTTTATTAGATGAAACAATTGGTACAAACTGGCGTAATGATTTAAATGAGTTAGAAAAATTGTTAGAATTTAAAGATGATAAAAATGTCATTAAATTAGTTAAAGAAATGAAACACGCTAGAAAAGTTGATTTAGCTAATCGAATTAAAAGACTAGAAGGTATTGAAATTGATCCTAACTCAATTTTTGATATTCAAGTGAAAAGACTACATCAATATAAACGTCAATTATTAAATATCTTACATATTATATATTTATACTTAAGACTTAAAAATGATGAGGAATTTAAAAAGAATTTCCACCCACAAACATTTATCTTTGGAGCTAAATCAGCACCAACATATTATATGGCAAAACGGATTATTGAATTAATTAATGCTGCAAGTCATGTAATTAATAATGATGAAGATACTAACGATTTATTAAAAGTAGTCTTTGTTGTTAACTATAATGTTACATATGCTGAATATATTATGACAGCAGCTGATCTTTCAGAACAAATTTCAACTGCAAGTAAAGAAGCAAGTGGAACAGGTAATATGAAGTTTATGATGAATGGTGCCTTAACAATTGGTACAATGGATGGAGCAAACGTTGAGATTGTAGGACTTGCAGGTGAAGAAAATAACTTTATTTTCGGAATGCGCGCTGAAGAAGTGTTAAAGAAATATGAAGAAAACAATTATAATCCAAGAACAATTTATGAAAATGATCAAAGATTGTTAGATGTTTTTAAGTTTATTGAAACACTTGATGAAAATCCAAATTATTTTGATGAAATTAAAGATGATTTATTAAACAGTGATTACTTCTTTGTTTTAGCTGATTTTGATGCTTATGTAAAAGCACAAGAGTTAGCAAATCAAAACTATAAAGATAGTGATGATTGGTTTAAAAAAGTTATTATAAATATTGCTAAATCTGGTTTCTTTACATCAGATAGAACTATTTCTCAATATAATGATGATATTTGGAAACTAGAAAAGATTAAAATTAAATAATAGGGGGTTAATTGTAATGTCAGAAAATAACCAATTTGATTTGTTTTTACTTGGTAAGGATTTAAATGCCTATAAGTTTATGGGGGCTCATTTAATTAAAGATACCAACAATAGAGTAATAGCAACAAAGTTTAGTGTTTACGCACCACATGCTAAAATGGTTAGGCTAATATCAAGTTTTAATAACTTTGATGGGACTAATCATGTTTTAAGCAAAGTTGATGACCGCGGGTTATTTAGCATTACAATACCAGAAAACTTGGAATGGGTCGTTTATAAATATGAAATTCATACCTTTGATGGTAAGATTTTATATAAAACCGACCCTTTCGGTTTTTTTGCTGAAGAACGTCCAAATAATGCATCAAAAGTTTATGATATTAATGGTTATAAATGGAGTGATGATAAATGGATGAATAATAAAGAAAAACTTTATGATAAACCAGTATTAATATATGAAATGCATCTAGGGTCATGGCAAAGAAAATATAGTGAGTTTAAAAAATATGGTGAGTTAGCTGATGAGTTAATAAGTTATTTAAAATATAACAATTTTACTCATGTTGAGTTTATGCCACTATATGAACACCCACTTGATGATTCATGGGGGTATCAAGGAACGGGATTTTTTGCAGCAACTTCAAGATATGGTTCACCTAAAGATTTAATGTATTTAATTGACCGCCTTCACCAAGCAGAAATTGGTGTAATTATTGATTGGGTTTTAGGCCATATTAATCGTGATGCTCATGGTATATCATATTTTGATGGAACTCCATTATATGAAATAGAAGATAAACATTTAAGAGAAAATGTTGTTTGGGGAACTAACAACTTAGATTTTAGTAAAGGCATTACAAGAAGTTTTATGACTTCAGCATTAACATTTTGGATGGATTATTTTCATGTTGATGGCTTTAGAATTGATGCTGTTAGTCATTTATTTTATCATTTAGGTGATGAAAGTAAGGGTCAAAATATAGCAGCAATTAACTATTTAAAAGAGTTATCAACAATTTTATTTTCTAAAGATGAAACTTTAATTTTTAGTGCTGAAGACTCAACCGCCTATCCTAAAGTAACTCATCCAGTTAGTTTAGGTGGAATTGGTTTTAATTATAAATGGAATATGGGTTTTATGAATGATACATTAAAGTATTTTAAATTAGACCCAATTCATAGAAAATATCATAGTGATTTAATTACATTTAGTATGGTATATGCTTATAACGAACAATTTATTTTGCCATTTTCACATGATGAAGTTGTTCATATGAAAGGTAGTTTAGTTAATAAAATGCCAGGTGATTTATATTCAAAAATTGCTAACTGGAAATTACTTTTAACATATCAAATAACTTTTCCGGGTAAAAAGCTTTTATTTATGGGTCAAGAATTTGCTCAATTTAGTGAATGGAATAATAATAGTGAAATCGATTGGTTTTTAATACCTGAGCATAAGCATCACCATCAAGCAGCAAGATTTTTTAGAGATTTAACTAAAATATATAAAACAGAACCTGCTTTATATGAATTAGATCATAATCCTAATGGTTTTAAATGGTTAATAATGGACCATCATGATAGTAGTGTCTTTTCATATATAAGAAAATCAAGTGAAGAAATGTTAGTAGTTATATTAAATATGACACCTAATTTTTATGACAAATATGAAGTTGGTGTCCCATTATTAGGTTATTATGAAGAAATTTTTAATAGCGATAAAGATGTTTATGGTGGTAATCACCAATATAACGGTCTACCGTTAGAAACAAAAGTTGGAAATAGAAATAATTTTCTCCAATTTATTAATGTCAAAATAGCATCATTTGGCGCTATCATACTAAAATATAAGAAAGAACTGAAGAAGAAATGAAAATTTTTATAGATGATTACAATTTAATTAGAATAGAAAGTTATGAATATATTTTTGATGTTAATTTGTTAGATGAAAAATTATACTTTGAAAAAGTTGATGGTATCAATCAATATTTCAAATCAAAAAATGTTATACCGCTTCATTTAGCAGATAAAATAAGTGTTAATAACAATACATATCCTTTATATATAGGCAATGTTACTTTAGGAAAAGATTTTAATGAAAGATATCGTTATGATGGTGATTTAGGAGTTAGGTATACTAAATTAGAATCAGAATTTAAAGTCTTTAGTCCAGTTGCTAAAGAGATTTATGTTGTTGTTGATAATAAAAGGTATAAAATGAATTACAAAATGCCTATTTGGTATGTAACAATAAAAGGCGATCTTCTTAATAAAGAATATTATTATGATGTTAGACTTACTGATAAATTTGAAAAGGTAATTGATCCTTATGCTAAAGCCGGAACTGAAGATTATTCTGTCATAATTAATCCGCGCCTATTTAATAAACAAGAATATAATTTTCTACCTTATAAAGTATTTCAAAATAGAGAAGATGCGATTATATATGAAGGTCATATTAGAGATTTAACTTACAATTTAGATGTTAAAGAAAAGAAAAACTATTTAGGTTTAATTAATGAGTCGAAGGAATTAAAAAAACCAGTTTTAAAATATATTAAAAATCTTGGTATGACCCATTTTCAAATCCTACCTATTCAAGACTTTTATGAAGTAGATATTAATGATAAAGATAAGTTATATAATTGGGGTTATAACCCAAAACAATACTTTACATTAACTTCTTGGTATAGTGCAAAACCAAATGACCATTATGAAAAAGTTAATGAGTTTAAAAAGATTGTTGATTATGCCCACAGTATTGATTTAGGTATAACAATTGATGTTGTTTATAACCATGTTTATGAAAGAGGACTTTTTCCATATGATAAATTAGTACCAGGATATTTTTACCGTCATGATGAAAACTTTGTTCAAACTAATTCATCATTTGTTGGTAATGACGTTGAAACAACTAACTACATGGTTAGAAAGTTAATTATTGACAGTTTAGTATACTTAACTAAAACTTTTAAAATTGATGGGTACCGTTTTGATCTAATGGGATTAATGGATATTGAAACAATGCTAGAAATTGAAAAAGCATTAAGAAAAATAAACCCAAGAATTTTATTATATGGTGAAGGTTGGAATATGGATAACGCGCTACCAATAGAACTTCGTAGTAATATTAATAACGCTAATAAGTTTCCATATTATGCCCATTTTAATGATCAATATAGAAACATTATGCGAGGCGACCAATATAATAAAAATGAAACAGGTTATTTAGCTGGTAATAATAAAGAAATAAAAAAGGTTCCACTTTTATTAAAGGGAAGCCCTAATATGTTTGAAAATATTAGTCAAACAATTAATTATGTTGAATGTCATGATAATCATACATATTATGATCATTTAACTTTAGCGGGTGTTAAAAAGGACAAAATAAAAATTTTTCAAGACTTTGCTAATCATGTTGTGGCTATTTCAAGAGGAATTGCCTTTTACCATGCGGGACAAGAATTATATCGAAAAAAAGATTTAATTAACGATAGTTATAATAAACCAGACAGTATTAATAGCGTTAAATGGATTATTCCTAATAGTATTGATGAGTTTAGAAAAATATTAAAAATTAGAAAAAAATATATTAACAGTAAAACTAAAAAATATGATGTTGAAATATTAAAAGATAATATTATTAAAATTAATGTTGATAATTTAATTAATATTTATTTGAAAAATGATTTTAAATTAACTAAAATTAATGAAAATAAAGAAATAATATTTAATTCTAAACCATATAATAAACCAAATGGTTACTATGAATTAGTAATGCCTGGTGTTTATATATTTTTAAATTAATAAAAGCCCTCGGGCTTTTTTATTATTTAAAAGTAAGATATAATAATACTAAGGATGATAATATGTTAAAAATAAATAATAACTACAAAGTTAAAATACTAAACCTTGATTATAAAGGTGATGGTGTTACTAAAATAGATAATAAATTTGTATATATAAAAGGTTTATTAAAAGATGAGGTTGCCATTATTAAGTTAACTAATCTTAATAGGCGTTTTGGTGTTGGCGAAATTGTTGAAATTATTGAGCCATCAATTAATAGAAGAGCAAGTTTAAATAAACTTGGTTCTCTTAATTTATATCATTTAAGTTTTAATAATCAGCTTGACTGGCAAAAAGATATAACAAAAGAAACATTAAATAAAGTTTTAAATAAAAATGTTAGTGTTTTAGATACAATAACAGATTTAGCTGAGTTTAACTACCGTAATAAGGTTGTTTACCATGTTATGGATGAAAATGTCTTAAAATTAGGTTTATATACAAATAACAACGAAAAATTAGTTGTTGTTAATGACTTTTTACTTGCTAATAAGAAAGTTAATGAAATTGTTAAATTAATTAATCAAAATGAAATTAAAATTAAAAAAAATAAAGTCTTTAATCTTATCTTTAAAAATAATCGGATTAATGAAATTTTAGTAACTATTGTTGCAGATAGTTTTGAATTTAAAGGATTAGAAGAATTAATAAATATTTTAAGTAATATTAGTAATGTTAAAGGAGTAACTATTAACATTAAAGAATATAGGGAAAAGATTTTAGGAAGTAAATCAAAAGTTTTATATGGAATGAATTTATTAAAAGATAATAATTTGTTAATTAATGATCAAAGCTTTATGCAAGTTAATTTTGGAGTTATGGATCTAACTTATAGTTTAATTAAAGAACATGTTTTGGGTCCTAAAATAATTGATGCTTTTAGTGGTGTTGGCAGTATTGGTTTTAGTTTATATAATGAAAATTATGAAATTATTATGTTAGAAAATAATTTAGCTAATATTAAACTTGCTAATATTATAAAAAATGAAAATAATTATTATAATGTTAAAATTATAAGTGGCAATGCTGAAGATGAAATTATTAACCTAGATGGTAACACAGTAATCGTAGATCCTCCAAGAAAGGGATTGGATATTAAGTTTGTAAATGCTTTAAAAGAAATTAAAGTGGAAAGATTTATTTATTTATCATGTAACCTACAAACACTTGCTAGAGATTTAAAGCTTTTAGAAAACGAATATGAAATTGATAAAGTTTATCCAATAAAAATGTTCCCACAAACAAATGCTTTTGAAACATTAGTTATTTTAAATGGTAAGAAAAGGTAATTATACAAATTTTAGTATTAAAGTGTTATAATAATAAAAAGAGGTTTTAATATGAAAATAAATGATATAATTATATGCGAAGTTGTTGGGTTTCAAGATTATGGAGTCTTTGTTAAATGTGGCGATTATGACGGTTTAGTTCATATATCTGAAGTGTCAGAACAATATGTTTTAAATTTAGAAGATATTTTTGAACTTGGCGATAATGTAAGTTTAAAATTGTTAGATATTAGCGAAGACAATAAGTTGAAATTAAGTTATAAACAAGCCCATGAAACGCATAAAAGAATTTTAAAAAATGTTAGAATAACTAAAGGATTTCAAAGCTTAAAAAGAATGTTACCAGAATGGTTAAAAGCTAAAGGGTTGGAAGATAGTGATGAAGAAGTTTAAAACATATAGCGATTTAGAAACAATCGAATTAGGAAAAAAAATAGGTATGGCAGTTAAAGGTGAACATGTTGTTATATTATTAGAAGGTAATTTAGCTGCTGGTAAAACAACCTTAACCAAAGGAATAGCTTTAGGGCTTGGAATAACAGATGTTATTAAAAGTCCTACTTTTACGATTATGCGTACATATGAAAATGATGGTATTAAGTTATATCATCTTGATTTATATAGATTAAATGAATTAGGACTAGATTTTGATTTAGAAGAATATGTTTATGATGATGAAGGGGTTGTTGTTATTGAGTGGCCATTTCAAGTAATGGATTTAATTCCAAGTAAACATATTAAAATTAAAATTGAAAATAATTTTGATAGTAGGGCTTTTGAAATTACAGCTACTAATTATGAAGAGGTTTTAAATAAAATATGAAAACATTAATTATGGATACAGCAACTAATTTATTAATAGTTGGTGTTATAAATGGAAATGAAACAACTGTTGTAACAAGAGTTGGTAAAAATGATAATGCTGCTTATTTAGTTAATAAGATTGATGAAGTTTTAAATAAAGCGAATTTAAAATTAGATGATATTGATGAAATTATTGTAGGCATTGGACCAGGCTCATATACAGGTATTAGAGTAAGTGTGGTTGTTGCTAAAACACTTAGTTATAGTAAAAGTATTCCTTTAAAACAAATTAGTAGTATTGCAATTTTAACTAGCGGTTATGAAGAAGAAGTAGTAGGAGCAATCGATGCTAGAAGAAAATATTATTTTGCTGGAACTTATTTAAAAGCTAATAGTGTTATAAAAGATCAATATATAAGTTATGATGAAATTAAAGATGAAACTAATTTAGTTATTTTAAATAAAGATACAATAAAATTAAATTTGTTTAATATAAAAAAAGCATCACGAAAAGTTAAAGATGTTTTTAATCTTGAACCAAACTATTTAAGAAGGACAGAAGCAGAAGTTAGTTATGATAAGAAAAATGAATAATAATGACGTTTATAGTATTGAACGTTTAGAGACCAAAGTATTAAATAATTCTTTAGGAGTAAGCTTTTTAGATCAAGAGATTAATTTAAATCCCTTTGCTTACTATATTGTTTATGAATTAAATGGTAATATTGTTGGTTATCTTGGAACAAGAATTTATGATGATAGTTGTGAAGTTTTAAATTTTTTAGTTGATAATAATTTCCAAGGCCAAGGTATTGGTCAAAGTTTGTTTAATTATTTACTAGAAGAATTAAACAAACGATTAGTAAAAACGATTAATTTAGAAGTAAGAAAGTCAAATAAAAAAGCAATCAATTTTTATTATAAAAACGGCTTTGTAAAAGCCAATATTAGAAAAAAATATTATGATAATAATGAAGATGCTTATATTTTAATTAAGGAAGTATAAAAATGATTATTTTAGCAGTTGAAAGTAGTTGTGATGAAACGAGTGTTGCCGTTTTAAAAAATGGTAAAGAAGTTTTATCACATTTAGTCTTTTCACAAATTGATATACATAAACTCTACGGTGGTGTAGTACCTGAGATTGCAAGTAGAAATCATGTAAAACATGTAACAAAATTAATTGATGAAGCTTTAAAAGAAGCTAAGATTGAATCTAATGCAATTGATTATGTCGCTGTAACAAATGGGCCAGGTTTAATCGGTTCGCTTTTAGTTGGAATAAATGCAGCAACCGCATTTGCATATGCAAACAATATTCCAATTATTGGAACTAATCATTTAGTTGGTCATATTTATGCTGCCAATATTGATCATGAGTTAAAGTTCCCATTAATGGCACTATTAGTAAGTGGTGGTCATACAGAACTTATTTATATGAAAGACCATTTTGATTTTGAGATTATTGGAACGACATTAGATGATGCTGTTGGTGAGGCATATGATAAAGTTGCTAGAACATTAGGACTTTCATATCCAGGTGGTCCGGTTATTGATAAATTAGCTAAACTTGGTGTTGAAGAGTATGAGTTACCAAGAGTTTTTTTAAATAATAAAGATTATAATTTTAGTTTTTCAGGTTTAAAAAGTGCAGTTATAAACAAAGTACATAATTTAAATCAAAAAGGTGAAAGTGTTAATGTCAATAATATGGCAACATCATTTCAAAACAGTGTTATTGATGTTTTAATTGGCAAAACTAAAAATGCGGTTAATAACTATAAAGTGAAACAATTAATTATTGTTGGTGGAGTAGCTGCAAATAGCGAATTAAGAAGAAGAGTATATGAAGAAATTAATAATGTTGAAATAATAATACCTAAATTTGAGTATTGTACTGATAATTCTGCAATGATTGGAGCAGCAGCATATCATCAACTCAAAATTGAAAAACCTAGAACTGATTATATTATTGAAGGATTTTCAACTAAAGAGCAGTTTTAATGTTAAAAACATTATTATTGCTTTTTTTTTAATAATAATATATGATTAAGAAAAACAAAGGAGGGCAAAAAATGTTTAAAATCTTATTTAAACCAATTAAATGGATTTTAACAATCGTATTATCGACAGTTATTTTAATAGCAATCCCGTTCGTGCTAATGTATAAATCAGTTACACCGCCCGATGTAGATGAAAATGAGATTAACTTAGAGTCAATTATTACTGATAACTTAGATAGTTTGATTGATAAAAATAACACTGATAAAAGAATTGAATTTTTAGTTAGCGCTGATACAGCTAATTTTGAAATATACAATCAGTTTGTTAAGGAATTTGGAGAGTCAGTTACTGATGATTATGTTTATGTTGAAGATCGGTTAATGCTTCAAGGAGCGTGGATTAATTTTGAGAAAGATACGATCAGATTTATTGCTGGTGCCCACGTTGATGCTGAAATTTTAACATATAAAACAGCAATTGAACTAGGATTTAAATTAGTCTCCGAAGAAGATGGAATCGCAACCCTAAGCCTATCTAGACTAAAAATAGGTAACTTATCATTAAGATGGGTTTTAAGATATTCACCAGGATTAATCAAAACATTAACAGGATATGATTTAGAACAAATTGTAGCTGATACTGTTGGTGATTTTGGAACATTTGATATTAAAAAATTAGAGTTAAAAGTTAATTTATATGATTTAGCTGAAACAATGGAAGAAAACAAGGATTTAATTACAATGCTTCTTGATATTATTTATGAACATGAATTAATCGAATTCGGAGTTTTAGAAAATGGTGAAGATTATGAAATTGGGGTTAAACTTAATTTAAATCCATTATATGAAGAAGTTGATGAATCTAAATTATTAAATCCTAATGATAGATTTGCAGATGAAGATGCATTTAATGACTTTTTATACAATAAAGGTTTAAGTGCAGCAATGTCTACTAATAATCACATTAAGTTTAATCAAAAAGAAATGAACCGCATTATTGAGTATATTTTAAGACAATCAGGTGATTTAGCTAATAATTATTTAATGAAACAAAACTTATATGAGGATTATGATATTACAATTTTAAATCCATATGTTGATTTTGTATCTGATAAAATGCGAATTAATGTCCCAATTCAACTTGGTAAAGATGGCAATTTCTTTAGTATGATGTTTAAATTAGATGTTGATTTTACTAAAGAATTAAATGACTTAGTTATTAATTTAAAAACTGTCTCAATTTCTGATGTTCAATTAGAAGAAGAACACTTAACAGGAATATTTGATATCTTAGAAGTTGAAAATGTTACAGGTGCTAGTTTTAAAGTAGAAAATTTCTTTGAGGCCTTTGGTAATGCTGATATTGAAATTACGGATATTAAAATAGCTAACAATTTATTATTACTTGAGTTTGAAGGAATTGAAATTGGTTCAATGTTAGATGAAATTGAAACAACAGTTAATAATCCTAAATTAAATGATTCAATTAATAATATTAAAGATAAGGCAGATGATCCAAACGAAGAAATAACTGAGGAAGATATTGAAGAGTTGCTTGAAGCAGTTGAGGAATTAACAGAAGCAGAAAAACAAGCTCTACAAGATATTATTTCTGATTATTTCGGCAATTTACCATAATAAAGATATTTACAAAAAGAATAGTTCTGAATTAAATTCAGGACTATTTTTTTATTTAATACAAATTTATATTATCGCCTGTTTTAGTTGTTAAAATGGCATAAATATCATATAATAAATAAGAGTAGGGAGGTTTTAATATGGAAAAGCAATCAAACTTTATTAAAACGATTATGGAAGAAGATATTAAAAATAAAAAACATACTAAAATTATAACTAGATTTCCCCCTGAACCAAATGGATATCTACATATTGGACATGCACGAGCAATCGTCCAAAACTTTGAATTAGCAAAAACATTTGGTGGTGAAACAAACCTTAGATATGATGATACCAATCCAGAAAAAGAAGAACAAAAATATGTTGATTCAATTAAAGAAGATGTTTTATGGTTAGGGTATAATCCTGACCGTATTTTGTTCGCATCAGATTATTTTGATGAAATGTATGAAAGAGCAGTTCTTCTAATTAAAAAAGGCTTAGCTTATGTTGATCATTCAACAGCAGAAGAAATTTCAAAACAAAGAGGAGAACTTGGTAAGCCAGGAACAAACTCTCCGTATAGAAATCGTTCAGTCGAAGAAAACTTAAAGTTATTTGAAGATATGAAAAATGGTAAGTTTGCAGAAGGTGAATGTGTTTTAAGAGCAAAAATTGATATGGCAAGCCCAAATATGAATATGCGTGATCCTGTTATTTATCGAATTAATTATGCAGAACACCACAATACAAAAGATAAATGGGTAATTTATCCGATGTATGATTTTGCTCACCCAATTGAAGATGCTATTGAAGGTATTACTCATTCATTGTGTTCACTTGAATTTGAAGATCACAGACCACTTTATGATTGGGTTGTAAGAGAGACTGAAATGCCAAATGTTCCGCGTCAAATTGAGTTTGGTCGTCTTGGTATTGAAAATACTGTAATGAGTAAAAGACATTTATTAAGACTTGTTAATTCAGGCCTTGTTACAGGTTGGGATGATCCAAGAATGCCAACTTTATCAGGGCTAAGAAGAAGAGGATATACACCAGAGGCAATTAAAAACTTTATATTATCAACAGGATTATCAAAAACAAACTCTAGTGTAAGTTCAGAAATGTTAGAAGCAGCACTAAGAGATGACTTAGAAGATAAAACAAAACGCGTAATGGGAGTTATTGATCCATTAAAAGTTACAATTACTAATTATCCTGAAGATAGTTTTGAAAAAATTAATGTACCTTTTAGTAATAAACAAGACTTAGGTTTTAGAGATATTATTTTCTCAAGAGAAATTTATATTGATCGCGATGATTTTATGTTAGAAAAACCAAACAAAAAATATAAAAGACTTGCTTTAGGGTTAGAAGTTAGATTATTTAATGCATATTTTATTAAAGCTAAAGATGTTAAATATGATGATGAAGGTAATATTACTGAAGTACTTGCAACATATGATCCTGAAACTAAATCAGGTAGCGGATTTAATGAAAGAAAGCCTAATGGTACAATTCAATTTGTAAGTAGCCTAAATGCTCATCCAGTTAAGTTTAATTTCTTTGAGCCAATGATTTTAGATACTGAAAGTGAAGAAGATTTATTAAAAAGATTTAATAAAGATTCATGGCAAATTAAAACAGGTTATATCGAAAAGTATTTTAAAGGAGCAAAACCAAATACAAAGTTCCAATTATTAAGACATGGATTTTTTAATGTTGATATTGAAACAGAAGATGATTTATTAGTTTTAAATGAAATAGTTCACTTAAAACGATCCTATTAAAGGAAAGTATAATGACAAATTTACTAGAAGAACAATTACATAATTTAAATAAGGAGCAATTAAAAGCGGTAAAGCATGAAGGTTCACCGCTTTTTGTTGTTGCAGGAGCTGGAACAGGTAAAACTAATACACTAACAATGCGTATTGCTTATTTAGTGCAACAAAAACAAGTTAATCCTTCAAGTATATTAGCAGTTACTTTTACTAATAAAGCAGCAGCTGAAATTAGAACTAGGGTTGATAACTTAATTCATCCTTTTCAAATGGGAAGTTGGCTTTTAACGTTTCATGCGTTTGGTCTTAGAATTCTTAGAAGTCATGCTGAGGATTTAAAAATTGGTTATAATAATAGTTTTACTGTAATTGATGAGGCTGATTCTAAAGATCTAATTAAAGAGTGTATTAATAAACTTAACCTAGATTCTAAAGAATATAAATTAGGTGAGATTAAAGATTTTATTTCATCATATAAAATGAAACAAATTAGTAATTATTATGATGATGTTTTTATTGAAATATATGATAAATATCAAGAAGAATTAGTTAAAAATCAGTTAATGGATTTTGATGATTTAATTAGAAATGTTTACAATTTGTTTAAAAATAATGAAGATATTTTAAAAATATATCAAAATCAATTTGAACATATTTTAATTGATGAGTTTCAAGATACTGATAAATTACAATATGAAATAATAAAAATGTTAAAAAATGAAAATGTTTTTGTTGTAGGTGATCCTGATCAAAGTATTTATCAGTTTAGAGGAGCAAGATATGAAAACAACGAAAACTTTATTAAAGAATTTAATGCTGAAGTTGTTGTTTTAAATCAAAATTATCGCTCAACTAATAATATTTTAAAAACGGCAAATAGTTTAATTGAACATAATAGCAAACGAACAACTGAAAAGGATTTAGTAAGTGATTTAGGCGAAGGTAGACCTGTTAATATTGCTACTTTAGAAACGGACTTTGAAGAAGTTGATTATATTGTTTTTGAAATTAATAAACTTATAAGAAAAGGTTATAACTATAGTGATATTGCCATCTTATATCGTAATAATGCTTTATCAAGAGGTTTTGAACATAAGTTTGTGTTAAATGATATTCCATATTTGATTTATGGTGGTTTTTCATTTTATCAAAGAAGAGAAGTTAAAGATATTTTAGCTTACTTAAAGTTAGTTATGGATACTAATAATGATTTTTTCTTTAAAAGAATAGTTAATACACCTAAAAGATCGATTGGTGATAAAACAGTTGAAAAAATTGAAGAGTATAGTATAGATAATAATATTTCAATGTTTGATGCAATCGATAAAATTGATTTACCTACAAGAACGCTAAATAATTTAAAAGAATTTAAAGAAGTTATTTTAAGTATTAAAGATGAGATTAAACATTTAGATAATGTAAGACAAGTTGTTGATTTAATTTATGATAAGTCTAATTACCGTGAAGTTTTAGAAAAAGAAACTGAAGAAGTTAGAAACGACCGCTTGGATAATATTGAAGAGTTGAAAACTGTTTTTAATTTATCAAATTATTATGAAGGCAATAATTATGACAAAATTCAAAGAACACTTGATGAATTAGCATTAATTACAGACCGTGATACTAATTTTGAAAATAAAGATGGTGTTATTTTATCAACAGTTCATCAAGTAAAAGGTTTAGAATTTAAAGCGGTGTTTGTTGTAGCTTTAGAAGAGGATATATTTCCAAATCATAGAGCAGGTTTTGATCGAAGTTTAATTGATGAAGAAAGAAGACTTTTTTATGTGGCAATAACAAGAGCTAAAGAGTTGTTATATTTAACACATGTTAACAGAAGAAGATTATACGGACGCTTTGAATATAATTTACCATCACAGTTTTTAAAAGAAATTAGAAAAAAAGATGAGATAAGTAAAAGAAATAATCAAGCAATTGAAAAGAGTAGTAATAATAAAGTTAATACAAATTACAAAGATGGGGATGTTGTTAACCATGATGAGTTTGGTAGGGGAATTATTGTTGAGATAAAAGGTAAGGTATTAACTATTGCTTTTGGCTTACCACATGGAATTAAAAGAATATCTGCTACTCATCATAGTTTAGAAAAAGAGGGGAAAAATGAAGAAGTATAGCGATGAGCAATTAAGTGCTATTAACACAAATGAAAAACATTCAGCAGTTATTGCTGGGGCTGGTTCTGGTAAAACAACAGTTTTAATAGCAAGAATAAATAAGCTTTTAGAAGAAGAAATTGATGCTAAAAATATTTTAGCTATTACCTTTACTAGAAAAGCAGCTTATGAAATGGTTGACCGCATTAAAAACAAAGATGTTATTATAAAAACTTTTGATGCTTTTTGTTATGACATTGTATTAACGTATTTTAATAAAGAGATTAAAATTATTGATAAATCACCATTTAATGAATCTGATATAACTAAATTTAATAATTATGATGTTAAACTAAAAAGAGGTTTAAAACCTTTAAAATATGATGAGTATGTTAAGTATAAAAGAGATAACAATTTATATGATTTTAATGATATTGAGCTTATAGCATTAAATATTATTAAAGAGCAAAAGATTACATTTGATGCAATTTTAATAGATGAGTTTCAAGATACTAATGAATTGCAATATAAAGTTTTTAAGGCATTAATTAATGAAAATACTAAAACATTTATTGTTGGTGATCCTGATCAAAGTATTTATGGCTTTAGAGGAGCTAATTTTAGAATAATTTCTAAATATATTGATGAGTATAATGCAAAAATGATTGTACTTTCTAATAATTATCGTTCTAGTGGTGAAATATTGGATGTTGCTAATGCATTAATTTCTCATAATAAGTACCGGATTAAAAAGGAATTAGTACCAATTAAAGATGATAAAGGAATAGTGACTAAAAACAACTTTTTAAACGAAACATATGAATATGAATATGTTATTAAGATATATGAAGAATTAAAAGATCAATATGAAAATTTTGCTATTTTATATCGAAATAATTATCAAGGAAATCTTTATAAAAAATATTTTCAAGATAAGACAAGTAATGTTACAGTAACAACTATTCATCAATCAAAGGGATTAGAGTTTGATGTTGTTTTTGTTGTTGGTGTAAATGATGGTATTTTACCAGATGGAAAAATTAAGAAAGTTTCTGAAAAAGAAGAAGAAAGAAGATTACTATTTGTAGCATTAACTAGAGCGAAATATCGCCTTTATGTATCTAGTAGTTCCCAAGCTTTTTTTGGTGGGATTAGATCATATCAAAAGCAATCACCGTTTTTTAAAGAGATGGAACCTAAAATTGAAAAGCCAATTATTACCGAGCCTAAAGTTAATTTAGATACTTATGAAATAGGAGATGTATTAACTCATACAACATTTGGAGAAGGGAAAATTGTTGAAATTGATAAAAGAATATTAATTGTTGAATTTAACAAACCACATGGGACTAAAAAGATACTGGCAAACCATAGTTCAATCAAGAAGAAATAAGGAGATGTAGAACTTGCGAATATTAAAATATATTAAAAACAAAAAATTAGTTTTTGTTGGTTTTTTTACAAAATCAATTGAAGTAATTTTTGAACTATTGCTTCCAATTTTTATGGCAATACTAATTGATAACGGTCTAAAACCAGGCGGTGAAATTAGTAAGGCATATTTAATGGTTGGAGTTATTTTAGTATTTACTTTTGCCGGATATTTAACAACTGTATATTCCCAATGGCTATCAGCTAAACTTGGCCAAGAATACGCAATGAGTTTAAGAACAGCTCTTTTTGATAAAATACAAGATTTATCATTAGAAGACACTAATGATTTATCCACATCAACACTAGTTAATAGAATTACCATTGATGTTAATCATATGCAAAATGCTTTATCAATGACAATTAGACAAGCATCAAGAGCTCCAGCAATGATTATTGGTAGTTTAATTGCACTTTTTATATTAAGTCCTAAAGTCGCGTATATATTACTTGCTGGTTTGCCGATAGTTATTTTTGTTTTAGCAATTATAATGATTAAATCAATGAAAGAATTTCAAATCTTTTTAAAAGAAAATGATAAATTATTAACTAATGTTGAGGATAATGTTGAGGGTGCTAGAATGATTAGAGCATTTGCTCAAGTAGAGCATGAAGAAAGAAGATTTGAAAAGCAATCAAAAAGACTTTCAAAAGTATTATTAAGACTTAGTCGTATTACTTCACTTTCTTCACCATTTACAACCCTTACTCTTAATGTGTTATTAGTTATAATGTTATACTTTGGAGCATTTGAAGTATTTAATGCAAATATTTCAAATGCACAATTGTTACAAGTCATTAATTATACAACTCAACTAACAATATCATTAATTGGAATTATGAACTTAGCAATAATTTATACAAGAGCATATTCTTCAGCAATTAGAATCAATGAAGTTTTAGACCGTAAAAATACGGTTTTAAGTGAAGGTGATTTAAAAGTTGATAATAAAGGTGCTAAAATCGAATTTAAAAATGTTAGTTTTAAGTATGAATCAAGTGGTTATGTTTTAAAAGATATTAATCTTACCATTAATCCAGGTGAATTAGTGGGAATTGTTGGACTAACAGGTTCTGGTAAGACCTCACTAGTTGATTTATTATTAAGATTTTATAATACTGATGAAGGTGAAATCTTAATTAATGGTATTAACATAAAAAATTATGATTTAAAAGATTTAAGGGAAAATATCGCCTATGCATCACAAAAAGCAAGTCTTTTAAGTGGTAGTATTGAAGAAAATATTTTTATGAATAATAAATATAGCGAAAAGGAAAAATATCTTGCAATTGATAATGCTCAAGCTAACTTCATTTTAGAAGATGAAGAAAAGATTGTTGCTAGACTAGGAATGAATTTTTCTGGAGGACAAAGACAAAGAATTGCTCTTGCAAGAGCGCTAATTAAAGATTCACCAATTTTAATCTTAGATGATACCTTTAGTGCACTAGATTATAAAACTGATAAAAATATTCGAAAAAAACTTGCTAAACATAAAAAAAATCAAACTAAAATATTTATATCACAAAGAATAAGTAGTATTATTAATGCAGATAAAATCATTGTTATTGATAAGGGGAAAATAATTGGAATGGATACTCATAATAATTTAGTAAAAAATAATGACCTATATTCCAAATTATATGAAACTCAGTTAGCAGGTGATGATATATGATTGAAGTATTAAGTTTACTTGCTAAATATCGTAAAGGTTTAGGTAAGTGGTTATTTTTAAATATTATTACAGCATTTATTGGTAATGCTATGATTATGATTAATCCTCTTATTATTGGTGAATTAATAAACAAAATTGAACCAGTAAATGTTGATTTTAATTTAGTATTAAGATATTTAATTTTAATTGGAAGTTTATATGTATTAGGATCTATTGTCGTTTGGCTTAGTCAAGTATTTTCTCATAAATACGCAACCGGAATAACTGAAAATTTAAGAGAAGCAATGTTTCATGTTATAACTAATACAAAAATGTCTAACATTGACCAAAAACAAACTGGCGATATTATGGCTAGATTCTCCCAAGATATTGATTTAATTTATGATGCTTTATCTCATTTTTTCATTAATGTCTTTCAAGGTGGAACAACAATTTTATTTTCAATTATTTTAATGGTTTATTTAAATATATGGTTAACGTTAGTAGTTGTTGGGGTTGTACCATTTATTTATTTTTACTCAAAAATTACTAAGAAAAAACGTAATGAAAGATTTTTAAAATTACAAAAAATAACAGGTGAATTAACAGCGCAAGCTAAGGAAACTTTTGATGAGAAAAAACTTATTAAAAGTTATAATTACGAAGAAACATCTAAAGTTAAGTTTGAAAAATATAATAAAGATTTAAATGAAGTTGGAAGAAAAGCATATTTCAGTGCATCTCTCAACAATCCAACTTACCGTGTTTTTAATAACGTTGCATTTGCAATGTTAGGACTAGTTTCTATTTTACTTACTATAAATGGCAATATTATTACAGCAGGACTCTTAACAAGTATGATTATGTATGCAGCAATGTTTTCTAAGCCATTTAATGAATATAGCGTATTAACAGCAAGTTTTATGGCCGGACGAGCTGGTACAAAAAGAGTATTGGAAATAATTGATTTTGGCGTTGAAGAAGAATATATTAAATTTAGATTTGAAGATAGAGCAACTTCTGGAAATATTGAATTTAAAAATGTTAATTTTGGTTATACTAAAAATAGAACTTTAATTAAAGACTTTAATTTAAATGTAAAACAAGGTCAAAAGGTAGCTATTGTTGGTCCAACTGGTGCTGGTAAATCAACAATGATTAACCTTTTAATGCGTTTTTATGATGTTAATAGTGGAGAAATTGTTTTAAATGGTAAAAACATTAAAGAGTATAATCGTAAAAGTTTAAGACTAAGTTTTGGTTTAGTTTTACAAGAGCCTTGGTTATTTGGCGGAACAATAAAACAAAATTTAAAATATGGTAAAAAAGATGTTTCAGACGAAGAAATTATAAAAGCTGCTAAAAGAGCTAATTGTCATGACTTTATTGTAAATTTAAAAGATGGATATGATACTGTCTTAGATGATAGAACAAATCTTTCAGTCGGTCAAAAGCAATTATTAACAATTGCTAGGGCACTAGTCATTGATCCGCCAATTTTAATTCTTGATGAAGCAACCTCTAATATTGATACTTTAATGGAACTAAGAATTCAAAAAACATTTAATGAAGTTATGAAGGGAAGAACCAGTTTTGTTATTGCTCATAGACTAAAAACAATTACTGATGCTGATATTATTATTGTTATGGATAAAGGCAATATTGTTGAATATGGTAATCATGGTAAATTAATGAGTGTAGAAAATGGCTTTTATAAAGATTTATATTTAAGTCAGTTTGATGATAACTAAGATGATAACGGTTACATGAGTTTTATTATGTTATAATAAGTAAGCAGGTGATTACATGGTTCCAAGATTCGAAAAAAGAGTAAGAGCATATGCAGCTGATATATCAGCAGCAACAATTGCTTTAATAATTGTTACATTTGGCTTTCAAGGTTTAATATGGTTAAAAGTTTTAATTGTTGCATTAACATATGCAGCTTTTTCGCTTATTCCATACTTTATATCAAAGGGTCAAAGTTTTGGTAAAAGAATTCAAAAGATTAAAATTGTTAAACTTGATGGAACAGATGCTAATCCTTTCATTTTAGTTTTAAGAGAATTATTTAAAACTGGATTAAGTATTGCAACATTTGGTATATATATGATTGTTGCATATTTTGCGTTGACTGAAAAACATGCAAGTAGAACAATTCATGATTATATCTTTAAAACAAAAGCTATTGATTTAGAAAAGCCTAAAAAGAATAATCGAAATGATAATATTATTGGAACAACAGAATCCTTGAAAAAAAGAGGTTTATAGTATGAAAAAAATTAGTTTATTTATTTTAGTTATTCTTACTAGTTTTTTATTAGTTGGGTGTAAAAAAGATATTAACTATAGCGATATTTATGAAAATGATGTTTATTATACATTGTTTGTAAGGTCTTTTGCTGATAGTAATGGTGATGGTATTGGTGATTTAAATGGTGTTACCGAAAATCTTGATTATTTTGAAGAGTTGGGGGTAACAGGAATTTGGATGCTGCCAATTTTTGAAACAGCACCAGGATTTCATAATAATCATGGTTATGCAACTGTTGATTATTTAAAGATTAATGCTGATTATGGAACAATGGAAGATTTAGATAATTTGCTAAATGAAGCTAATAAGCGAAACATTAATATTATTTTAGATTTAGTAATTAATCATACAAGTGATCAACATAAATGGTTTTTAGAAGCTAAAAAGGGAACTGATAATTCATACCGTAATTATTATCATTTTAGTTCAGGCGGCAGTGCCTATAGTGCATTTCCAGGTGGAATGGTTGATTTAAATTTAAATAATAATGATGTAAAAAATGAAATATTTAATATTGTTGATTTTTATTTAGATAAAGGTGTTCATGGTTTTAGAGTAGATGCTGTTAAGCATTTCTTTGAAGGACCAAAAGTAGGAAGTGATACAGCCTTTATGCTTGAGTTAAATATGCATGTTAAAGATAAAAATCCTGATGGTTTTGTAGTTGGAGAAGTCTTTGATTATGATTATGATATTGTTTCAAAATATTATTTATCTCAAGCATCATACTTTAATTTCTATGTACAAAAAGAAATTCAAAGTAAAGTTGGTGAAGGTAGTAGAACAAATAACTTATCAACTAGTTTAGAAAGAATATATAACAATTATAGAAATATAAAACATGATTTTCTTGATGCACCATTTTTAGGGAATCATGATATGGATAGAATAGCATCAACAAGGGGTTATATGTATAGTGTTGAAAGAAGAAAAATGGCTGTAAATATTTTACTAACTCTACCAGGATCACCATTTATTTATTATGGTGATGAACTTGATATGAAAGGTTATCGTTATGAAGGGGCAGTTATCGGTGGTAACACAGTATATGATGAGTACCGTAGACAACCATTTATTTGGGGTAATGATTATCAAACAACTTGGTTACCGAGTGATGGAAGTAATGATGATACAAAATCATATATAGAACAAAAAGATAATGAAAATAGTATGTTTAATCACTATAAGGAAATGATTAACTTAAGAAAAAGCATACCAGCATTAATGTATGGAAATGATTTTCATGCTTATGAGATGGAAGAACGAAATGTTCAAGCATATGTTAGATACATTAATGATGACAATTTAACTGCTGCCGTTTTAGTTATCCACAATATTAGTGATATTGAATATGAATTAGATTTTGAATTGAATTATTTATATGGAAGTAAGAACTTACAACCGTTTAGTACAGCAGTTCTTGAAATTCCTTTTGATGAATTAGAGGCATATATATAATGTTTTTACTTAGAATGTTTAAAGACTCATTTAACTTTAAAAAATTATTAATAAATTATAATTATAAGTTTTGGCAAATTATTATATATTTTGTTTTATTAATATTAATTAGTAATGTTCCACAAACAATTGATGCTTATAACAATTATGGAACAAGGCTTGATTTTATTATTGAAGATTTTGAACAAGAAATACCGATTGACTGGGAAATACCTTTTAATATGAGTATTAGAGGAGGAAGACTTGTCAATAATGGCAGTAATAAGGTATATATAAACGAACATAAGGGTATTACATATATTATTAATAATCAAGAAAAAATAGAACCAGAAAATTATAAAAATCATATTATTTTAAGTGAAGAAAGCCTAATATATATTGATCAAAACGGTAATATATTAGAAAGTTTCAATTATATTGGTTTTGAAAAAGATAGTTTTGATTTTGATGAATTAAGGCTTAGTCAAAATGAGGAAAAAGTTAAATTGTTCCAAGAATTTGCAACATCAGTTGAAAGAAGCTTTCAAGATGAAATTATTTTGTTTACAGTTTTAAGAAATAATGGCGTGCAAATTTTAATTAATATATTATATGTATTATTACTTGCAGGATTTATTCAACTATTTAGATTAGGCTATACAAACTTTCTAAGTTATAAAGACAGTATAAAGTATGTAGTATTATCATTAGGGCTACCAGCAGTATTATCGTTTGTAATTGGCTTTTTATCACCAGCCTTCTCACCAGTTATATTTCAACTAGCTAGTGGAATGGTTGTAATGTTAGTAACCTTAATATTTGGAAAGAAGTATTATTCATAAATTTAATAAAGCAAAATGAAATTATTTTTGTTTATGGTAAAGGTAAGAGAAAAACACCTTTACAAAGACATTATGAAAACTCAAATGAATATATTAATAAATTAAGTTAATATAATAACCATATTTATGAG
>Ga0209075_1000646_pt1 | contig 33897 bp, 21 predicted proteins | sample Stecom2011_FD_187523 | JGI IMG/M metagenome (GOLD analysis project Ga0209075, IMG submission 187523) | Agricultural soil microbial communities from Utah to study Nitrogen management - Steer compost 2011 (SPAdes) (version 2) | ecosystem: Environmental > Terrestrial > Soil > Agricultural land...
GCTTAGAAGATTCTTTAAAGTATTACTTAAAGATGCCAGCAAATAAAAAACTAGATTTAAGTTTAGAAGAAGTCGTAGAATTATCGATAAAACATTTTAAATTAAGAGACTTTTCCATCGAAAAAGTAATTGAATATTACCTGAAATAATAAAAACTAGGCTAGTGGTAGATGCTAGCTTAGTTTTTAAATATTTGATTTTTCTTGATTAGAATTTCCATATTTGATATAATATATAAATAGAATGGAGGGCTTACAGTGCTAAATCGATTTAAAACGTCACTTTTCCAGCCTAGTAATATAGCAAGATTTCGTCGTGATACAGCATTAACAACAATCCTTTATTACTTGCTGTTAGTAATCTTAGCTACAATTCCTTCAATAATTCTAATCTTTTCTACTGTTGGCCTTAATTATCAAACTAAATCAACAATTAGAAATGAAGTTAGAAATCTTGAAATCCCTTATGAGATAAAAGATTATGAGTTGGTTAAAAACCCAGACATTGAAGAAACTTATCATAGATATGAATTAAAAAATAATATAATTGTTGTCTTTACTGATTTAGATTTCAGTGAAGTTGAATACAACGGTATATATGTCGGTTCATTAATTATCTTTACAAAAGATAAAGTTGTATATGAAGAGTTATTATTTGAAAGAATTATTGTAGAATATGACGAATATCCGAGCTTAAGAAATTTAGATTTTAGTAAAACTAAAGACCTAGAGTTTTGGGATACTGTTTTTCCAATCGTAAATGATTTAATGGAAGAACATAATCAAAAGTTTAGATATATAAATACAATAGCTGTATTTACAGTTACGATTATTTCATTATTACTATTTAGTTTATTGATTGCAGTATTCTTAAGATCTAGACTTGCAAATATTATAAACTTCTCTAAAACATGGCAATTAACAATCTATGCCATGACTCCATATATTATTTTCACCTTATTCGGTGAGCTATATAATTTTGGATTTTTATCGCTAATTGGATTAGTAATTAGCTATATGCATGCGAATAAGATGAGTTTATCAATAATTAAAAATTAATTGAAGGTGAGAAAATATGAGTTATAATCATCAAGAAATTGAAAAACGATGGCAAAAATATTGGGAAGAAAATAAAGTATTTAAAACAACAGTTGATCCTAACAAACCAAAATTTTATGTTTTAGATATGTTTCCTTACCCTAGTGGTGAAGGTCTTCATGTAGGTCATCCTGAGGGCTACACAGCAACTGATATAATTGCAAGAATGAAAAAGATGCAAGGATTCAATGTACTTCATCCAATGGGATGGGATGCATTTGGCTTACCTGCAGAACAATATGCAATTGAAACAGGAAATGATCCAAAAGAATTTACTGAAAGAAATATTGAAAAACTAAAAACTCAATTAAAAATGTTAGGTTTTTCCTATGATTGGGATAAAGAAATTGCTACTTGTGATCCAAAATATTATAAATGGACACAATGGATTTTTACAAAACTCTATGAAAAAGGCTTAGCTGAAATTAGAGATATTGAAGTTAATTGGTGTGAAGCACTAGGGACTGTACTTGCAAATGAAGAAGTTCTTAATGTTGATGGCAAAATGGTGAGTGAAAGAGGTCACCATCCAGTAGTTAAAAGACCAATGAAGCAATGGGTACTTAAGATTACTGAGTATGCAGAAAGATTACTAGAAGATTTAGAAGAACTAGATTGGCCAGAATACATTAAGGAAATGCAAAGAAACTGGATTGGTAAGAGTGAAGGTGCAGAAGTTATATTTAAAGTAGATAATACTGACTTTGAATTTACTGTCTTCACTACAAGACCTGATACACTTTTTGGTGCTACTTATTGTGTGTTAGCACCAGAACATGAACTTGTTTTAAAAGTTACAAATGAAGAACAAAAAGAAGAAGTTTTAAAATATATTGAATATGCAAAATCAAGAAGTGACTTAGATAGAACAGATTTAAATAAAGATAAAACTGGTGTCTTTACAGGAGCCTATGCGATTAACCCTGCTAATGGTAAAAAAGTACCAATTTGGATTGCTGATTATGTGTTAATTAGCTATGGTACTGGTGCGATTATGGCTGTTCCTGCCCATGATGAGCGTGACTATGAGTTTGCGAAAAAATTCAATTTAGAAATCATTCCAGTCTTAGATGCTGATGTAAGTGAACAAGCATTTACTGGTGATGCAAAACATATTAACTCTGATTTCTTAGATGGCCTAAATAAAGCTGATGCTATTAAGGCAATGATTAAATATCTAGAAGATAATAAACTCGGTAAATATAGTGTTAACTATAAATTAAGAGACTGGGTATTTAGTCGTCAAAGATATTGGGGTGAACCATTCCCAGTAATTCATTATGAAGATGGTACTATCGAAGTATTACCGCTTGAAGACCTACCGCTTGAACTACCAAAATTAGAAAGAGTTACACTAAGTAAAACAGGTGAATCTCCACTAGCAAATGCAACTGATTGGGTAAATGTAGTTCGTGAAGATGGTGTTAAAGGTAGACGTGAAACTAATACAATGCCACAATGGGCAGGTAGTTGTTGGTATTATATTGGTTATATTTTAAGAGAAAATGAAGATTACTTAGATTTAAGTGATCCAAATGTACAAGAAATGGTTAACTATTGGTTACCAGTAGATTTATATATTGGTGGAACAGAACATGCAGTGCTACATTTACTCTATGCAAGATTCTGGCATAAAGTCCTTTATGATTGTGGTATTGTAAAAACAAAAGAACCATTCCAAAAGCTTTTCAATCAAGGTATGATTCTTGGTTTTGATGGAGAAAAGATGAGTAAATCTCGTGGTAATGTTGTTAACCCAGATGATATTGTACGTGATTATGGTGCAGATACTCTAAGATTATATGAAATGTTTATGGGTCCACTTGAAGCAACCAAACCATGGACTACTTCTGGTGTTGAAGGACCTAGAAGATTCTTAGAGCGTGTTTATAGATTATATACTGAAATTGCAAATATTGTTGATGAAAATAAAGCTTTAGAAAAAGTTTATCATCAAACAGTTAAGAAAGTTACAGTAGACTACGAACACTTAAGATTTAATACTGCAATTAGTCAAATGATGACTTTTGTAAATGAGTGTTATAAAAATCCAAATGTTCCATTTAAATATTTGGAAGGATTCTTAAAACTATTAAATCCAGTAGCACCGCATTTAACAGAAGAACTATATCAAAATGTTTTAAACTTCACTACTTCAATTGCTCATAGCAAATGGCCAGAATTTGATGAATCGGTACTTGTAGAAGATAAAGTTACAGTAGTAATTCAAGTTAATGGTAAACTAAGAGATAAAGTTGATGTAGCAGTAAATATTGATAAAGCTGAACTTGAAAAAATTGCGCTTGCAAGTGAAAAAGTGAAAAGCTTTATTGAAGGAAAAGAAATTAGAAAAGTAATTGTTGTTCCAAATAAGATAGTTAATATTGTTGTATAACAATTGATAAATAATTATGGTATGACTCCAAAATACGAGTCATACCATTTTTTATTTTTGTTTAGTTGCTTCTAGTTTTTCATCTCCGTCTTCATCACCAACATTTACTGCTAAATCACTGATTATATGTCTATCATCAATTTCTTTATCTTGATTTAAAACAGCTTCACTAAATTGAAATTCTTCAGCAATCTCTTCTAGTTTTCTCGAATAACTTTTCTTTTTTCTCATTTTTTTACTCCTTTTTGTCTTTGTTTATATTATTTGCTTGCTTGGTCCATTTTATAAATTAATTCATATGTACAAAATTAAGAGTAATATATATTTATTGAAATTACTTAGCCGCAATAACGAAACATTTTATTTAATATTATTGTGGTGATAAAATGAAGTGTCGGATAAAACGGAATGTATTTAATTTGTTTCAAGTATTTGAATGTAGTGATTGTAAGTGTAAGCGAAATGATGAGTTTATTTACATTGGAAGGAATGTGATTGCAATTTATTATTTATTTGATAACTGTGTTGATTTGGAAATTGATAAGGAATTGTTAGTTCAAGATTTAGATAAATTTAAAGTATTAATTAAAGATGCAATTCTCCACCAAAATGAAATCTTTTTTTGTTTCTTAGATGATTTTAAATTAGAAGACTATTATGATGTGTTTGATAAAATAATTGATGAAGACTTAAGTGTGCAAATTGTCGTTATGTAATGTATAAATCTTTTGCAACTCATAAATTTGTGTGCTATAATAAAGTTAACCGTAAGCAAAGGAGTTGATGAAATGAAAGTTATTGTACGCGGCAAAAATAAATTTGAACCATCAGAAGCGATTAAGGAATACGCAAGTAAAAAACTCCAAAAAGTTGAACAATATTTCCATAGTCGCCATGAACTTGAAGCTACTGTAGTATGCAAAGTTTATGATGCGTATCAAACTGTGGAAATTACTATCCCAACAAAAAATATTATTTTGCGTGCTGAAGTTAATGCTGATTCTATTTATAGTGCAATTGATCTTGCAATTGATAAGTTAGAATCGCAAATTAGAAAACACAAGTCAAAAATCTATCGTAGTTTAAAACGTAGAGACGGTGTTGGTCAGTATTATTCAACTCAAGTAGACTTTGATATCGACAAGGTGCGAACAGAAATTAAAGCTAGTAATTTAGTTCGTAACAAATCGGTTGAATTAAATCCAATGACTCCTGATGACGCTATTGTTCAAATGGAAATGTTGGGACATGACTTTTTCGTGTTTTTAAATTCAGAAACAAATAAAGTTTGTGTTGTTTATTTAAGAAGCGATCATACTTACGGTATTATTGAAACTGATAAATGACAAAAAATAGTTGGAAAACGAGAAAACAAAAAGGAGCCTAGTGCTCCTTTATTTTTAATAAAAATTCATTTAATTTATAAGTATTTACAAATCTAGATTCCCGATATAGTTCTTTTCCGTTTGAAAAGACAATTACAGTTGGAACGCTAAAGATTAAATACTCGCCTCGAATAAGGGGAAGATCTTCAATGTATGCTTCATAAAAAGGGATATCAGGGTGGTTTGGCTTCATCGTAAGCAAGCGATCTTTTATTGCATTACAAACACCACAACCCATGGTCTTAAAAATAATTAATGCTAGGTTAGAGTTAATTACTGCATTGATTTCATCGCTTGTTTTTAGTTGTTTCATATATTACTCCTTTTTAATATTGTATCATATTTTTTAAATATACACTAGATGCAAGAATGTCCATTTTAGTAATAATTAACACTTTAAAAAATTGTAGTTTTTTGGTATAATATATATATCTAAAAAGGAAAGGTAGAGAAATATGAAGAAGAAGGTTTTATTGGTACTTTTTTTATTGCTTAGTTTAGTAAGCGTTTTTGTTGGTGCTGCAACATTAGTTCCATACCAAACAGCTGATGGAACTAATTTGAAATATCGTGGAACACAACAAAATGTAATGATTCCTGATGAATACATCAAACAAGATACTGACTTTAGAGCAGTATGGATTTCTCATTTAGTTAGTGATTTTCCAAGTTATAGCAATGAAACACAATATAAAAATGAAGTGCAAAAAGTATTTAATGTATTAGAATACTTTAATATCAATGCAATGATATTCCATGTTAGAACACATAATAATGCATTGTATAAATCAGAATTAAATCCAGTTGCTTCTTATTATAAAAATGTAAACTTTGATCAATTTGATCCACTTGAATACATAATTGAAGAAGCACATAAACGTGGGATTGAATTCCATGCTTGGATGAATCCTTATCGCCTTTCAACAACATTTTCTGGAACTCCTGAACAATATGCTGCAACTCAACCGAGTTATAATATTGCATCAAATCCTGAGATGATTTTAAAATCTGGAAATAGCTTAATATTAAATCCAGGTGAGCCAGCTGTTAGAGAGTTTTTAGTTGATACAGTTATGGAATTAATTGAAAATTATGATGTTGATGCGATTCATTTTGATGATTACTTCTATATTAATAATGTAGATGATACTCATACAAGAAATAAATACAATACTGAAGGTTTAAGCCTTGGTAACTTTAGAAGAAAACAAATCGATTTATTTATTGAAGATTTATATAACACTATGCGTGCATATAATTTACAAAATAATCGCGTAGTTCAATTAGGTATTTCCCCAAGTGGTATTTATAGAAATGGTAGTCATGTTCCATTAGAAAATTATAAGTATGATGAAAATGGTACATTAACTTATCCATTATATTCTAACTCTAGTGGCTTTGCTCATTATGATAATTACTTATATTCTGATACAAAGAAATGGATTGATGAAGAATGGATTGACTACATTATTCCTCAAACTTATTGGTCCTTTGAACAACCAGTAGCTGGTTATGCTGGGTTAATGGATTGGTGGAATATGGTAGTTAAATATAAGAATGTTAATTTGTATTCAGGTATGGGTGTTTACATGGCAAATGAGTCAAGTAATACATATGGCTGGAAATCAAATGTTGATGAAGCAATAAATCAAGTTGTTTATTCAAGCAATTTAGAACATGTACAAGGTCATAGTGTATATTCATATAAACATTTACGTTTTGCATATGATAAAAATGCTGGCATGCCAATGCTAGTTAATCAATTAACTAAAGTAAAAGAAGAAGCATGGACAGAATATACATTACTTCCAGAAATTCGTACATATGATCCAGTTGTTTTACCTGGAGTACAGAACTTAAGAGTAGAAAAAGTTAATTCACAAAACACAGTTAAATTTAACGCGCTTGATGGTGCGAAATTCTATGCGATTTATCGCGGAGAAAATAATGTTACCTTCTCGACTGATGAATTAATTGCTGTAGTTGGTGCTAATGAAGCAGTAATTAGTTATACAGACACTGAAGTAGAGGGAAATTACTACTACGGTGTTAAAGCAATTAGCAACACTAATACTTTAGGAACAGGTACAATTGCAACTGAAGGTGCAACATTCTATACTGTAGATTTCTATGTTGATGGAAAAATTGTTAAATCATATAGACATGATGAAGAAATAATTTTACCAGAAATTCCACACAAAGTTGGTTATGATCAAGTTGAACCATATTGGAGTATTACTGAGTTTGGTGAAATTACTGAAAACATTCGTGTTGATGCAATTTATACTATAAATAAATATACAGTTAATTTTATGGTAGATGATGAAATATTCCATTCAGAAACCGTTGAACATGGTCAAAAAGTAACACTCCCAGAAAGTCCAACTAAAGAAGGATATAACTTTGTTTATTGGGATCCGAGCATAAACTTAAATAGTGTTACAAAAGATCTTGAGGTTGAGGCAATCTTTAGTCCTAAAAAGGTGTTTGTAGAGTTTTATGGTCTGAATAATGAACTCTTGAAAAGGGAGATTATTGATTACGGAACAGATGCAACAGCACCTGAGGTAAATGAAGATAGTGATTATGTTTTAATTGGCTGGAATGGTGATTTCACAAATGTTACAAAAGACACAATAGTATATGGAATCTTTGTACCAAGATATTACACTGTTCGTTTCTTCGATAAAGATGCAAATCTAATTGAAGAAGTTACAGTAGAATATAAAAATGCTGCAGATGCACCTGAAGCTCCAAAAGTAGATGGTTATAAATTTGTAGAGTGGGATAGAGATTTCAGTGAAATTGACTCAGACTTAGATGTTTATGCAGTGTATGAGAAAGTAAAGAGCCCAATTTCATGTAAAGATTTTGGCTTAAGTTTCTTTATCTTCTCACTTGGGCTTGCATTATTCGTGTTTATTAGAAGAAAAAAGTAGTATAATAAGTGGTGGGTAACATTACCCATCACTTTTTTAAAGAGAATAAAATCTTGTATAAAGAGTTAAAAAATGGTATTATAAATATATATTATAGCAATTTTTACTTTCAAAAATTGTTTGGAAAGGAAGATACTTGTGTTTAAAAGTTTATTTGATGCGGGTTATAAAGAACTAAAAAGAGTTAAAAAGATAGCAGATAAAATCGATGCATTAGCACCAGATTATAAAAAATTAACTGATGAACAGTTAAAAAATAAAACAGTAGAATTTAGGGAAAGATTAAAAAATGGCGAGACTTTAGATGAATTAATTATTGAAGCATTTGCGACAGTGCGTGAAGCTTCAACCAGAGTACTTGGAATGACCCCATTTAAAGTGCAATTAATGGGGGCACTTGCTATGCATGGCGGAAATATCGCGGAAATGAAAACAGGTGAAGGTAAAACCTTAACATCCACCTTAGTTGCATATTTAAATGCTCTAGAAGGTAAGGGAGTTCACATCGTTACAGTAAACGAATATCTTGCAAGCCGTGACGCAAAAGAGATGGGTGAATTATTTAAATGGTTAGGGTTAACTGTAGGCTTAAATTTACGCGAACTTTCTAGTGAAGAAAAAAGAGCCGCCTATGCTTGCGATATAACTTATTCTACGAACAACGAACTTGGTTTTGACTACTTAAGAGACCATATGGTTTTATATAAGGAACATATTGTACAACGTGAGCTAAACTTTGCAATTATTGACGAGGTTGACTCGATTTTAATTGACGAAGCTAGAACTCCACTTATTATTTCTGGTGGTGCAAAACAAACAGGAAATTTATATAAACAAGCTAGTCTATTCGCAAAACAACTTCGTGAAGAAGATTATGAAGTTGATATTAAAACTAGACATGTTGTTTTAACTGAAAAAGGAATTGAAAAGGCAGAAAGGTTTTTCGGTCTTCAAAACTTATATGATGTACAATATGTAAATTTATTACATCATATAAATAATGCTCTAAAAGCTACTTATATAATGCAAAAGGATATTGACTATGTAGTTCAAGATGGTAAAGTTATTATCGTTGACCAATTTACTGGACGTTTAATGCATGGTCGTCAATATTCTGAAGGCTTACATCAAGCTATTGAAGCTAAAGAAAATGTAGAAATTAAAAAAGAGACTAGAACTGTTGCAACAATTACATTCCAAAACTACTTTAGAATGTATAAGAAACTTGCAGGGATGACGGGTACAGCGAAAACGGAAGAAGAAGAGTTTAGAAATATTTATAATATGTATGTAGTAGAGATACCTACAAACGTACCAGTTATTCGTAAAGACGAAAAAGATTTAATGTTCTTAACAATGAAAGCGAAATTTAATGCGATCGCTAATGATATTAAAGAACGCTATACTCGTGGTCAACCTGTTCTAGTTGGGACTGTTTCAATTGAAACGAGTGAACTATTATCAGATCTACTTAAAAAACGTGGTGTACCACATGAAGTTTTAAACGCAAAGCAACATGAAAGAGAAGCTGAGATTGTTGCAAAAGCGGGTCATAAACACGCTGTTACAATCGCAACTAATATGGCTGGTCGTGGTACGGATATTAAACTTGGCCCTGGTGTTCGTGAACTAGGTGGACTTGCTGTTATTGGTACAGAACGCCATGAAGCAAGACGTATCGATAATCAGTTACGTGGTCGTTCAGGACGTCAAGGAGATCCAGGTTATTCTAGATTCTATTTATCAGCTGAGGATGATTTACTAAGAAGATTCGGTAGTGAACGATTCAAAGCTATGTTAGGTTTAATTGTTAACCAACAAGGCGAAGAAGTTCCATTAGAATCAAAAATGTTCTCAAGATTCGTCGAAAGTGCGCAAAAGAAAATTGAAGGTAATAACTACGATAGTCGTAAAACTATCTTAGAATATGATGAAGTTCTAAGAAAACAAAGAGAAATTATTTATCAACAAAGACGCGACATTCTATTCTTAGATGATATTACAGATATTATTATTAAGATGATGGATAATACTGGTTATAGAGTAATTAGTAACTCATTAACGGATGATAGAAAACCAGTAGTTGATGGCGCGCGCTTAATTAAAGAAATTGATGGTATTTACTTCCCGATTGGGTTTGTAAAAAAGGAAGAATTTGATGGTTTAGAATTAGAAGCTGCATGTGATGTATTTTTAGAAAAATGTAAGATATTATTAGATCAAAAGAAAGAACAATTCCCAGATGAAGTATATCGCGAATTCTTAAAAGTAGTCTTACTACGTGTAGTTGATACTCACTGGATGGAACATATTGATGCAATGAGTGAGCTTCGTCAAGCAGTTCGCTTACAAGCATATGCACAAATTAACCCATTAAGAGAATATCAAGAAGTTGGATTTGATAAATTCGAAACAATGATTCAAATGATTGAAAGTGATGCGGTTAAATATGTGAACCGTGCACAAATTCGCGATAACTTACAACGTGAAGCTGTTATTAAACCAACAGCTACATCAAGCGGAAAAGAAGAAAATACAAGAAGGAGAACACAAGCAACTTCTACTAAAGTTGGCAGAAATGAACCTTGTCCATGTGGATCAGGTAAAAAATACAAAAATTGTTGTGGTAGGTAGTCGATATAATGGAAAAATATGAAGTTAGTCGGAAGATTACTGATTTTTCTACTAGAATAAATGAATTAAAAAATGTAGTAAATTTAGATAACTTAAAAAAAGAAATTCAAGAATTAGAAGCAAAAACATTTGCGCCCAATTTTTATAATGATCAAGATAATGCACAAAAAGTAATAAGAGAATTAAATAGTAAAAAGAGTCGTCATGATGACTTAGTTGATTTAATTAAATTATTAGAAGAATTAGAATTATATTTTGAGATGTATGATTGGTCATTAGTAAGTGAAATTGTTGAGCTAATTGAAAGAATTGAAACTGACTTAAGTAAGTATGAAGTTGATACTTTATTAAGTGGTGAATATGATGATAGTGATGCAATTTTAGAAATCCATCCAGGTGCTGGGGGAACGGAATCACAGGATTGGGCTGAAATGTTATTTAGAATGTATAAACGATATGCAGAGCGTAATAATTTTGAATTTGAAGTTTTAGATTACCAAGATGGTGACGAAGCGGGCTTAAAAAGTGCTACTATTATTGTTAGAGGAAACAAAGCTTATGGCTATTTAAAGAGTGAACATGGGGTTCATCGTTTAATAAGAATTTCCCCTTTTGATAGTAATAAACGTCGTCATACATCGTTTGTTGCAATTACTGTAACACCACAAATTGATAAAAATATTAATATTGAAATCAAGCCTGAAGATGTAAGAATTGATACTTATAGGGCAAGTGGTGCTGGTGGGCAACATGTAAATAAAACTGACTCTGCAATTAGAATAACGCACTTAAAAACTAAAATTGTAGTGACTTGTCAAAATGAGAGAAGTCAAATACAAAATCGTGAACGTGCATTTGAAATATTGAAATCAAAACTATATCAATTAGAATTAGAAGAAAAAGAAAAGAAAATTAAATCAATTACTAATACAAGTTTAAATAGTTTTGGAAGTCAAATTAGAACATATACTTTCCATCCATATTCATTAGTTAAGGATAGTAGAACTAATTATGAGGTTGGAAATGTAGATTCAGTAATGGATGGAGAAATAGATGGCTTTATTAATGCCTACTTAAAATCAGAATATAATGTGAGGTAAAAATGGAAAAAGAGACTTTTCTTTCGAAGAAGAAATTAATCGAATATTTCTATATTACTGTAGGTGTTGCAATCACATCTTTTGCATTTAGTTTTTTCTTAAATCCACTAGATTTAGTAATTGGTGGAGTTAGTGGTGTGGGAATCCTACTGAAAAATATAATTTCAGGTTTTGATCCTGCATTTACTATATTTATTGTAAATATTATTTTATTATTTTTAGGATTATTTTTACTAGGTAAAGACTTCTTTATTAAAACGGCCTATGGTTCCATAGCATTTCCATTTTTCATTTATATTTTTAGTAAACTTTATGAAATACTAAAAATTGATGATGATATACAAAACTTAGATATGGTTTTGATTGTTTTATTTGCATCAATTTTATCTGGTGTAGGTTTAGGAATTGTCTTAAAGTACGGTGGAACAACTGGAGGAACCGAAGTATTACAAAAAATCTTTCACAAGTTTTTCCATCTTTCCTTTTCCACAAGCCTCTATATTTTAGACGGATTAGTAATAGTTGCAGGTTTACTTACTAAAGTAACTAACTTCCAGATATTCTTATATGCAATTATCTTTACTTCACTTTGTGGGCAAGTAATTGATGCTGTAGTTTATAGTGGCTTTAACAGAAGAGCTGTTTATATAATTAGTAAAAAGAATGAAGAAATAAAAAAATACATTTTACAAGACTTCGAACGCGGACTTACATCAATTAAAGTTATTGGTGAATATACAAAGAATGAACAAGAAATGTTACTTTGTGTTTTAAATTCTAATGAATACAATAAACTAAAAACAATTATTAATGAAGTTGATGCAAGTGCCTTCTACTTTGTGGTTCGTGCAAGCGAAGTTGGCGGTGAAGGTTTCACCTATGACTAAAGAAACAGTAGTAAGTGTAAAAAAGTTAAAGACAAAGTATCGAGTCGAAACAACTGAAAATAAATATAGTTTTACTGAAGACACAATTATTAAATACTCTATATTTATGGGTAGAGTCTTCGAAGAAAATGAACTTGATGCTATTTTAGCTGAAGAAGAATTTAACGTCTTAACTAATAGAGCAATTAATTACTTAAGTTATCAACCTAGAAGTGAAAATGAAGTTAGGAAGTACCTACTAGAAAAGGATGCAACAGAAGAGTTAGCTGATAAAATTATCAAGAGAATTAAAAACTTAGGTTACTTAGATGATGAGATGCTAGCAAATAGTATGCTTGATTATGTAATTAGAAATTTAAAAGGACCGAATGTTTTAAGACAAAAGTTAACACAAAAAAAATTAGATGAAGATTTAATAAATAAAACTATTTATAAATATACAGAACTTCAAGAGGAAGAAGTTATTGATGATCTACTTAGAAAAATAGTTGAGCGTTATAAGAAAAATCCAAAAAATAAGCAAAAGGTATTAATTTACCAAAAGTTAATTCGCGATGGGTTTAGTAGTGAATTAGTAAATTATAAATTAAATAAGTTAGAATTTGTAGATGAAAGTGATGAAAGACTTATTAAAGATTTAAAGAAATTAATTCGTCGAGTTGATGAGTTTAATTACGAAGCAAGAAGTAAAATAATATCAAAACTAATGGCTCGTGGATATGAATATAATAAAATTCTTAATGCCTTAAATAATTTAGAAGAATAAATCTAGTATATATTTCAAAATGATTCATAAAATTTAGTAGGTGATTTTATGAATCGTAAGAAAGGCAAAGAAAACAAAAAGCATTATAAATCTTTAATTGATCATAAAGATTTGGAAAGAAATGTTTTAGAAGAAATATCAAAGGAATTAATTGAAAAATCTACAAATAAAACTCCAAAAAGGAAATGAAAAACTGGACCGTAAATGGTCCATTTTTTCTATTTGGATAGTCTAAAAAGGTTTACATAAAAGTCGAAAAATGATATAATATATTATACTAGTATGAAGAGGAGTAGAGTTATGATACGACTTAGTAGAAAAGTTTTATTAACGCTTTTTTTAATGCTTATAATATTTACTGGTGTCGCATATAGTGTGGATGCTTCGGACTTTGTTCCGGTTCCAAGATGGGATAATCCTGATTTAAATATTAAGTATCGCAGTACTAATATTGATGTTATGATGCCTAGTGAGTATATTGCTAAAGAGACAGGCTTTAGAGCTGTTTGGGTAACACCTGTAACAGGCGATATTGCTTCTTATAGCACTGAGCAACAATTTAAAGCAGAAATGATGCGTGTATTTGACACGTTAGAATATTATAATATGAACGCAATGGTTTTCCATATTCGTACTCATCATGATGCGATGTATAAGTCAAACTTAAATCGCATTTCCCCACGTTTTAAAGATGTGAATTTTGATGAGTTTGATCCAATTGAATGGTTAATCCAAGAATCAAGAAAACGAGGAATTGAATTCCATGCTTGGTTAAATCCATATCGTGTTGGTGGTGGTGGCACCCTTGAACAAATCGCTGCTACATTCCCTGCACATAACCCAGCATCGGATGTGAATAATTTACTACGTGGAAACCAAAATGTAATTTTAGATCCAGGCCGTCCTGTAGTAAGACAGTTTTTATTTGATACAATTAAAGAAATTATAGAAACTTATGATGTTGATGCAATCCATTTTGATGATTATTTTTATGAAAATGGAATAGATGATTTTAAGACTCGTCAACTTTATAACAAAGAAGGTTTATCAGTAGAAGAATTTAGAAGAAAACAAGTAGACCTTCTTATTGAAGGAATTCATGAAATAATCGAAGAACACAACTTAAAAAATAAAAAATATGTACAATTTGGAATTTCCCCAACTGGAATTTACCGTAACGGAAGTTATGTTCCAAAAGAAAATCATACATATTTTAATGGTAGATTGACCCATCCTGTAGGATCTAATACAAGTGGTTATTCCCATTACGGAGCACCACTATATGCTGATACATTAAAATGGGCATATGAAGAGTGGATTGATTATATCGTTCCTCAAGTTTACTATGCATTTGACCAACCAGCTGCACAATTTGCTGATGTAGTTGAATGGTGGGCTGCAGCTTTAAAATACTCAAAAGTAAACTTATATATTGGAACTGCACTTTATAAAATTGCAGAAAGCAATTCATATGGTTGGACGCATAACTTAAATGAAATGGCTCATCAAGTACAATATTCAAGTGCAATTGATGAAGTTCGCGGACAAGTTATTTTCAGTTTTAGCCAACTTTATGATTCATTAAGAGTCGGTTCTCAAAAAGCATATCAAAATATGCATAGAGTTAAAGACAATATGTGGACTACTGATGTGCTCTTACCTGAAGTTAGAACTATGCATCCAAAAAAACTAAAGGCAGTAACTAATTTAGAAATTTTTAGAACTTCTAAAGGTTTTAGATTAGATTTTGATGCACAAGAAGATGCAAAAACTTATGCTATTTATCGTAGTAAGACGCCACTTAACTTTGATGAATCAGAAATTATTAAAGTTCTTGGTAAAGTAGAAGTAGATGGCAAAGTAAGTTATATCGATGAAGTGAGTACATCTGAAAATTATTACTATGGAGTAGCGGCAATTTCTAGAACTAATACAAAAGGTCACACTGCTGTTGTTACAACTGATAGTGCAAAACCAGGTGATTTATTACCAGCAGTTAATGTTCCAGAAATTTATTATAGTCCGAATATTGTAAAAGATGAAATTATTGATCTTTTCTGGGAAGGTAGTTTTGCATACTTTGGTGGTGAATATGAGTATGAATTATTCACTTCGAATGATGGAACTAATTTTACTAAAAATCCATTTGCAATTAACAAATCGAACCATTATTTCACTACTAAAGTTATAGTTGGTGATGGTGATAAGTTTTACTTCTATTTACAAATTAAAAATGATTTAACTTTAGATAAAACAGACACTTATGTACTAAATATAAAAAAGGATTTAGGAACAGTTAAAGGTTTAGGAGTAATTGGTGACTTCTTTGCAGGTGAGACTGTTGAGTTTGTATGGCACGCTTTTCCTTATGATAATGTAAGCTATAAACTTCAAACATCAACTGACCAAATTGCTTGGAAAGATGTAAATGGTAGTGTTAAAATTAATGGTAGTAAGGCTAGCCTAACAACAAAGTTACCTAATTACTATACAAATAATTATTACCGAGTAGTGGCTGAAAATGCTAGTGGCGTTGGTGTTTCTGAAGTTCTTAGACTTGAAGCATTTATTAAACTTCCAGAGTTAAATCTTAAATTTAATGGTAAAGATATAACTGGTCCTATTTATGTAAACCAAGGTGAAAGCATTGAGATAACTTGGGATAATATTGAGTTTGAAGGTGCGACTATCAATTATCTTGCAGATGCAAGTGAAAACTTAGAATTATGGCGTGTTGGTAGATACTATGATAACCGTAATGGTTTTTCAATAGGTGATGAAGTTACGAGTTATAATGTTTATGGTTCATATGGCTACCATGCACTATTCTTTAAGATAAAAGCTGTTTCTGGCAACGCTTCTACAAAAGAATATATTGTTGAAGTTAGAATAATTCCAGGATCATTAAGCACAAATGAAACTTTATATAATTATTTCAATTATCATAAAGCATTGATAAATAGAACAAAGATATTTAACTAAAATAAAACTGAGAAGTAAATACTACTTCTCAGTTTTTGATTTAATTTTAAGTTTTAAAGCTTAAAGAATGTTTTTAAAAAATTATAGACTCCATTATTATGAACTGTATCAGTTTTGTGTTTTGCTACTTTGAGTAAGTCTGGATGAGCATTTTCCATTGCAACACTAATACCTGCATACTCCAACATTTCAATATCATTATGACCGTCTCCAATTGCGATTACTTTTTCTTTTGGAATATTATAGTAATTACTCAAGCTATTTAGAGCGTTACCTTTTGATGTTAAGGGACTGTATATTTCTGCCACTACTACTTGTTGTACATTCCAAAATCTAATTTTTAAGTGATCTTGATATTTTGTTTTGATGTAGTTTTCTAATTCTTGTTCTGTACCTTTTTTAGTCATAACGATTGCACCATTGGGATTTTCTTTTAAAGTTTTTGCTAAGTCACCAATTGTAAGGAAACCTCCTTCTTGATGTAAGAATGGGATTACTTCATCGGTATCTTTTAAAAGATAAATGTCATCACCGACTTCACAAAAAATATTATGAAGAATTGGCATATTATCTTTTACTAAATCAATAACAATTTGTTTATCAATCGTTATTTTTTGTGGTGTAAAATTAGGATCTTTTGGGTTATGAACTAATGCACCATTATAGTTTATAATTGGTGTATCAAGTTCAAGTAGGTCATAATAGTATTTACTTGATCTATATGGTCTACCTGTTGCAATTACAACTTTATTTGTTTTACTTAATGTTTTAAGTAATTCAAAACTTTTAGTATCATACTTATCAAATTCATAAACTAATGTGTTGTCTAAATCTACTGCTATCAAATAATTTTTCATCTATCTTACCTCTAATTTCTTTATATATTAACATAAAAATCAAGTTCAGTCTAGTAAAAATTATATTTTCTCATCTCTTGCAAAAAGGTATATTATATAGTAAAATAGGTATAAGCTTATGATGAGGTGAAGCATGTACTTAAATATAGTTGAAGGAATAAGAGCTTTTTTTCGAAATTTATTTTCAAAATTTTCTTTAGATAATTTAGCTATTTTAATCTTTGGAATTATCTTTGGCTTTATATTGTGCTTCTTAATTTATTTAGGTTTTGTGCTTGCTTCCCTAAAAAAAGAAGAGAAAAAGATAATTATTCAAAGTGATAAAATAGATCTTGAAAAAGTTGAAAGATTAATTAAAAGTGCGAAGAATCAATTTTTAATTGAAAGTGCAACAAAAACTACAGCGGAAAAGATTAATGATGTAAAAGAAATATCTTGGAATTTAATTCATGATATTGCAAGAGAATATTTTCCAAACTCTAATTATCCAATTTATGAATTAAGTATAGATGAGTTAATGATGTTAAATCATTATATTACGAATAGAGTGGATTCCTTGTTTAAGGGTCCTGTTTTAAAACCATTTAAGAAATTACGAATTGCATATATATTAAAGATAATTGATGTAAAGAAAAAGATCGATGAAAATAAAGCGGTTAAAACTGCGTCTAAACTTAATAAACCTTGGAAGATCACTTGGTCGATATTAAATGTTTTTAACCCAGTCTATTGGGTAAAGAAATTAATGATCTCCACTACTTTAGTTACAATTACAAATAAAATTGGTGGAATAATAATTGAAGTAGTCGGTGAGGAAACTAATAAGGTTTATAGTAAGTCTGTATTTAATGAAGAAAAGAGTGCAAATCTTGAAATAGAACAATCAATTTTGGAATTGGAAAAATTACAAGAGGAGGAGTAGGAGTTCACAATGGGAAAAAGGAATTTTTATATTGCGAGAATTGAAGTTGAAGAAACTAAGCAAGTAAAGAGGGAAGATGAACAACATATACAAACAGAAACTGAAAAGAGATTTCAAAGTGAACGCTTTGTTTCTCCTTATCACGGAACTAAAGTAAAAGATGTTGCAACTTATCCATATGTAAAGTTTGGAAATCGTGGAACTCAGTATGAAGGTTTTCGTGAGAAAAAGTTAGTTAGTGATTCAGAGTTAGAACGTAAATACGGAACTAAATATTATGAGTTTACTCAAATCCAAGGTGTTAAACGTAATGATGAGGAAATTGATGGTGTAGAAGAAGAAACAGAGACTATAGAGATGGAGTTTGAGTATCCAAGACCTAATCCTGAATCGAGAATGGATTCAAGACATGAGTCAAGAGAAAGAGAAGATTTGCTTAGCCTACCTGAACTTCCAGACGATGAATTTGATTTTAATGATTCTGTTTATACTAGTAGTGATAGTGAAGCCCCCAATGAAATTGAACTTCGTAATACAAGAGAAGTAGTGGAAGAAAAAGTAATTGAAACTCCAGATGTAAGTAGAATAAAAACTTATGCTCCAAAACGTAAGCGGGGTTCAAGATATAATAAACCACCACTAGAACTATTAAAACGTGGTCACATCACTCAAAAAGATGATTTTTCAAGTGTTAATTATCAAAAAGAAATTATTGATAGAACCTTAAGAGACTTTAAAATTGGTGGCCGTGTAGTTCACTATACTAAAGGTCCTACAGTTACTCAATTTGAAATTAAGTTAGATGCTGGGGTTAAAGTTGAAAAGGTTAAAAACATTCAACGTAATTTACAAATGAACTTAGAAGGTAAATCAATCAGAATAGAAGCGCCAATTCCTGGTAAATCAACTGTTGGGATTGAAGTACCTAATATAGTTCAAGATAAAGTATTGCTTGGAGAATTATTAAATAATAAAGAATTTTTAACTGATGGGAATCCTTTAAATGTTGCCTTAGGGATTGATATTGCGGGGAACTTTGTAGATTTAGATATTACAGAAATGCCCCATGCTTTAATTGCTGGTACAACTGGTAGTGGTAAGAGTGTATGTATTAATACTATTCTTACAAGTATTCTTTATAAGGCTAGTCCAGAACAAGTTAGACTTGTATTAATCGACCCGAAACTTATTGAGTTTTCAGCTTATGAAGATATTCCACATTTAGCTACCCCAGTAATTAATGATCCTAAACTTGCAACTACAGCTTTAAAATGGGCTGTTGATGAGATGCAAAACCGTTATGAATTATTCAAAGCTTGTAAACGTAGAGATATAACTTCTTACAATGAATATGCGAAAACTAGAAATGATTTAGTTCAACTTCCATATATTGTAATAGTTATCGATGAGCTTGCAGACTTAATGTTTGTTGCTGCAAGTACTGTGGAAGAATATATTCAACGTCTTGCACAAAAAGCACGTGCTGCAGGTATTCATTTAATTATGGCAACTCAACGTCCAAGTACGGATGTTATTAAAGGAACAATTAAAGCAAATATGCAAACAAGAATTGCCTTTGCAGTAAACTCACAAGTAGACTCTATGACTATTTTAGATAAATCAGGAGCTGAGAAATTACTTGGTAAAGGTGATATGTTATATAGCGATGGTGTAAATGAAGTTCGTGTTCAAGGAGCATTTATATCATTAGATGAAATCATTGCAGTTACAGACTACGTAAGAGATGCAAATGATGTTGAATTTATGTTCTCTAAAGAAGAATTAACACAAAAGATGGAAAGAGAAGAACGTGCTGGTGAGGATGGAACTAGTGATGAATATTTTCCAATTATTGCTAGGTTCGTAGTAGAAAACGATAATGCATCTATTAACCGCATTCAAAAAGAATTTGGAATCGGATTTAACCGTGCTCAAACTATTATGAATGCCCTTGAAGGTTTAGGTGTAGTAAGTGAAGCAGTAACAGGAAAGCCTCGCTCAGTACTCATTACAATTGATGAGTTAGACGAGATTTTAGAAGATTATTAAAAGTAGGTGTCACATGCATAACGATTTAAGCAATAAAAAATTGATGATAAAAATATTATTGCTAGCGATAAGTACTATTTTATTATTTTTATTTTTTATCTTAAAACTAAATAAAATTCAATTAATTAAAGAACCATATATAATTATTGCACTAGTTATATCCCTAATACTAGTGCTTTCCTTTGGTTTATTTAAAAGTGAGGGTTTAAAACAATATTTCAATACTTATTTACAAGTTGTTGATTTCTTTTATTTATTAAACCTTGCACTTTTCGTTATTCAAGTCTTTTTTATGATAGGATACTATCCTGTTGAAGTTGATGGCCCCTCAATGATGCCAACTCTTTATAATGGGGAAAAATTATTAGTACAATCAATCACAGAACCTGAAAATGGTGATATTATCGTTTTGAGGATTAAAGATCCTCATACAGGCGAGACGCTTGAATTAGTAAAGCGAGTAATAGGTATTCCAGGGGATAGTTTTTACTATGATGAAGAAAGTAATTTAATTTTAAATGGTGAAAAAGTAACAGAAGAGTATTTATTAAAAGACGGAGATTTTATAACTGAAAGTAATATAAATACAAGAACAATTCCTTTTAACTTAAGAGATGTTGCTAGAATAGGAAGTGACTATATTTGTGGTCCAACGGATGAGTGTGAAATTCCAAGTGGTTATTACTTTGTAATGGGTGATAATAGAAGAGTCTCACATGATAGTAGAAGTTTTGGATTAGTTCATAAAGATGAAATACTAGGAAAGATTGTTTTAAAACGAGAATCTTTCTTTAAATGGGTGAAGGTAAAATGATTCAATGGTTTCCAGGTCATATGGCCAAAGCAAGGCGAGAAATCGAAGATAATTTAAAATTGGTTGATATTGTATTTGAACTAATTGATGCAAGAATTCCTTATTCATCAAAAAACCCACTAATTAATCAAATACTAAACCAAAAACCAAGACTTACATTACTTACTAAAGCTAGTCTTGCAGACCCTCATTATACAAATCTCTTTATTAAAGATAATCCTAATTGTCTTGAGATAGATTCAATTACTAACTTAAATATTCAAAAAATAATACCTTACGTAAAAGGGGTTTTAAAAGAAAAGAGAGAACGCGATAAAAAGCGTGGTATGAAACCAAGAGCAATTAGAACGATGATACTTGGGATACCGAATGTGGGAAAAAGCACACTTATTAATCGTTTAGTTGGAAAAAAGGTTGCTCGTGTTGGTGATAAACCTGGTGTTACAAAAGCTAGACAGTGGATTAGAATTAATAAGGATTTGGAACTACTTGATATGCCGGGAATCTTATGGCCAAAATTTGAGGACAAAACAGTTGGAATACATTTAGCACTTACAGGTGCAATAAAAGATGAAATTTTAAGTCTTGAAGATTTAGGGGATTATTTACTTACATTTTTAAAAGATAATTATAGAGCAAATTTAGAAGCTGTATATAAAATTGATACCAGTTTAGATAATTTTGAGATTGCAAAAGAAATTGCAAAAAGTCGTGGTATTTTTGGGGATGACTATTTGTCTAGAGTAATGGAAGTAATAATTAATGAATTCCGTTCAGGTAAACTTGGAAGAATTACCTTAGATAGATAAAAAAACAATGGATGAGTTTTAAAACTTATCCATTTTAAATGTTTTTGTGCTATAATTCTAGTATTATTTAAAATAATATGTTAGAATGGGAAATACTAATAAGGAAGAGATAATTTATGGATCTGTATAAATATGAAAATGAATTAAAAAAACAAAATTATAAATATATTGCAGGCACAGATGAAGCTGGTCGTGGCTCAATGGCTGGACCTTTGGTTGTTGCTGCAGTAATCTTACCAAGTGATGAAATAATTGAAGGTTTAAATGATTCCAAACAATTAACTTCCAAAAAACGAGCAGCATTATATAATGAAATAATTGAGAAAGCAATCGAATACAAAGTCGAAATTATAAATGTTAGCGAAGTCGATCGCTTAAATGTTTACCAAGCAAGTAAACAAGGTATGGAAAAATGTATACAAAAAATGAAGTCTCCTGTTGACTTTGTACTTAGTGATGCGATACAATTAGAACTTGAAATACCAAACCTTAGTTTAATTAAAGGAGATGCTAAGTCAGCAAGTATAGCAGCTGCAAGTATTATTGCAAAAGTTACAAGAGATAATATAATGATAGAACTTGCAAAGAAATATCCTGAATATGGATTTGATAAACACAAAGGTTATGTTACAAAGCATCATTTGGAAATGTTAGAATTACATGGTCCAACAGAAATTCATAGAAGAAGTTTTGCACCAGTAGAGCGAGCACTTTACAAACAAACTTCATTTGATTTATAATAATTGGTATAAAAATAATTGATAGGACATATATAATTTATTGAAAAAATGCATTAACTAAGTAATTTTAAAATTAGTAGTATAATAAATTGATCGATGAGTAAAATAGAATCTAGAAAATAAAGGTGAAAAAATATGCAAAAGAGTTTAATAATAGTTGAGAGTCCTGCAAAATCACAGACGATTGAGAAATATTTAGATAAGAGTTATGTAGTAGCATCATCAAAAGGACATATTCGTGATCTTACAACTTCAGGATATGGTGGCTTTGGTGTTGACATTGAAGATAACTTTAAACCTAAATATAGGAATTTGCGGGATAAATCAGCAGTAGTAAAAGAATTAAAAAAGCTTGTAAAAGAGGTTGATAAGGTTTATCTTGCAACCGACCCTGACCGTGAGGGTGAAGCTATTTCATGGCACTTATTCGAAGTATTAGATTTAGAAAAGAAAGATTATGAAAGAATCGTGTTTCATGAGATTACCAAAACCGCCGTTTTACAAGCCCTTGAAAACGGACGTGATATTGATATGGATTTAGTACACTCGCAAGAATCAAGAAGAATTTTAGATAGAATTATCGGGTTTTCTCTATCGAAATTACTTCAAAGAAAAATTGGTTCAAAGAGTGCTGGTAGAGTTCAGTCAGTTGCTTTGAAGTTAATTTGTGATCGTGAAAAAGAAATCAAAGCATTTATTCCAGAAGAATATTGGGAAGTATATCTTAATTTTGAAAAAGGAAGAAGTAAGTTAAAAGCTAAATTAACAAATTTTAAAGAAGAAAAAATCGAATTAAAAAATCAAGAAGAGACTAATAAAGTATTAGAAGCTTTAGGTGAAGAATATAAGATTAAAGAAATTATAAAGAAAAATCGTAATCGTTCACCTAAACCACCATTCATTACTTCAACTTTACAACAAGACGCATCAAGTAAACTTAACTTCAATGCAAAGAAGACGATGATGATTGCTCAAAAATTATATGAAGGTATCGAGTTAAAAGATGAACGTGTCGGGTTAATTACATATATGCGTACCGACTCAGTTCGTCTATCGGATCAATTCATTGATGAAGCAAAATCTTTTATTATTGATAATTATGGAAAAGAATATTATCAAGGCTATAAAAAGATTGGTTCAAAAGCAAAAAATGTTCAAGATGCTCATGAAGCAATTCGACCATCAAGTTTAAAATATACACCTGAGAGTGTAAAGAGTTATTTAAATAATGATGAGTTTAAACTTTATTCTTTAATCTATTATCGTGCTCTTGCAGCTTTAATGGCTAATGCTGTGATTGAAGATCAAAAATTAAGAATTGACAATAACGATTATATATTTGAGGTTAATGGAAACAAAGTAATTTTTGATGGGTTTTTAAAAGTGTATGGTAGTTATGATGAAGATGACTCCAAGAGTTTGCCTTCATTTAAAGAAGGAGAAGAAGTTAAGAACCCTGAAATTGAAAGTGAACAAAAGTTTACTTCACCGCCTGCAAGGTATACTGAAGCTAAACTTATTAGAAAAATGGAAGAGTTAGGAATCGGTAGACCATCAACTTATTCCATTACAATGGACACTTTAAAACAAAGATATTATGTTACAATGGAAAAGAAGACATTTGTTCCAACAGAACAAGGAATGCTCACAAGTGAGAAATTAGATGAATTCTTTAACGATATTATTAACGTAAAATATACTGCAAATATGGAAAAAGTACTAGACCAAATCGCTGTTGGCGATAAAGTTTGGTATGAAGAATTAAAGCGATTCTATAATCGTTTTATGCCACTTGTAGAAAATGCAGATCAAAATATGGAGAAAATTTATCCGATCTATGTTGATGAAGAATGCCCTGAATGTGGTAGTAAGTTAGTCTACCGTAATGGTCGCTATGGAAGATTCTTAGCTTGTAGTGCATTTCCTAAGTGTCGATATATAAAGAAAGAAGAAAAAGAAGAAGCAAAAAAAACAGGGCTTAAATGTCCGAATTGTGGGATTGGCGAAATTGTAGAAAGAATCTCGAAAAAAGGTAGAAGCAAAGGTCAAAAGTTTTATGCTTGTGATCGATTCCCTGAATGTAAAACTACGTTTTCTGAACTTCCAGAAAGTTAATTTTAACACCGTAATGAGTAAATTTACGGTGTTTTTTTCACATTTAAACAGGAAATAATCATTAAGATATATTTGTATAGACAGAAAAAAATGACAAAAATTATATTGTATATCAAAATAATTAGTGATATAATCGATTCCGTAAAGGAGGAGAATACTAAGATAGTATGTCAAAACAAATTAAATGCTTGTTGGTTTTAATGCTTAGTGCATTAGTTTTGGTCGTTGCTATAGGTTGCGGCGGTTCTAAGATAGAACTATCATTCGATAACGCAACTTATACTTTAGAGGTGGGTAAAGACTTACCATTGGCACCAACAGTTTCAAATCCAAATAATGAAGAGTATGAATTAGAATATTCATCTGAACATGAAACTGTTGCAACTTATGCTAATGGTAAAGTTACTGGTATTGCTGTTGGTGAAACTAAGGTAAAAGTTTCCGTAAAGGGTAATGAAAAAATTTATGCTGAGGCTACAATTATAGTTGAAGAAGTAGTGAAACACACTGTAACATTTAACACAGATGGTGGAACTGAAATCGCAGCTGTTGAAGTTGAAAATGGCGCGAAATTAACTCTACCAGCTGAGCCAACTAAAGATGGACATGTATTCGAAGGTTGGTTTACAAATGCGGAAAAAACTATTCCGTTCAATGTTGCTGTTTCTATTACTAGCAATTTAACATTATATGCAAAATGGGAGTTAGCTGATTATACAGTAACTTTCGAAACAAATGGGGGAACAGAGGTTAATTCTAGAGAAGTTAAACATGGAAGCAAATTACCACAAGTTATGAATCCATTCAAAGAAAATTATACTTTTGTTGGTTGGTTTGTTGATGAAGATTTAACTGAAGAATTTGATTTCGATACTGAAATTTATGAAGATATGACATTATATGCAAAATGGGAACTAGTAGAATATAGTGTTGTATTTATGGTTGATAATGCTGAGTATGAAACTCAAATGGTTAAATATGGTGAGGCTCCTACATTACCAGAAGAACCTACAAAAGAAGGATTTGATTTTGTTGGCTGGTTTAAGGACTTTAACCGTACACAAGAGTTTGACTTTGAAGAAGATGTTGTAGAATCAGATTTAATTTTATATGCTAAATGGAGCTTAGATGAAATCGATGGTTACTTAGTTCCAAATGGTGGAGTATTAGAAGGTGTTGTAATTACTCCTAAAGAAGGCGCTGAACCAGTTGAACAAGAACTAGGTTTCTTCAATGGTGATTTTACTAGTGCAAATGTAAGCAAAGGTATTTTCTTATATAGAGGCGATCATCAATTATTTGCTGGTGACAAAACTGATACAACTGGTGCAATTGCTGGTCAAGATGGTGCTTGGTGGGCATTTAAACTAGGTTTAACTGAAATTGCACCTAACACATTACAAGTTGATGCAGTAGTTGGTTTCAGCAATGATACACCAATTGGAATTTATGATTACATCTTAATGGGTGTATGGCTAGCTACAGATATGTATCCAGGATTTAATTTCGTTAACGGTGGTGTACAAGTTGGTGACATTCTAGTTATTGAAGGAATTGACTTTGATAATGATATGGGTGCAGTTGATGGTTTAATTAAGAAATACAAACTTGTAGATATGGATTATCACTATGAAATTACATTAAAGCCAGATGTAGAATTACCAACTCCTACAAAACGTGGATACAAATTTGCAGGTTGGTATGAAAATAATTCATATACTGGCGATCCTATTTATACAGTAGACGAAAATGTTGGGACTAACGTTTTATTTGCAAAATGGGAACAAGAAGAAGCATTAGAAGTTATTTTCGATGCAGGTGATTATGTAGATTCAGAAGATACAGGTCTATTATCATTTGTATTCTATAGATATCCAGGAGATAAAGTTTATGTTCCGTTATTCAATATTAATGCAGAAGAAGGATTAGAAATCGTTGGTTGGTATACTGATGAAGAATTAACTCAAGAATTTGATTTTAATTCTCCAATCACTGAAAGTATTAGACTTTATGCAATGTGGGATACTGCTACAGTTAAATTCGTTATGGAATTAGATGGTGGTGTAGTTGAAGGTTCAGAAACATATTATACAAGTGAACTAGTTGGAGAAATGGAATTAGGTTATTTCAATAGTGGTTATAGCTGGGATAATGCTTTAACAAACTTATTCCTATACGATGGTGATCATTCAATATTTGAAGGTGAAGGCGAAGAGGATACAACTTATCATGGATATAAAGTTGGCTTAAAACACGTAAAAGGTAACTTATTCTTAGTTGAAAAAGTTATTGGATACGGTGTAGAAACTCCAAAAGGTGTTTACGATTATGTATTAGCAGGTATTTGGAGAACAGCTGATCAACCAGTATTCTCATTCCTTCAAAGCTTAGTTGAAGGTCAAACATTACTTATTGAAGGTTTAGATCTTGAAGCTGAAGGTGGAGAAATAGAAGCTAATATGAAACTTTTCAATGATTCAGAAGTTAATGTTTACCAAAGATTAGTATTTGATTACAATGAAGAATTACCAACACCTGTAAAAGAAGGGTTTACTTTCTTAGGTTGGTATGACAATCCAGAATTCGAAGGCGAAGCTGTAACTGAATTTACTTTTGAAGACAAAGTAGCTAGTGTTTACTATGCAAAATGGGAAGCAGAAACTCCTGTAGAAGAATAAAATTATTTTGGGAGCAATTTTGCTCCCTTTTTTGATGTTAATAAAATTTTCAAAAAGTTGGTAAAAATTAAGTAATAAGTTGCAAACGCTTTTACATTATGTTATAATTCATATGAAAAGGAGGAATATTGTACTTTGGAAAGTATGAGAAAATTTAAGGGTTTATTTTTCCTAATTATAACGACACTTATATTGTTCGTTGCTATAGGCTGTGGTGGTTCAAAAATTGAACTTAGTTTTGATGAATCAACCTATCAAGTTGAGGTTGGTAAAGAACTTACTTTAAATCCAACAGTTAAAAATGAAAAAAATGAAGAATATGAATTAGAGTTTTTTTCAGAAGACGAAACTATTGCTACATATATTAATGGCAAAGTTAAAGGTCTAAAAGTTGGTGAAACTAAAGTTAAAGTTCAAGTTAAAGGTAATGATAAAATTAGTGCTGAAGCAACTGTTAAAGTTGTAGAAGCGACAAAATTCACTGTTACATTTGATACAGATGGCGGTTCTGAAATTGCTGCTGTTCAAGTTACTGATGGTGAAAAATTAACTCTTCCTGCAGATCCAACAAAAGCTGGACATGTTTTTGCTGGATGGTTTACAAATGCAGCTAAAACTATTCCATTTAACAAAGATGTTCCAATTACTGGAAACATTACTTTATACGCTAAATGGGATGTTGCTGAATACACAGTTACATTTGAATCTAATGGTGGAACTGAAGTGCCAGCAACTGGTGTTAACCATGGTGATACAGTTACAAGACCTACTCCTCCTACAAGAGAAGGTTATACATTTACTGGATGGTTTACAGATGAAGAATTAGAAAATGAGTATGACTTTTCTACTGAAGTAACTTCAGATTTAACTCTCTATGCTGGTTGGGAGATAAATACATACATGGTTATGTTTAATACTGATGGTGGATCAACTGTTGATTCTCAAGCAGTAGAATTTGGTGGAAAAGTTACTAAACCAGAAGATCCTACTAAAGAAGATCATATTTTTGCAGGTTGGTTCAAAGATGCAAATCTTACAACTGAATTTGACTTCGAAGAAGAAGTTGTTACTGCAGATATAATTATCTACGCTAAGTGGGAATTTGACATGACTGGTAAAGCAGCTGTTGAGTTTGAACTTAACGGTGGTGAATTTGATTTATTTAGTTATGATGCATTCTTACAAGGTGTTCCTTCAAGTCATGCACTTAAAGTTTATAATGATCCAAGCATTTATTTAACATATGCTGCTTCAGCTGTTATGTTATTTGATGCAAGCTTAAATCTAGCTGGAACAGGCTGGGCTCATAAAGTTGGCTTAAAATTAAATGAAGCTGGATTCTATGAAGCAGTAGAACATGTTCCTGGATCTTCTACAAGTTCTAATGACTTAACAAGATTCGATATGGTAATCATTGCACATGACTCTTATCCTGCAGGAAATACTTTTGTACAAAGTATCGCAATTGGCTCGCTAATTTCAGTTACAGGTTTAACAGACCCTAAAGCTGGAGTTGTTGATGCAACAATTAATGCTTATCCTGCTGGAAGCGGAGAGATGGGTAAAGCAATTCTTCCTGAAGGTGCAGAATTACCAATTCCTAAGAAAGCAGAAGCTTCTTTCATAGGCTGGTTTGATAATGAAGATTTAACTGGCGAACCTGTAACAGGTGCAGTTAGTGGTAAACTTTATGCAAAATGGGGTGCACCATTAAGAACTGTTACTTATGAATTAAATGGTGGAAAATTCGGTTTTGCTGATAAAGCTGAAATGGTTGCAGAATTCATGAAAGACTTCAATGAAGTATTCGGAATGGATATTACTGCAGATGAATTCCAAGCTAAAACATTTAATAAGAATGTATTTACAATCTTTGACCATGAAGATTATGGTGTTAAATGGGTATGGATGCGTGAATATTTAATTAAAGTTGCAGAAGATTTAGAACATGCATCTGCTGAACATTTAAAAAATAATAATGACGCATTCTGGCGTGCAACTATTGATTCATTCTTAAATGATAGAGTTAGAGAAGATTGGCCAGCAACTGTAGACTATACTAATGAAGAATTAGCAGAAGGCTTCTGGTACTTATTAGAACCAGTTGTTGAATTTACACGCGATACCGAAACATTTAAACTTGTAAATCCAATGAAAGATGATCACATTTTCGTTGGCTGGTATAAAAATGCTAACTTCACAGGCGATCCAGTTACTGAAATAGTTAAAGGTACAGATGCAAATGTTACATTATATGCAAAATTCGTACCAATTACTGTAGACGTAACATTTGTGGATGGCGAAGAAGTTGAAGTAGTTGCTGTTCCTAAGAGAACTAAAGCTACTCCATTAGCACTTGATCCAAAAGATGGATATATCTTTGTTGGATGGTTTGTTGATGAAGAATTAACAACTAAATTTAATTTCGATACAGTAATTACTGAACCTATTACTTTATATGCTAGCTGGTTAGAATCTGAAGTTGCAGAAGTTGACTACCAAGCAGTATATAATGAAGTAAGAGGTACATGGTATATTAAAGTTACAGCTTCAGTTGATTTAGATGCTGCAACAATTAAATCAATTCATGTAATTTTCGAAGCTGATCAAGAAGTTGAACCAAGAGCATTAACACCAGATACAGATAAAGTATTATGGTTTGGTGTTGCATTAGCTGATGGTCAATTAACATTTAAACAACCTGGTGTCTATGCATACAAAGTTGTTACTCAAGAAGATGAAGAATTAGTATTTGGATTCTATTATGATCCAAGTGAAGTAACAGGCGTTACTCACACTATCGAATTTGAATCAAATGAAGGTAGTGCAGTAGATGCTATTACAATTGAAAAAGGCGAAGTAGCTACAAAACCAGAAGATCCAACAAAAGAAGGATTCTTATTTGGTGGCTGGTTCGTAGATGAAGAATTAACTACTCCATATAACTGGGATGCTCCAGTTACTAAGAATTTAGTATTATATGCAAAATGGAATTATCCTCCATTCTCAATTACATATAATCTAAACGATGGTGAGTTTATTTATCCAAGATTCAGTTCTAAATCTGAATTAGCTGATGCATTCTTATTAGACTTCTATAACTATCTTGATTTAGAAGATATTACATTAGAAGTATTTATGCATGAAGAAGATAAACCAGGTGAATATTCTGGTAAATGGCTAGATTATGTTGCAACAAGACTTTACCACACAAGTAAAGAAGTTGATGAAAGTCTAAATCTATTCATCAATCACCCAGATTATAACCAAAAATGGTTACCATTCTTTGAAATGATGCAAGAATTTGTAAGAGGAGTAAATAGTGGTCAAAACTTCTGGGGCGATACATTTGTTGGTGGTTTACGTCTTCCAGTATGGATGAGCGATGCTAGACCATGGTCTTATGTACCAGAAAGTGTATACACATTATTCCCTGAAGCATATTTATTAGTTAAAGAATATTTACATGAAGGACCTGAAGTTGTATTACCTTCAGACCTAGTTAAAGAAGGATTCGTATTCTTAGGTTGGTATGATAATCCTGATTTTGAAGGCGATCGTATGGCGACTATCCCTGTTGGTTCTATAGGTGACTTAGAACTATATGCAAGATGGGGTGTTGAAGACGAATTACCATTAAATGAAGTATTAGTATCAACTGAACATGAAGATGGAGCAACAATCCAACATAATGGAATGACATTCATTATGGGCAAAAATGGATTTGCTACATTAGAAGAAGCATTAGAAGCTGTTGAAGCTGGAGCTATTATTTATGTACTTGATGGTACTCACAGTGAAGCTGTAACAGTTGATAAAGACGGTATTACAATTATCGGTGTTGATGCTACTATTACTGGTACAATCAACGTTGCTACAGGTGTAGATGGACTTACAATTAAAGGTTTAACATTCACTGGTAAAGGCCAAGTTGTACTTGCTGAAGATGGTGGAGTTAAAAACTTTACATTTACTGAAAACCATGTTTATGATGCAACTACTACAGTAGTTAACTTCAAGAACAATGGAACTGCTAATAACGAAAATATCGTAATTACAAACAACGTATTTGAAGTTGTAGAATTAACAGCTTTTGAAGGAAGATATATTCGTGGTGGTAACGTAATTAACTTAACTATCACAGATAATAAATTCGTTGGTTTACGTGCTAACTATGTAGACGCAATTCGTATTGAGGGTACAAACGAAGGTAATGGAGCCGGAATTGGTGCAAGTGGTGTTGTAACAATTACTGACAATGAATTTATTAATATCGGTCAAAGAGCTATCTGGTTAAGACGTTACTCTGCTACTCAAATTAATATTATTAATAACTTATTTGATTGGGCAGGAGACCAATCATATGGTGGAGGAATCCAACTAGAAAACTGGGCTTCTGGTCAAACTACTGTTATTAATATTAAAGAAAATAACTTTAAACTAATTGAAGGTTACTTCTATATTAGAATTAATAATGGTAGTATTGCTGCCGATGCAACATGGGTTGTAAATATTAACTATAACTTCTTCGCAAAACCTCTAGAAGAAGGTACAAATTTATATGTTCAAGCATATAGTGAAGATTCTGCTCATCTAATTAATGCAGAAAACAACTTATTCGAAGTTCATCCAGATCCAGAAAGATTCGTACTAGTTGGTTCATTCAGCGAATTAATAACTGAAGATGACGTTACTTATACAGTTAAATTTGATACTGATGGTGGAACTGTAATTGGTGATGTTATCATTAAAGAAAATAGAAAAGTTATTAAACCTGCTGATCCAGTAAAAGAAGGTTACGAATTCGTGGGTTGGTATATAGATCCAGCTAGAACTGTTGAATATGATTTTGATGAACTAGTTACTGCAAACTTAACATTATATGCTAAGTTTGTTGAAGAACAAAAATTCACAGTCACATACAACCTAAATGGTGGAGAATTCTTAGTGTTCAACACTAGAAATGAAATGCTTGAAGCATTCCTAGCAGATTTCTATGAATTCTTAGATAAAAAAGGAATTCTTGGAACAGAAGATTTCACAACATTTATGCATGGTGAAGGCAAAACTTCTGGATTTGATGGAACTTATTATAGTGACGATTACTTTGCTGAATTATATGAAGTAAATAACAAATCAGTAAATCCTGAAACAGGTAAATTTATCAATCAACCTGAGTACAATGCTAAATGGCTTCCGTTCTTAGAATTAGTTAATGAATACGTAAATATTAACGTAGAACAAACATTCTGGGGAAGTACTTGGCTTGGTGGATTAAGATTCCCTAATTTCTTCAAAGGTGTTAACGTTTGGGGAACATGGGCACAAGAAGCATTTGAAGTTGTTATGGCTAAAATTCCAGTTGAATACTCAATGGACAATGTAGTTACTGAATTTAGAGCAAGCACTCCTGAATTCACTTTACCAACATTAGTGGTAAAAGCAAATGCTACATTCTTAGGTTGGTATGATAATCCTGAATTTGCAGGTGAAGCAATTACTAAAGTAGTTCCTAAAAATGTAGAAGAAGATTTAGTTCTTTATGCTAAATGGGATGAAGAAGAAGTTGAAGTAGTTCCTACAGTTGCTGAAGTAAGAGCAGCAGAACTAAATGAAGTAGTTACTACAGTAGGCGTTGTTACCGTGAAAATCGGTAACAATGCCTTCATCCAAGATGAAACTGCTGGTATTTATGTGTATGTTGGAAGCGATAGCGAATTAGGTGCTAAACTAGTAGTTGGTAACAAAGTAAAAGTTACTGGTAAGCGTGCTCACTTCAATCAATTAGTTCAAATTTCAGGCGATACTGAAATTGAAGTATTAGATACTGACGTTGCACTTCCAGCAGCTGTTGAAATTTCTGATTTATCAACATTATTAGATTATGAAGGCCAATTAGTTACAATAAATGGTCTTACAATTAAGGAAATCCCAAATATTGGTTCAGGATCATATAATGTTCTAGTAACTAATGGAACTGTTGATTTTGATGTTAGGATTGATTCTGGCATTGGTCAATATGCAGAAGTAAAAGCACTATTCCAAAGTGCATTAACTGGATTAAAAATTAATCTAGTAAATGTTGCAGCTGGAAGATTCAACACAAGTGCTCAAGTAATGGTGTCACAAGTTGAACAATTACAAATTTCTGATCCAACTGAAACTGAATTTGAAGTTATTTTAAATCCAGGTGAAGAAACTGATAAAGACTTAGAATTACCTACAACAATAACTATTCTAGATAAAGAATATACTATTACTTGGACATCTGATGATGAAGAAGTAATTTCAAACGCTGGTGTAGTTGTAAGACAATCTGAAGATACAATTGTAAAATTAACTGCAGTTGTAAAAGATTCTAATGATGAAGAAGTTGCGACAGTTGAATTTGAAGTAACTGTATTAGCGGTTGTTGAAGGTGAACAGGTTTTATTTGAAACAGGATTTGAAGATGTAGATAAAGGTAGTTATGCTAAAGGTGATCTTGAAATTAAGGGTATTACTTGGACATTAGATGATGCACTTGTTGGTGATTTAGACAATGATAAGAAAAATGGAAGTCAATCAGTTAGATTCAGAAATTCTGGTATTCTTGAAAGTAAAACAGCAATTTCTAATATTACTAAAATTACATTCTCTATGGCAAATTATGGATCAGAAACCAATGGTAATATTACAGTTCAAGTGTCAGTAGATGGTGAAAATTGGGTTACTGTTATGGGTCCAAT
>Ga0209075_1000647_pt1 | contig 33892 bp, 32 predicted proteins | sample Stecom2011_FD_187523 | JGI IMG/M metagenome (GOLD analysis project Ga0209075, IMG submission 187523) | Agricultural soil microbial communities from Utah to study Nitrogen management - Steer compost 2011 (SPAdes) (version 2) | ecosystem: Environmental > Terrestrial > Soil > Agricultural land...
TTTGGTTCAGCCAAGAAATCCTTAGCTATGTTTTGGATTGATTCAGGGGTTATACCTTCAATTGCTTCATAAATTTCAGCAAGTGTATCTATTTCATTAAAAACCAATAGGCTTTTACCAAAATTCAACATTACGCCAGCGTTACTATCCATACCTAAAGCAAAATGACCCTTCATTTGTTGTTTTGCTTTCTTTAGCTGATTATCCGTTAATGGTTCATCAATAAAGCGTTGAATTTCTTTTTTAATTAAACGAGCGGTTTTCTTCTGATATTTTGGATCTGTTCCGGCATAAACACTCCAATATCCTACTTCTTCAAAAGGAGTATAACTTGCTTCAATATTATAGGTATAACCATACTTCTCACGTATTGATAGTCCCAAACGAGAATTTAAAGCTGGCCCACCCAAAATATTAATCAACAAAGTAAAAACACGTCGATCAGGATGGTTGTACCCTGGAGCTCTTCCCCCAATCATAATATGAGATTGATAATTGGCTTCAGCTTTAACAATATCGAAAGGTTCTAGTGGTAATGGCGCAATGGGATGAGTCAATTCTTCTTTAAAAGAAAACTGACCAAAATCTTTATTTAGCTTTTTAAGAACCCCCTCAGCTTTTAGATTTCCTACAAAAGAAATTACCATGTTTGCTGGGTAAAAAAACTTTTTTACGTAGCGTTCTAAATCTTCTCTTTGAAAAGATTGAACGGATTCTACAGTTCCTAAAATATTATTCCCTAAAGGATTATTTGGAAACATGTAAGACTCAAAATCATCAAATATTTTATCTGAAGGACTATCCAAATATGAATTGATTTCATCTAAAACAACTTCTTTCTCTTTTTCTATTTCCTTTTCTGGAAATATTGAATTAAAAAGAATGTCCGACAATAAATCAGAAGCACGTTTTAAATGTTCGATTGTAAAAGAGCTATAAACACAAATTTCTTCTTTTGTAGTATATGCATTTAATTCACCACCTACAGAATCGAGGCGAGAGAGCACATGGAAGGCTCTTCTTTTTTTGGTTCCCTTAAAAATACAATGTTCTAAGAAATGAGCTAACCCTTCTTCATTCTCTTCTTCAAATCGAGAGCCTGCTCGAACAGTTACACCAAGATGTGCAACAATTGAGGGGTCGTGAAGATACACCACACGCATTCCATTATCTAATTGATATATTGTTGGCTCTACGTTCATAAATAACAATTAAGGATTACGACGTAATACATTCCAAGTTGTGTCTTCTAAACTTTCTTTTTCAAAACAGATTCTGTCATGTAACCTACTAGGTCTACCCTGCCAAAACTCAATATAGGTAGGACGAATAAGATAACCTCCCCAAAAATCAGGACGTGGAACATCCTGATTCTTAAAACGCGCTTCTATTTTCTTTAACTCCTCCTCAAGAACCTCTCTATCTTCAATTACATCACTTTGTTTAGATGCCCAAGCACCTAACTGACTTCCTCTAGGCCGTGAAGCAAAGTAGTCATCTGCCATAAAGCTAGGTGCTTTTTCAACTACGCCACGAACATGAACTTGACGCGATAAGCAGTCCCAATAAAAAAGAGCAGAAACCTGAGGATTATAAGCTATATCTTTCCCTTTTTTACTCTCATAATTAGTATAAAACACCAATCCATCCTCCAATAATTCTTTCATATATACTACGCGAGAGGAAGGCATAAGGTTTTTACCCACTGTACTCACAGTCATTGCATTTGGAGACATACACTGATTTTCAAAAGCTTCTTGATACCATCGTTTAAACAGCATCATCGGGTCAATTTTCTTTAACTGATCATCAAGTGTCCCATGATTAAAATCTGTATGGTCGTTTCGTAATACGTCAAGAAACTCTTTCATTTTTAGTCAATTGTTTCGTCCTCAAAAGACACGTCATCGTCCTCATCTTCCGAATTTACTTCTTCTAAATGTCCGTTTTCTTCCTCATCAGCATCATCTTCGTAATCATTCTTTGAAGTACTAACAAGCTCCTCACCTTCCTCGATTGGTCTTCTTCCAATTTCAACATCTAAGTCAGGATTATATGGCAACACTTCAACGATAGGCGTTAGCATTATTGAAGGAATCTCAAAAGTAACAGTCATATCACTTAAGCTCTCCTGAATACGTTCGTATGCTTCTTTCACATTACTTGCTGTTACGAGGAAGTTACTTGATATTTTCTTTTCTTTCCCCTCATCTCCATCTATAGAAACATAAGTCAACTTACACTTGTACCATATATCAGAATCGTCATAATAAAATATATCAGCATAGTCAGTTTTTGAAATTCCAGTAATTAAAAACTCTCCTTGTACGCTTTGTCCAACCTCTTCATAAATACGTGCTTCAGCATCAGTAAAAGAAACTGAATCTACTAAATAAGGCTCTGTAACACGTTTTAACCTCCCGTCTTCTAACTGCTTGGTATATTTTACCTTTACCGTAAACCAATTATTCATAATTCTATTTTAAATGTGTTATTATCTTTTTTTAAGACAGACAAAGTTAGCAGAAATTAGAGTGTTAATCGAAAAACATCACCGCTATTTTCAAGAAAGCATTCCTTATTTTACGCAACACTTAATTTCAGCGTGAATAAGGACTTTATTTTAGGAGTCTTCTCAAAATTTATGGCTTAAAAACAAATAGTAAAACTAGAAAGGATATCCTATCGCAATATGGAATTGAGGCTGAAATGGATTAGGTAACATATTCTTATCTTTATAATAATAGTCACCCGTATTTGGATTAATTCCCCACTCATCAATTGCTTCTTGAATATAAGGTTGTTTATCTTGAAATATCCATTTGGCTTTATCAGGTAATGCAGGGTTACGAAGAGGTATCCCTACATCAAAACGAACAATTAAGAAGGTGAAATCTAATCGTAAACCAATCCCACTTGAAACACTTAATTGTTTATAGAAATCCTTTGTTATTTGACCTCCCGGTCGGTTTGCATCCTCATTATAAGCCCATAAATTTCCAACATCTGAAAAGAATGCACCTTCAAACATATTAGATATTTTAAATCTGTATTCAAAAGATGCTCCCAATCGCATATCCCCCATCTGTGTTACCGTTCGGTTAGAATCTAAATAATATTTATAAACTCCAGGACCTAATGACCTAGCACGAAAACCTCTATTATCGTTTGATCCTCCTCCAAAAAAACTATAATCAAAAGGTAAGTTAAGTCCATTGTTTTCTAAGGGAACTCCAGCTCCAATTTGTAAGCGATAATGTAAAGATTGCTTATTGAGATAATGATGTAAAGTAAATTGATTATCTAAACGAATAAACTGAGAGTATCTTTGTCCTAAGAACTCTTTATATCCATTTATAGTTGCATCTTTATTTTTAGTAATAAGACTAATTACCATACCTGCCATGTCGAAATTAAATCCGTAATTAAATGTGATTTTTCCGTCTTTTAAATCGGGGTTGGTAAAGCTATATGTTACCGCAGCATCTTTATATATAGCTTGGTTACTGTATGCGTTAATTAAGAATAAATCGTTTTGCTGTAGCAGTCTTTGTTCAAACTCAGGAGTTTTGTCAATCCTAACAAACTGTATTCCTCCAATTACTGGAATACCAACAGTAAAAACTTGTGTTCTGAAAATATCATAAAACTTCCACAAATAGTTTAATTGAATGATTTGCCTTTTAAAATATGGGCGTTGCTGAAAATTATAAGCTGCTGAGAAAGTCGTTGTTGGATTCTGATGTTTTGATAAACGAGTTAACGATATAGGAAACAAACCTGGAACATCTAATTGAATTGAAGGCCCGAACTCTAAAGTATTGAAGCTACGTGTACCATCTTGTAAAACACTCCCTTCTTCATTAGTTGAGAAAACCTCAGGTTGAGATTCAAAACCTCCACTGAAGCTAATCTTTAATTTCTGCCCTTTTCTAAATAAATTACGATTAACATAATTCAAAGATGTTGACACTCCCAAATAACTATTCGCATGTGTTCCTTTTGGTTCAAAACTAAAGGTTTGCTGCTTTTGAGGTGTAAGATAGTAGTGAACATCAATACTGTTATCGGAATTTTCAATTATTTCAGGCCTTACAGTTTTAAAAATATCAAGATTTAGCAGTCGACTATAAGATTGTGGCAAAAAATTACCTTTATAGAAGTTTGTTTCTTCTAAATAGTTTTGAAACTCGATGAGTTCTGCACTTGTTGTCAACGCTCCATTGTATAAGAAAGTAGCCGTTCGAAGTTGTGCATTATGTCCTTCATACCAATTGTAACGCAAGGTATCGAAAGTTGGCACTTGATCATAAGGACCTAAAACGATTCCTCTAGGTTCAAGCATCTCTTTTTTAAAGTTCCCTTTATATGTTACCGTATCTAAAAGATGAAAAGTTACATGATTAACTATAGTAGATGCAAATGGTTTTAGCTCCTGAGCATCATCTTTCCCCACAAATCTTTTAGAAATATCTACTGCAATTTGAATATTATTTATACCTTTTAATGTATCTACCTCAAAACTTACATAACTTTCCTTGAAACCATAAATCGTGTGGTTTTTCATAAATTCAGATAAAGACTTACGCATTTTTGCTAGATCATCTGAATCAAATCTAAAAGGTGGAATTAAAACGTCATTTCCTTCTTTCAAAAACTGATTGTAAACCGATTCTATTACAGGATTACTGGTTCTTAAAAACATTGAATCAACATAATATAAATCATTTGGTGTGACAAAATATTCTACTTTTGCAGTTTTCTTTTTGGACTCTAAATCTACCTCTGTTCTAACATTAGCGTTAAAATATCCTTTTCTCTGCATAAACAATTTAATTTGTTTTTTAGAGGTTTCCATTAAGGTTGAATCATAAATTACTGGCGACTCACCATAGCCATATTTTAAACGCTCCCGGATAGTTTGTCTTGGTTCTAAAGTGTCTTTTAACTCAATATTTTTAGGTTTATATTCCGACTTTCCTTTTTTTAAGGCTCTATGAATACGCCTTTCATTGATACGCTCTTCACGCTCCAAACGCCTCTTATTCTTCTTTCTGTAATTAAGGTATCGAGACCTTTGATCATCAGCTGTTTTAGCAGAGTCAATAGCGTTAAACATACGCAGCTTTAATCTAAATCCTAAAGTTCTATGATTTGGTCGTTGACGGATAACATTCTCAACTTCACTTTTACTAACTCTAGCTTCCTTAGGCATGTCCACAGTGTTATCTACTAAAAGATAACGCCCATCAGGAACATGACGTTTTATATTACACGCTGCGACTAAGCAGGTGAATACGACAAAAACGATATAGCGATAAATTTGCTTCACAACAGACAAAAATAAGAATCAAGTAGGTATAAATTGTCTTTCTGTAACATCTTTTGTGGAATTTTAGATGGTTAGGCTTTAGGCGATAGACTATATCCTCAATCTCTTTCTATCAACTGCCTATTTGTGGAGTTACTCGGAATCGAACCGAGGACCTCTTGCATGCCATGCAAGCGCTCTACCAACTGAGCTATAACCCCAACAAGATGCTAAATTACACTTAATCCCTTAATTTATAAGTTCAATTATACGAAATAATGCTTTCTGCCTAAAACAGCAAAATCCACAAACATTTTCTATTTTTACAGTTTAAGTTAAGTCTAATGATCTCAAAGGAACAAATAAAGTACATCCGTTCACTTCACAAAAAAAAATTTCGTGATATCAACCAGCAGTTTATTATTGAAGGTCCGAAAATGATTGCTGAAGCGATACTTTATGCTCCAGAAAGTATAACACAGGTTTTTGGGACAGAATCAATTCAAGAAAAACTACCCGAACATGTTGTATTTGAAGAAATCGACAACAAAACACTCGGACAAATTTCATCCTTAAAACATCCTCAAAAACAGGTGGCTATTTGCAGTTATCTACCAAGTATCAATACACGTCCTGAGTTTTACATAGCTCTAGATACTATTCAAGACCCAGGTAATCTCGGGACAATTTTACGACTTGCTTCATGGTTTGGGGTGCAACATATTATTGCTTCAAAAGAAACAGTAGACTGCTATAACCCAAAGGTAGTTCAGGCATCAATGGGTGCTATATTTAATGTAAACATTGAATATGTTGATTTAAAAGAAGTCTTTGAAACCACAGAACTTCCAATTTATGGCTCACTCTTAGAAGGAGAAAATATTTACGAAAAGAATATTCAGAAAAAAGGTATCTTAATCATGGGGAATGAAGGAAACGGCATTAGTACCGAATTATTTTCCTACATCACACATCCAATTACAATTCCAAAGTTCGGCAAAGGAGAATCCTTAAACGTTGCAATGGCTACTTCTATATTTCTTTCTGAATTTTCTCGACCAAGATAGTATTATACCTTCTTTCGTCCTATAAAACGCACTACATCACCTTTACCAACATGAAAAGCACCTTCATTAAAATCGGCTTCAGTTTGATAGAGTTCAACAACATCTAAGCCTTCGAACTCGTCTTCTATCTGTTTCAATGTAGTTAACAAATTTACATCTTTAGGTCCACCTACCTTTGGATTATCAGCACTGTATGAAAGATGTTTTGTACTAAAAGACTCTAATATTATAAGACCTCCTGGCTTTAACAATTCAATAAACTTCTTTCGATAATTCGCTCTAATCTCAGGATTGAAATGAGTAAAAACTAAAGCTATTACATCGAAACTATTAGGTTTATAAGACAAATCTTCTAATCTACCAACCTCAAAATTGATAGCGACTTCATGCTTTTCAGCAAGCTTATCCGCTTTCTTTTTCCCTTCACTACTGATGTCAAAAGATTCAACCTCCCATCCTAATTTTGCAGCACAAACACCATTTCTACCTTCACCATCTCCAGGCAAAAGAATTTTCCCCGGCTCCAATTTTGACAATTGTGCTTTAAAATATTCGTTCGGTTCCTCTCCGTATGCAAATTCAGTTGAAGAATATCGTTCGTCCCAAAAATTTTTCATTTAGCTTCACTCTTAATTAATAACAACAAATATACTAGCTTTAAACTGTAAGCTATGTAACAAAAGTTGTCCTCGTTACCGAAGATTGAAATTAATGGAATTCGTTTTAATGATAATTATGCACAAGAAGATTCACATATGAATTAACTCTTGTTTTCATTAATAACTTTAGCAATTGCTTGTACACAATTCAATCCATCTACAGCAGCAGAAGCGATTCCACCAGCATAACCTGCACCTTCAGCACATGGATAAAGACCTGCTATTTCAACATGCTGCAAAGTTTCCGGATCACGTGGAATAGAAATAGGCGAGGAAGTCCTTGATTCTGGAGCCATCAAAACAGCATCATTCGTTAAGTACCCATTCATTTTCTTTCCAAAATCTTTAAATGCTTTACGCAGAGCTTTGGCAACAAAAGCGGGTAAAACCTTGTTCAAATCAACACTCACCATACCCGGTTGGTGACTACTTTTTGGTAAGTCTTTTGAAACCTTATGATTTACAAAATCGAGCATACGTTGAGCTGGAACTGCTTGGGTTTTCCCTCCTGCAATCCAACATGCTTTTTCAACGGAAGCTTGAAACTCTAATCCAACAAAAGCATTTTCTGGAGTATAATTAGGTAAAAGCTGAGGATTAATTTCTACTACAATTCCTGAATTTGAATAAGGATTATTTCTTTTTGAAGGAGACCACCCATTCGTTACTACCTCTCCAGGTGAAGTTGCGCAAGGAGCTACAATTCCGCCTGGACACATACAAAATGAATAAACTCCTGTATCTTTTACTTGAGTTACTAAACTATAAGTAGCTGGCGGTAAAAACTCGTCATTCACCCTACCATGGTATTGAATTTGATCAATCAATTCTTGGGGGTGTTCAATTCGGACACCTAAAGCAAAGGCTTTAGCTTCCATTTTTATATTTTTAGCTTTAAGTAGGTCAAAAATATCTCTTGCTGAATGTCCTGTAGCTAAAACAACATGTTCTACCTCTACTATAGTTTTCTTATTTAACTCTAATCCAACAATTTTCTTTTCTTCAATAATAAAGTCGGTAACCTTTGTATTGAAATGAACCTCACCGCCAGATGTGATAATTTGTTCTCGCATAGCGGTAATGATCTTCGGTAATTTATTTGTTCCGATATGAGGATGAGCATCAACTAAAATATCATAAGGAGAGCCAAATTGCACAAAAAGCTCTAGAACTTTTAATACATTACCACGCTTTTTAGATCGTGTATATAACTTCCCGTCTGAATAAGTTCCTGCACCACCTTCTCCATAACAATAGTTAGACTCAGGGTTTACAATATGCTCTTTATTGATTGCTGCAAGATCTCTTCTGCGCTCGCGAACATCTTTCCCTCGTTCATAAACAATTGGCTTTAAACCCAATTCAATAGCTTCAAGCGCTGCAAACAATCCAGCAGGTCCAGCGCCAATAATGTGTATCGGAGTAGCTTTCTCAACATTTCCGTATTTTACTATAGGCACAGTTAATTCAGGTTTCTGCCTTGTCAAAACAACTTGTAGGTTGTATTTAACAGGAGGTTTTCGTGCATCAATTGATCGTTTACGAATATAGAAATAAGGTAAGTCTTCTCTGCTTTCGGTGTTCTTTTTATTAGCAGCTTTAAGAATAAGCGCCTCGTCTTGCAACTGTTCTGGCAAGACTTGAATTTGAACTATATTTTTCATTATCCTTCGAAAGTTAAAGAAATCCACCAAACTCTGTTATACAACACATTGACAGGATCTGAAAGTCGAGTATTGTCTTGGATTAATGCATTTTTAAATCCGTGAGAAAATTTAACTTCAATACCGAATTTAAAGAAAGGTAAAAAGAAATCTACTCCTGCTCCTATCTGAGCTTGGAAATCATCTCTAAATAGTTTAATAAAAGGATCTCCGTATTTTTGCGCAGACTTTTCTTTAGATTGAAGGTCTAAAGTATATTGAGCTCCTCCTATAAAATAAGCCGCAAAATTATTATATCGTGCTGTTCTAAACTTAAAAAGTAAAGGAAAATCAAGATTAGTCGATCCAATTCTTTCTTCATAAGTCTCAAAATCTTTATCAGGATCAGAAGATACAAAGGTGTAATCTAAAATTCTTTCTTGAAAAGAAAGAGAAGGAATAAAACGTAAACGAAGTAAAGGTGTACCTAATTTCATAGAGCTAATAATACCCAATTGAAAACCAGGTTGACTTCTATTTGTAATGGAAAAAGTATTAAACTCTTCCAACATATTGGGTTTGTATTGAGTTGAAAAATCAGATGTATTCACACCTAACATGAAGCCAAAATGGACGAGTTTTTTATCAAACTTCCTATAATTCTCTGTCACAGGAGAACGTTGTGAAAGTCCAATACTTACACTGATAAAAGTAAAGACAAAAACAATTATGAATCTTCTCACCATGACTTATATGAACGCTAAATGCTATGCTTTATTTTACTCCTGTATAAATAGTTGCAATCCCACCTGAAACCATTCTTGCAGAAGTGTTTTTATAACCTACTCTTTCAAGAATATCAAGGAAATCTTGACCCTCTGGAAAAGCAGCCACAGATTCTGGCAAATATTCATATGCAGAACTATCTTTTGAAATTGTTTTTCCTAACATTGGAATAATGAATTTCGAATAAAAACCAAAAAACTGCTTTACTGGAAACTTCTTAGGCTTTGAAAACTCAAGAATAATAGCTTTTCCTCCTGGAGCAATTACACGTAGCATTTCACCAAGTCCTTTTTCTAAGTTTTCATAGTTTCTTACTCCGAAACCAACAGTTAAGGCATCAAATTCATTGTCCTCGAAAGGCAAGTCCTCAGAATCTCCATTTACCATAGTAATGATATGCTCCTTTCCTTTCTTTTTTATTTTTTCTCTACCTTTTTCGAGCATTCCATCGGAAATATCAACTCCTACAACTTTTTCAGGATTTAATTTCAATGCTGCAAGTGCAAAATCACCAGTACCTGTAGCCAAATCAATAATCTTCTTAGGCTGATTCTCCTTTAACATTTTAATGGCTTTTTTACGCCATAAATGATCAATTCCCAAAGACAAAAAATGATTCAAAAAGTCATACCTACCTGAAATGTTATCAAACATTTCAGCAACTTCCTCTTTCTTTGACTTATCTTTTTTGTTATACGGTTTTACTACTTTATTTTCTGCCATAACTAACCAATCATTGTGTGCCCTTTCGGGTATTTATATCTTCTACTCATTACCTGTTTACCAAACAAGTAAGCTACTGTTAATGTTCCTACACGACCAACAAACATTGCTATAATAACAACTACTTTTCCTGATTCTGTCAAGCTAGGTGTTATTCCTGTTGACAAACCAACTGTACTCATTGCTGAAACGTGTTCAAAAATAATATCAATTAACTGAAATTCTCCTGCTTCTATCGCTTGATATTCGGTAATCAAAAGTGCAAAAATACCAATTAAGTTTCCTACTATAAAAAATACGAAGATAGAATATGCTTTTAAAACCAACTCATTGTCAATAGTACGCTTAAACAGCTCAACATGAGGCTTCCTTTTAATTGTAGAAATGACTGAGCTCATTATGATTGCAAAAGTGGATACACGAATACCTCCCCCAGATGACCCTGAACTAGCACCAACAAACATAAGGAAGAGGAAAAAGACCAAAACAGGCAAACTCAAACCTGGAATATTTACAGTACTGAACCCAGCACTTCTTGTTGTCATTGCATTAAAGAATGTAGTAACTAGTGCTCCAAATCCCGACTTTCCATCTAAACTTCTATTGTGTTCGAATGCATAAAAAACAACCGCCCCCAAAACCAGCAAAAACAAAGTAGTATAAAGCGTGATTTTAGTGTCAAAACGCAAAGTTTTCCACGGATACTTCATCCTATTTCTCAAGCTTTTAACACCAAAAATATCAAACAAATAAATCATTCCAAACCCACCTAAAAAGAACAACCCTAAGGTTACTGTATGTAAAAGATAATTATCAACAGTCAATGCATTCATTAATCCATTAGATATTGTAGACAGTCCTGCATTACAAAAACTGGATATAGAATGAAATAATGAATGATACAATCGTGCTGAGGTTTCTTCAAACATTCCTTTAGGCTCAAGTAAGATAAAAACACATACAAAACCAATAAACTCTATAAATAATGTCCACTTAACAATTCTATAGAACATTTTTTCTGTGTCTAAGAAAGACGATTCGTTAACAAAATCTTCAATCACAACATGTTGTTTAAGTCCTACACCAAACTTTGCGATTAATAAATATAGTGCAGCAAATGCAATCGTATTTAAGGCTCCTATTTGAATCAAAAATAAAACTACAATTTGACCCTTAGTTGTTAAAATACTACTGATATCTAATGTTGTCAAACCAGTTACACTTGTTGCAGAAGTAGAAATAAATAACCCATCAATAAAAGACAAATCATAATCAACTTTTGTCATCTCTGGCAACATCAACAATCCTGTACCAATTATAATAATTCCGAAAATAGAAATCGTGAATAATAGTCCTGGATGAATTTTAAAATACTGCCTAAAATCTCGCTTTTTAAATATCTCCATAAAGATATAAGCCACGAAAAATAGTTGAATAGTAATATTTGAAAAATCACTAAAATCTTCAAAACCAATAGACTTAAAAAAACTAGATGCGATAATAAAGTCAAAGAAATTATAGGAAATTCCTTCTATTATAAGTAAAAAAACAATTATGGTCTCTATCCAATGCTCTCGCATATATTGCAGTGGATTATAATCATAAATGATTTTAACCAAATATCGAACGATATAAAATAAAAAGCTAAACTCAATGAGTCTAATTAGAAAATCCTTAGATTCTGGTGTTTGTGGAAAACCGTAATAATAAATAAGCACTCCTATCATCGAAAGTGCCACAATAATGTGACTCCATCTGAAAAGTGCAAGAACAGCATTTTTAGAATTATACAGGCTAAGATTAACCCTTTCTCTAAAATCGCTTAACCACATTTAATTTTGAGTTTTTTAGCTTCATTAAATAGTTCTTCAGCTTTAATTGCCACAACACCTCTGTACTCACATACAATTCCTCCTGCTAAGTTTGCCATCGATGCTAAAGCATTAATATCTAATCCTGCAGTTAGACATAAAGTAGCTACACTAATCACAGTATCTCCTGCTCCTGAAACATCAGAAATAGTTCTTTCATGAGCTGCGATATAATGTTTATTTTCTTTGTTCTCGATAAAAACGCCATGTTCGCTCAATGTAACAAACACGATAGATGGGTCAATGCTCTTCTTCAATAGTTCAACTGCTTTTTCAAACTGTGAACGTTCATTAACAAAGTCAATCTTTATTTGAACTCCTTCACTTAATTCTTTGAGATTAGGCTTAAACAAAGTAACCTCTTTATACGCTAAAAAGTTTTTAAGCTTTGGATCAACAGTTGTTACGGTATTATATTTCTTCGACAATGAAATAACCCGTTCAATCATGTTTTTTGTCAACACTCCTTTGTTATAGTCTTGAAAAATTAAAGCATCGTAACCTTCTTTTAGAAGTGACTCAATCTTTTCAATTAACAATTCTTCTTCCTCTGCTGAAATATCATTAGTCTGCTCTTGATCTACACGTAACAATTGCTGATGATTTCCAATCACACGAGTTTTTACAGTTGTCTGACGGTCTTTAGACTGAATCAACCCTGAAGTAGTGATTGATTCAGTCTTTAAGAGATTTATCATTGTATCAGCGTCATGGTCTTTACCAATAACACTCGCCATTGCAACGTGAGCACCTAAACTGATTAAGTTCAAAGCTACGTTAGCGGCGCCACCTAAACGCTCTTCTCGTTTGGAAAAGTTGACAATTGGAACAGGAGCTTCAGGGCTTACACGATCAACGCGTCCTGAAAGATAAGCGTCAATCATAACGTCTCCTAAAACAATAATTTTCTTTTTCTTAAACTCTTCAAAGAGCGTTTCCAGTGTCATTATTTTAATTTTTGTAAAGCCGCATCAATACGGTTCATAGCTTTAGTTAATGTTGCTTCATCTGTAGCATAAGAAATACGAATACAATTTGGATCTCCAAAAGCATCCCCTGTTACTACAGCAACTAATGCTTCTTCAAGTAGGTATAAAGATAAATCATTTGCATCCTTGATTACCTTCCCTTCAATAGATTTACCGAAAAAGCTTGAAACATCCGGGAAAAAGTAGAACGCTCCTTCTGGCTCATTCACTTCTACTCCATCCATAGCTCTTAAAGCATTCAACACCAATGTACGTCTACTTTTAAATGCGTCTAACATATCTTTTAAGTAAGACGGATCCTTCTCTAAAGCAACAATTGATGCACGCTGAGCAATTGAGTTTGGTCCACTTGTAAATTGACCCTGCACTTTGTTGCAAGCTGCTGCGATAGCTTTAGGAGCACCAATATAACCAATTCTCCAACCTGTCATCGCCCAAGCTTTTGACATTCCGTTGATGGTTACTGTTTGGTCATACACCTCTTTAATTGTTCCAATACTTGTATGGTTTCCAACAAAGTTAATATGCTCATATATTTCATCTGAAATGATCAAAATATCCTTACGGTCTTCAAAAGCTTTTGCAATATCCTTCAACTCTGCTTCTGAATAAACAGAACCAGTAGGATTACAAGGAGAAGAAAATATAATTGCTTTTGTTTTATCAGTTATCTTTGCTTTAACCGCTGCACCATTCACTTTGAAATCGGTGTCAATGGATGACTCAACAATAACTGGGATTCCTCCAGCGACTTTTACTATTTCAATATATGAAACCCAATATGGAGCAGGAATTAAAACCTCATCTCCAGGGTTTACAATACTCATCATTAAATTAGCAATAGATTGTTTTGCTCCTGTAGAAACTACTATTTGATCAACATCATAATTTAATCCATTATCCCTTTTAAACTTATTTACAATTGCCTGACGTAGATCGTCATATCCTGGGACTGGTGTATAAGTGGTGAAGTTTTGTTCCATTGCCTCAACAGCTGCTTCCTTTATGAAGTCAGGTGTATGAAAGTCTGGCTCTCCTAAACTTAAGGAAATAATATCTAGTCCTTGACTTTTTAATTCACGGCTTTTGCGTGACATTGCCAAGGTTGCCGATTCTTCCATGGCCAACAAACGATCTGATAACTGTAGCATTCGCGTTTTATTTATATTTAATTTAGTGACAAATTTAAAACTTTTTTAGGCTTTTCCCTTCCTTTCCAAAAAGATTGGTGAAATCTATTCAATTTTAATACGTAACTTTTGTTACCCTGATCAATTTCAATGCTTTTTCATTGTGTTTCATAAAGGGGTTTACGTATATTTGTTTATATGAAAACAAAGAAAACATTGGTAGTTGGTGCCAGCGAGAAACTAGACAGATATGCGAATAAAGCAGTTCGTATGTTGCAAGATCATAATGTTCCTGTTGTTGCTTTTGGGAATAAAGCAGGCGAAATAAACAACACAATTATAAGCACAGAGTTTCCTAAGGACAAGGACATACACTCCATAACTCTTTATCTTTCTGCAAAAAACCAACCTTCTTATTATGAATCTATTATAAATCTGAGCCCAAAGCGAGTAATATTCAATCCTGGCACAGAAAACCCAGAGTTTGAAGAGCGCTTACGCAAAAATGGAATTGACACTGAGATTGCGTGTACATTAGTTTTACTTACTACTGGAGTATATTAATATGGACATCAAGGCTTGGATAAAGAAAAGAAAATGGGATATCGTTTTCGCAGTATTCATAGGATTAATGCTCATCCCAAGTGTTCGAATGCCTGTTATGGCTTTTGTACAAAGAATGTTAGCAGGTTCCCCATCTGAAATTGCTGTAGAGAAACAAAAAACAATTAGTTCATTAGATTGGGTATTGTATGATTTAGATGGAAAGGAAAGTAACTTCTCGGAATCACACGGAAAAATAACAATTGTTAATCTTTGGGCAACTTGGTGTCCCCCTTGTGTTGCAGAAATGCCCTCTCTTCAGAAGCTCTATGACAAATATGAAAATGAATTAGCTTTTTACTTTGTCAGTAATGAAAAAACAGAAACTTTAAAACGCTTTCTAACAGCAAAGAAATATAGACTCCCCATTTATCTTCCCGCTAGTAATTATCCAAAAGAATTTAACTCTTCAAGTCTACCAACAACTTATGTTTTGGACAAAAACGGTAAGATTATTATGGAAGAAGTTGGAGCACATGATTGGTTTAGCCAAAGCTTTCAAAATAGAATCGATGAGTTATTAAAGATGAAGTAGCACAAGTTACTAATAACCAATTCTTTACCCAAACAATAGGAAGTGCACTAATTTCTTGTATCAATATATAACCAAATATAATTTGGTATTGAAGTGCTTAACCCGTATCTTAGTTTAAATTTAAAAAAATTACTCTATTACTAAACACTAATTAATTCAACATGAAAATTAAAAATTACTCAGGTTATGCCACTATAAACAAATCAGTGGCATCTAAACAACTTACATTAAATAATTTAAAAACGCTAGGTTTAGCGCTAGTTGTTGGAGCATTTTCTTCAGCTGCTATTGCACAGCAAACTCAAGACACAGTGATTCTAACAACTGGAACATCTTGGACTATCCCTGCTGATGCAGACCCATCTTCGATTTCGATTGAATGTTGGGGTGCTGGTGGTGGAGGTGCTTACACTACAAACTCAAAAAGCGCTGGTGGCGGTGGAGGTGGTGGAGCTTATGCACAAAAAACTTTCACTTCTTTTACAATTGGCCAAGAAATTAATTATGAAATTGGAACAGGTGGATCTGGAGGTACGGGTACTAATGCAGGTGGAGATACTTGGTTCTTTGAAGATGACGCAGCAGGTGTGAAAGCACAAGGTGGAAGAGGTGTGGCGAATGATTCTAAAACTGGTGCAGCAGGAGGATCGGGAGCCGCTTCGTTTGGAGATACAGTCTTTAATGGAGGTAAAGGTGGAAACGGATCATACACCTCTGGAGCCTTTTGTGGTGACGAGCAAGCTTCTGGAGGAGGAGGAGCAGCAGCCACTTTAACAGCAAATGGTATTGGTGGAGGAAACGCTAGTTCTCAAACTGGAGGATTGTTTTGTGATGGAAATCATTCTACAGCTGGAACAGGAGGAAGTAATGAGTTGTTTTCAGGATACACAAGTAAAGGTGGAAATGGAGTAACATACAGCGGAGCAGGAATTGCAGGAACAAACGGTGCCGGAGGAAGTGGTGCAGCTAGCAATACCTACAAAGGTGGTGATGGTGGTGATGGTTTGATTAGAATTATCTATTCTATATGTAATGTTAATACATCCACTATACAGGATGGAGTTAAATTGACTGCTAATGCAACAGGAGCTACTTACCAATGGATAGATTGTGATAATGGAAACGCCCCAATAGCTGGCGCAACATCTAAAAGTTTTACTGCTTCGGCAAATGGAAACTACGCAGTAGTAGTTACGCAAGGTGCATGTGTAGACACTTCATCGTGTATAGCTGTAACTACTGTGGGATTAAAAGACTACAACAGTATTGCAGGAGTAAACATATTCCCTAATCCTACAAAAGGTATTGTAAATGTTCAATTAGAAAATATTCAAGACGATCAGTATTATATAGAGTTAATAGACGCTACAGGTCGTGTACTCTCTAAACAATCGATCAATGCTAACTCAACTTCTTTAGATTTAACAAATTATGTTAGAGGTTTATACATTGTGAAAATTTCTAATACGAATAACCAAAGTGTATATAGAATAATCAAAGAGTAAGACTTAAATAAGACTTTATTTAAATAGGCTGATTCTTTTAGGGTCAGCCTGTTTTTATTTTCTATCATTGACAAAAGTAATAAACCATAACCTACAGAGTAGTGATAAAACAAAAAATCATCCTACATTATGCAAGATGATTTTCATTTATTAATTAACATTTGGTAAAGTAGGATGCTAAAGTAAATCCAGTGTCATATTTAGATATAATCTAAACACCTACATAGTATGCAACTTTTCCTTCAGAATCTTTAAGCCATAACTCTTTGTTTTTCAATCTTAAAATTTGAAATTCATCTACCTTTGTGTTTCCTAGAATGGTAACAGTAACAGAAATATATTCTTTATCTTTTACAAACTTCCAATCTCCTGAGACTCCAAATCCATTTACAGTAAGCACATAAGAGCCATCTTTGTTAATAACAATATCCCCCTCATCGTTATTATACTCTACTGTTCCATTCGACGAAACCGTTTTCTCTAATTCCCATGTTCCAGTAATCCTTGCTTTTTTAGTTAATAAAGAAAACTTAGGACCTTCTTCATACTTATTACAAGCTGATAAAACAAAAACAAGAGTCAGAATTGAAACGAATAATTTGATACCATTTTTCATAAAAATTTATATTAATTAGTTTCTGTAAATATATATAAAATAAATTTCAGAAATTAAACCTTTGATTATTTATGAGTTACAGGTTTATTGACTAAAGTAGAACTTAAATTAAAGACAGTGAGATTAGACCAACTTTTCCTTTAAAAATTTACCGGTATAACTTTCTTTTACTTTAACAAGATCCTCAGGTGTGCCTTGTGCAACAAGATTTCCTCCATGAACTCCTCCATCTGGACCTAAGTCAATAACCCAGTCAGCATTTTTAACCACATCCATGTCGTGCTCAATAATTACAACAGAATGTCCTACTTCGATTAAACGATTTAAGGAAATCAACAATTTATTCACATCGTCAAAGTGCAAACCTGTTGTAGGCTCATCAAAAATAAACATCGTTTTAGTGGGGGTTTTAGCTTTCACCAAGAACGAAGCTAACTTAATACGTTGCGCCTCTCCACCTGACAAGGTAGAAGATGATTGTCCCATCGTTAAGTACCCCAAACCAACATCTACCAAAGGCTGTATTCTATCTACAATTTTGCTTTCCAATGCTCCGTTTTTGGATTTAAAAAAGTTCAATGCTTCGTCAATATCCATTGCTAAAAGATCTGCAATAGACTTGTCTTCATATTTAATTTCTAGTGCATCTCTTTTATAACGCGAACCCTTACAAGCTTCACAAGTCAATTGAATATCAGCCATAAACTGCATAGAAACCGTAATCAACCCTTCTCCCTCACAAACTTCACACCTTCCTCCTGGAACGTTAAAGCTGAAATATCCAGGTTTAAGATTACGCATCTTAGCTAATTTCAATCGAGAATATAAAGTTCTTATTTCGTCAAATGCCTTTACATAAGTAACTGGATTACTCCTTGAAGAACGTCCAATTGGATTTTGATCTACAAACTCAATCGCTTCGACTTGAGAAAAATCACCTGTGATTTCAGTATGCTTTCCTATTGGATTTCCATGAATCCCTAACTGTTTGGCTAAAGCAGGATAAAGAATGTCTTTAATTAATGTCGATTTCCCAGAACCACTCACTCCAGTCACACAAACCATTCCGTGTAGAGGAATTTTTACATTAATTTTCTTTAAATTGTTTTCAGCAGCTTCAATAATATGAATAGCATCTTTTAGATTTCTTCTTTTTTCAGGAATTGGAATTGTTTTCTTACCCGTCAAATAGTCAGCGGTTAAACTGTTTTTAGCACCAATTAATTGCTTGTGTGTTCCCTGGAAAACAAGCTCACCTCCATTTACTCCAGCACGTGGTCCTATGTCTAAAATCTCATCTGCGGCTTGCATAATCGCCTCCTCGTGCTCAACAATAATAACAGTGTTTCCAAGTGCTTTTAATTCCTTTAAAACTCCAACTAAACGCTCCGTATCTTTTGGGTGTAACCCAATACTTGGCTCGTCTAAAATATACATAGAACCGACTAAGCTACTTCCTAATGAAGTAGCTAAATTGATACGTTGAGACTCTCCTCCTGATAAAGTATTCGCTTGTCTATTCAAGGTTAAATAACCCAAGCCAACTTCATTCAACCAATTCAAACGACTTTGGATTTCAATAAGAATTCGTTTTCCAACTTCCAACTGCTGTTCATCTAACTCAATATTTTTAAAGAAAGTAAGATTATCTTCAACCGATGTTAATATAATTTCAGAAACTGACTTCCCTCCTATTTTTACGTAGTTAGCATCTTTTCTCAAGCGCGTTCCTTTACAATCTGGACATTTTGTTTTTCCTCGAAAACGTGCTAACATTACACGTACGTGAATCTTGTATTTTTTGGTATTTAAGTAATCAAAAAAATGATTAATTCCTTTAACCTTCCCTTTTCCATTCCAAAGAATTTCATACTCTTCCTCTGTCAAGTCTTTTATTGGACGATGAATTGGGAAGTTAATTTCGGCGGATTCCTCAATAAATTTGGTCAAATAGCGACTCATCTTCTCGCCTTTCCAAGGCACAACAGCTTCATCATAAAGAGAACGAGAACGGTCTGGAATAACCAAATCTTTATCCACGCCGATCACTGCACCAAAGCCTTCACATGTTCCACATGCTCCGTAAGGATTATTAAAGGTGAAAAAATGTAGGTTTGGCTCTGAAAACAATATTCCATCTAGTTCGAAAAGATTAGAAAATGGTAGGATTTCTTCAATTTCCGGGAAGTAAATCCAACACTCTCCATTTCCTTCTGCAAAACTTAATTGAATAGAGTCAGCAATACGAGATTGATGATCTTCATCTTCATGTCTAACCCCTAAACGGTCAATGACCAATTCCAAAGTTTTTATTTCTTTAGGTATTCTTTCTAACGCATCATCTATTCTAAATACTGTATCATCAATCCTTACACGTGCAAATCCCTGTTCTTTAAAAATAGTAAGTTGTCGTTCAATTCCATAACGTTGATAATTTTTAACTGGAGAAAGAATCATGAACTTTTCACCTTCTTGTCTTGAATTAATTAAATTAACAACATCCGTAACATCATGTTTCTTTACCTCATTCCCACTGATTGGAGAATAGGTTTTTCCAACACGGGCAAACAACACTTTTAAGTAATCATAAATTTCGGTGACAGTCCCTACCGTTGAACGCGGATTTGTTGAAGTCACTTTTTGTTGAATAGCAATTGCTGGCGCAACACCTTTTATAAAATCAACACTTGGTTTGTCGAGTTTGCCTAAAAATTGACGAGCATAAGCAGATAAGCTTTCAATATAACGCCGTTGACCTTCTGCATACAAAGTATCAAAAGCCAAAGAGGACTTCCCAGAACCAGACAACCCTGTAATCACAGTCATCTTTCCATGTGGAATTTTGACTTCAATGTTTTTAAGATTATGTTCTTTAGCCCCTTTTATATGAATAAACTCATTCCTCATCTTGCGCTTCCAATAATTGCTTGTTATATATCTCTGAATAAACACCACCTAAAGCTAAAAGTTCATCATGTGTTCCTTCTTCAATTTTACCCCCGTCTTCTAATACCAAAATACGGTCTGCATTTCGAATCGAAGAAACCCTATGACTAACTATTAATGTGGTGCTTTTTTCAATAGTGCTTTTGAGGTTATTCAGAATTATCTCTTCAGTTTCAGTATCAACTGCAGACAAACAATCATCAAAAATCAATAATTTCGGCTTTCTAATCAACGCTCTCGCAATACTAAGTCGCTGTTTTTGTCCGCCACTTAAATTCACACCTCGCTCTCCTAGAAGAGTATCTAAACCTAGTTTAAAGTCTTTGATATTATGCCAAACGTGTGTTGTTTCTAACACTTCTATCACCTCCTCATCAGTAGCATCTTCATCTGAAATCAATCCGAACTTCACATTATTCCGAATTGAGTCAGAAAACAAAAAAACTCCTTGCGGAACTACTCCTGATTGTTTACGGAAATCATTAAGGTTAATTGTTTTTAAATCTTCACCATCAATTTCTACTGTTCCTGAAGTAGGATCAAACTGACGCATTAACAAATTAATTACAGTTGTTTTTCCTGACCCCGTTCTTCCTATAATTGCAAGCGTCTCTCCTTTATTAATTGTAAAACTGAGATTATTCACTGCTTTTATTCCAGAAGTTGGAAAAGTATAACTCACATTTTTAAAGGCTATTTTACCCTCAAAATTAAACGAAGATTGATTTGTATTTCTAACCTCAGGCTCTTCGTTCAAAAACTCATTAATTCGTTCCTGACTTGCAGCTGCACGTTGAATTATTGAAGTCACCCACCCCACGCTTGCAAAAGGCCAGGTTAGCATGTTTACATAAAAAATAAAAGCAACAATATCACCAGATGACAATTCATTCTGTGCATCAAAAGAAAGGAAACCTCCATAATAAATCGTAAGAATTGTACTCAACCCTATCAAGAACGTAATGGTTGGCATAAAAAACGCGTTGGTTTTGACCAAGGCCATATGACGGTTTAAATAATCTTCTGCATCTTCGTTAAATTCATTTTGAAACTTTTCTTCTCCACTATATGCTTTCAGAACCGTAATTCCTGAGAAAGATTCCTGAACTAAAGTTGATATTTTAGATTGTTGCCTTTGCACCTTTTCACTTTGGCGATTAACAATGCTTGAGACCTTATAGATAATGTAGGACATCAAAGGTAAAGGCGCTAAGGTGTAGAGCGTGAGTTCCACACTAATATTCAACATAAAAGACAAAGTGAAAGCGAAAAGAACAACCAAATTAATCGTATACATTACCCCTGGACCGAGATATTGACGAACTTGAGTGACATCCTCAGAAATTCGATTCATTAAATCGCCTGTGTTATTCCTTTTATAGAAATTATAACTTAATTTTTGGTATTGCGCATAGATTTCATTTTTCAAATCATATTCTATCAATCGAGAAACTATGATAATAGTTTGCCTTGTCATGAAGAGTAAAATTCCCTTTCCTATAGATAAAAGGATATACATTCCACCCAGTGCAGCTGCAAAGCTTAACCACTCATCAGCATTAAAATCTGTTTCAAATTGATTCACTGCATCCTTGACAATGAGGGGCATATTTACATATAGAAAATTTGAACCAACTATAAAGAGAACCCCTAGGAGTAACCTCCATTTGTATTTAAGAAAATATTTGTTGAGATAGCTTAGAGACTTCATCTATTAATTTCCTATTTTTGCACAGAACAATGTGCTTAATTTTGAATAATACTACAAAAGTAGCCATTTGATTTTAATGAAAGTGTAAAATAAGCTTAATACAATGATAGAAACAAGAAAAATTAATGCAGAGGATTTGAAAGACAATCCTGTCATTGCCGCGATGAGTGAATACGATCACGAACAAATTTTATTTTGTAATGATAATGCAACAGGGCTTAAAGCCATTATTGCAATGCACAACACCACATTAGGTCCTGCTCTTGGAGGAACGCGAATGTGGATGTACAAAAATGAACTTGAAGCATTAAACGATGTTATGCGTTTATCTCGAGGAATGACTTACAAGAACTCTATTTCTGGTTTAAACCTAGGAGGAGGTAAAGCAGTTATTATCGGAGACTCTAAGACTATGAAGTCTGAAGCACTATTCCGTCGTTTCGGAAAGTTTGTAAACAGTTTAGCAGGTAAATACATTACAGCTGAAGATGTTGGAATTTCTCCATCAGACATGACATGGGTAAATATGGAAACAGACCATGTTGTTGGTTTACCAGGTAAAAGCGGTGACCCATCTCCAATTACTGCTCTAGGTACCTATATGGGAATGAAAGCTTGTGCTAAGAAACAATTTGGAAACGATAGTTTAGCAGGTAAAAAAGTAGCTGTTCAAGGAGTTGGACACGTTGGAGAATACCTTGTAAAGCATTTACGCGAAGAAAATGCAGAGGTATATATTTCTGATATTGACCAAGGCGCTTTAAAACGTGTTTCTGAGAAGTACGGAGCTACTGTTGTTGGACTAGATGAAATCTATGACATCGACATGGATATATATGCACCATGTGCACTTGGAGCAACAGTTAATGATGAGACACTTTCTCGCTTGAAATGTTCAATCATAGCTGGTTCTGCAAATAATCAATTAGCTAATGAAGTTAAACACGGACAAGCTGTTTTAGACAAAGGAATTATTTACGCACCAGATTTCGCATTGAATGCTGGAGGAGTAATTAATGTTTATGCAGAGTTAACTGATAATTCAGCAGCATGGGCTTTACAAAAAGCTGAAGGAATTTACGATACCATTTATGAAATCATTGCACGTTCAGCGGATGAAAACATTCCTGCATATGCAATTGCTAACAAAGTAGCTGAAGAGAGAATCGCAGCTGTTGGTAAAGTAAAATTATCTTATTAATATCAATGTTAAACAGAAGACACTTACGTATTAAGGTGCTCCAAACGCTTTATGCTTTTTCTCAGCATGAAGACAAAGAGTTTTTGTGGGCAAAAAAGGAACTATTTAAAGCAGTAGATCAAATGTATGAATTATACATTTCTTTGCTGATGATATTCCCTGAGCTTAAATTTAAAGCAGAGCACCGAATCGAAGAGAATAAGAAGAAAATGCTTCCTACAGAAGAGGATATTAATCCAAATCTGAAATTTCATGATAATAAAATCATTCAAATTTTGGAAGATAGTGCAGAGTTACGTCATCAATCTGAAAATATAAAAGCAAATTGGATAGGTGATGAAAAACAGGAGTTGATACGTAAAATGTACAACCATATTCGCCAATCTGAAGTATTCTTTGAATTCATGAACAATGAAAAAGAAGGGTTTGAAGAAGATAAAGAATTCATGGTTCAATTATTTAAATCAGAAATAGCGAATTTCCCATTGTTGTATGACTATTTTGAAGAAAAGAGCGTTTACTGGATGGATGATATTGATTTAGCTTGTTCAATGGTAATTAAAACAATTAAAAGTTTTAAGGAAATTGAAAATAATCAAAGTGAAACTGATGATGAAGAGGTAAGAAACAGTATTCTTCCTTTATACAAGGTTAATGACGATGAAGAAGAGTTTCTTGCTGACCTTTTAAGACAAGTTATTAAATTGCGTCCTGAAAACCTTAAATTAATTGATGATTTAACACAAAACTGGGAGCTGGATCGTATTGCAAAAATGGATGTTTTCTTAATGGAATTAGCCATTACGGAGATGGTAACATTCAACAATATTCCAACTAAAGTTACCTTAAATGAGTATATAGAAATATCTAAATTTTACAGTACTCCTAAAAGTAATCAGTTTATAAATGGGGTTTTGGACAAAGCTATTTCACGATTAGAAAGTGAAGGAAAAATAAATAAGATAGGTCGCGGTTTAATGAAATAAAACAGGATATAATGAAAAGAATATTAAGTATAGCTATTATTTCGTTTGCTCTATTCTCATGTGGTGGCGAACAAAAAACTGAAGCACAAATTGGACAGTATACTACTATTGAAGTATTAGAACTGTATAATGCTGGAACTGTTGCGAAGGGTGAAATTGTAGAATTAGAAGTTGAAATAAGAAATGTTGGTGATTACCCTTTAGTAATTGCAGACATCAAACCGGCTTGTAATTGTACTGTTTCTGAATTCGAAAGAGAACCAATTGCACCAGGAGCAACTACAATAGTAAAAGCATCAATTGATACAGACGCAGTTGGAAAAGGAGTGATTAAAAAACCGATTACAATTTCGGCAAACACACGTCCTTCTACAACAACGGTAATGCTTCAAGCAACTGTAATCGACTAGACTAAATCAAAAATAAATTTAATAATTAAACAAAGTAAGTTATGGGTGAAGGAGGAATGCAATTAGTTATGTTATTACTCATCTTAGGAGTGTTTTATTTCTTTATGATAAGACCACAGATGAAAAAACAAAAAGAGTTAAAGAAATTTCGTGAAAGTTTAGCTGTTGGTGACAAAGTTGTTACTATCGGTGGAATTCACGGAAAAGTATTAGAAATAGCTGATACTAGTATCTTACTTAGTTGTGAGGGAAGTTCTAAGATTCGTGTAGAAAAATCTGCAGTTTCAACAGGAATGGACGCTGAGCAAATTGCACAGACCAATAAGTAGGGAGCAATTTAAACATTCATTAAAGTCTCAAAAGTTTACTTTTGGGACTTTTCTTTTTTATCCCGTTCTTTCTGCTCTTTTTTCAAACGCTTATTACGTTTCTTAATTTTTCTTTTATTTTCTCTGTATTCTTTTTTATTTTCCTTGTGCTGTTCTTTATCAATAATCTCAAAGCTTGGATCGAAATCAACTTTTCCGCTTAATATATCTTGAACTACACACTCTATAACAAAGTCCTCAGTAAGAGGATAATATTTCGCATCTAAATCCTGATCAAACATACCTGCCAACCCAGTATATATGGACGCTTGAAAACCACTTTTATATTTTGAAATAATTTCGGTTGCCGTCATACCTGTCTCTCTGTAAATCAACTTTGTTAAAACCTTGCCTTCTGAAACATACAAATCCTTTAGCAAGAATTTAAAATCATGTTTTAAAGACCTATGTGCTTGGCGCATCAATTGTCTTTCCTTTCTGTTTTTATTGATTTCTTCAAGCTCTCTATCTAATGAGTCTATCACTCGAGCAGCTTCTAAAGCTAAGGGATAAACTCGCCTAACACGACGCAATGCGGTTCTATACTGAGCGTTAAAATTCATCGGTAAATCAAACCCCTCATACACTTGAAGTCTTGTCACAAGCGTATCTTCAGGCTCTTTTTGTCCATAGACAATTCCTGATAAGACAAAAAAAATAAAAATAAGTTTCTTAGACATTTGGTTTTCAAAGATATTTTAACATATATTTAATAACGAATTATTATCTACAAATATTTTATCATGAAAAAACAGCTTTCCTATTTCTTATTCTTTTTAATATTAAGCGTGTTACTCATTTCATGTAAATTTGGGTCAGACGAAAGTCCTGAATATCAAATGGACACTATTGCAGAGCAAGATAGCATTCAATCTTTAGAAATCATCACAAATACTGAAGAAGTTGTTATGGATACTCTGAAAAAAGTTTATGATAACCCTGAGGTTCAAGAAGCTCATGTTGCAATTGTGAAAAAATATGGTGAACAGTGGGACTTTTGTAAATGTATAATCAAAAGTGACTCTGTTAATACTGCATTGATGGAAGCAGATGATGATGAGTTTGATTTGGTAATGGAAAGATCAAATTTTATAGATAATAAATGTAAAGGTTTGTTGATTCAACCTAATGCAACTCCTGAAGACAGATACAAACATGAGAATAAAGTAAAAAAGTGCTTAAAATCAGCGAAAAAATAATACTATAAAATATTTATAATTAGTTTTTTATGGTATCAAGAAATTGTAACCCAAAGCTTGCAATTCAAAGATTCGAACATAAGCGTTATCAACTACTACAAAACCTTTAGGTAGATCCTCAATGCTAACACCTAGCCTATCCATTGCTACTGCACAAACAGAGACAGTGATATTTTCATCCATATATTCTGTTATAAAATCAAATAGCAACTTACTCTCTTTAATCTCTTTGACAACCTTACTCCAAATAACAATCTCGTAATTATCGAATTGCACCTTACTCTTTTTCATTTGATGAAACATCATAAAAGCCGATCGTAAGGTACGTTCTTCAGAAACACCAAACCCTAGATTAGGAGTTTTATTGAGGCTTTCAACTACAGACTTTGAAATTAATTGTGGTTGAGATTGTGCTGAAATTGTTGTAGAGAACGATATTAATATAGCAAAACTTAAAACTTGAAAACCTTTTTTAACCATCATTTATCTCTTTTTTAATTAAGAGCATAAAATACGTAATAAAGTATAGTTATTATGTGACAATTGTTACCTACCTATTCTTTTAAATCTTAATCATCACTCAATTACTTTAATGAAAAGTGCTTCTCTGCCTTTTCTGCAATTTGTCCGCCTATTGCTAAAGATGCTGTAGCAGCAGGAGAAGGCGCATTTAAAACGTGAATTGAATGTCCATGGTATTCTATCCTAAAATCATCTCGAGTATCTCCATCCTGATTTAAGAGCATTGCTCTAACTCCCGAACCACCAGGACGTAAATCATCCATTTCTAGCGTTGGTATTAAGCCTTGTAAAGTTTTTAAAAACAATTTCTTTGAAAATGCTCTGCGGTATTCGTTAATTCCAAACTTCATATTATTAAAAAACAGTTTCCAGGTTCCTTTATAACCAAGCGCATCAAACGTATCCCTCATGTTGAAATCTGTTTTACCATATCCTTCACGTTTGAAAGTAAATACTGCATTTGGTCCACACTCAGTCTCTCCATTTGTCATACGTGTAAAGTGAACTCCTAAAAACGGAAAGTCAGGATTTGGAACTGGATAAATTAAATTCTTTACTTTATGCTTTGCTTGATCAGTTAGTTCATAGTAGTCTCCTCTAAATCCTACAACCTGTTCTTTTAACTTCACACCATCTTTACGTGCTAAACGATCTGCCTGTAAACCAGCACAGAATATTAAATGCTTTGCTTTAAACTTCTTTGTCGCTCCAACTACCGTTGAATAATCACCATGTTTTTCAACACCAATCACCTCTTCACCTAAAACAGTTTTGGAGTTACTGTTCATTCCTTCGGCATTAGCGATCATTTTTTCAGTAGCATTACGGTAATCGATAATTCCAGTGCATGGAACCCAAATACCCGCAATCCCTTCAACAAAAGGTTCATGCTCCTTTATTTGTTCACCTGTTATCTTTTCAATCCCTTCCGTGTTATTCGCCAAGCCGTTCTCAAATATCTTATCCATAAAAGGAAGTTCCTCCTTCTTAGTTGCAACAACAACTTTTCCGCATACATCATGGGGTACTTTATTCTCTTTTGCAAAAGCAACTAATTCATGCCTCCCTTTTACACAATTTTCTGCCTTTAGAGAACCAGGTTGATAATACAGTCCAGAGTGAATCACACCCGAATTATTTCCTGTTTGATGATCTGCAAAACGTTTTTCCTTTTCAATTAAAATTATATTTAATTCAGGATTGCGTTGTTGAAGTTTATAAAATGTTGCTGCACCAACGATTCCTCCTCCTATAATTGCGATGTCATATACTTGATTCTCCACGTAAATAATTTTCTACAAAAATAACATAATTGTCAATTGTTAATTGTCAATTAATAATTGTTAACGTGGAATTCTCAAGAATGGATATTTATAATTGTTAATTGTATAGTTTACGTTTGTCTGAAAACAACTTCATACTCCAGATTCAGTTGGGAGATTGCACAAATGCTGTTTATTAAAATGTATTTTTTTCTTAGTTTAGCCTTACGAATACAACTTCGAAAATGAAACCATGAATAATTCTGCAAAACAATCTAATAAAGCGATAGAGATTTTCAAAAAAGTCTTACCCAGCCCATTTACGATTGCCATTTTATTAACGATCCTCACTTTGGTGATTGCTCAATTGTTCACTAAATCAGAAGATCTTTCTCATGGAGAGCACTTTCTAACCTTAATTAGTGCTTGGGAAGAAGGACTTTGGGATAATTCTGGTGGCGGACTTTACTTCGCTTTTCAAATGATGCTAATCTTGGTTTTAGGCCATATTTTGGCTTTAACCCCAGCAGTTGATAGAATTATACAGGCTTTATTGAAGTATTGCACAAGTACCTCATCAAGTGTGGTTGTCGTTGCTTTAGGGGCTATAATTATGGGCCTATTTAATTGGGGATTAGGTCTGATTTTCGGTGCAATAATTGCTCGGAAAGTAGGTGAGAAATTTGCCCGAGATAACAAGCCTATCAACTATGGACTAATTGGAGCAGCGGGATACGCAACAATGATGGTTTGGCATGGGGGTCTATCTGGTAGCGCAACTACAAAATCTATGGAGGAAGGCTATATTCCAGAATTGATGCAACAAATGAATATTGCTGGAACATTTCCAAATAGCGTGCCTTTTGAAACTACAATTGGTTCTTCAATGAATATAGTTTTAACATTAGCATGTCTAATCATAATCCCAAGCTTTTTATTCTTTCTCGCAAAGAAAACAAAGATAGAAGCTGTTCCAAAATTCAGCAAACATATAGAAGAACATACGCAGGAAAATCAGAGTCAAGCTAAAGGAGCAGAACGACTCGATTACAGTAAGATTTTAGGAATGGGACTAGGCTTGTCTATTATTTCAATTGGTATTTACAAAGCAATATCGTATGAAGGTCAAAGCTCGCTAGGCTTTATACAATTAAACTTTATAAACCTTATGTTTTTAGGACTGTCTTTAACACTTCATAAAACTATAAGTAATTTCACTAGAGCTTTACAAAACGCTATTGGTGATATCTCAGGAATATTGATTCAATTCCCATTTTACTTTGGAATTTTAGCATTAATGAAAAGCAGTGGTTTAATTATTATGTTTTCAGATTCAATAACTTCTGTTGCTAACGACTACACACTTCCATTATTTACTTTTTTCAGTGCTGGTATCGTAAACTTCTTTGTTCCAAGTGGTGGCGGGCAATGGGCAATTCAAGGTCCAATTATTATTGAGACAGCACAACAATTAGGTGCAGACCTGCCTAAAACAATTTTAGCAATGGCTTATGGAGACCAGATTACAAACATGTTACAGCCTTTTTGGGCTTTACCGTTGTTGGGAATCACACAATTAAAACCACAACAGTTACTCCCTTATACATTCCTGCTATTTATTGTTGGGGTGTTTATTTTCGGGGTTGGACTATTGGTTTTTTAATGCCCTTTTTACTTAGCGTCGCACGGCCGAGCTACGCTAAGTAAAAACATTCATCATTCATGGTTAACAATTCATTATTAATAATTATCAACCCATATTTCAGGAAAAAACTTTCTTTGTTGGTGCTTAGGGTGGAGGTACTTCTTCCATTCACTTCCTCCAGTTGCAGCCTGATTTTCACCTTTCTTATCAAGGTAATGCTGAGCTGTTTCTAAGTGAACCAATGGCCATTTAACATTGTATAATTGATCAAACTCCTGTAAAATCTCCACCAATTCTGGAGAAGGATTCTTCATTTTAGCGAATTTCTCTTCTAATGTTCTGCCCTTTAAATCATTTGCTTTTGCAATCAATTGATCTTGGTATTTTTCTTCAAACATTCTCAATGTCAATGTCTTTTTTCCCGTTTTTCTATCTAACCCTGCATCTTTCCAATATATATGGTCAAAATAGTCTTCAGTTGTTGGATGTGCAGGAATACGCTCTTTTCCTTTCTCATTTAAAAGGTTTTTCAATTGCGTACAGTATATTTCCACATACCTAAATGAAACACTCTGGAACCCACTCGCAGGTGCTAATGTTTTACGGAAAACATTATAATCATCATAATCCATTCCATGACTCATTACACTAAAAGAAGTAATTAGCATCGAGGTATAACGATTTAAACGATTTATTTTATCAATCCAAATAGCATCAGATAAATCTTCATTTACCAATTGCTTTAGCTCATGCATCATCATACCAAGTACTAATTCAGTAACCTGATGATACATAATAAATATTTTTTCATCTTTAAAATTAGTTCTCGGTTTTTGGAGTGAGAAAAGCGTTTCAACTTCAATATAATCCCAATATGTGATTGGTTTTGCGTGTAACAACCCTTCTAAATATGTATTAGGGTTCTCCCCTAAGTCTTCATATTTATTAATGATTTTATCAATCAGATCTTTAGTTTTGTTTTCTTGGCTCATAGTTTATTTAAAATTTGAATAGCATGTATCCTATACCTGCTAAAGTAACAACTTTAATCAACTCAAAAATAATGTAATAAATATGAATTGATGATTTTTTAGTAGATAACCCTTGAATTTTTTGTTGGGCTAAGCGTTTTAAATTGGGTAATAAGAATACTGTTTGAAACAATAATATAAAAACAGGAACAATAATAACCCCAAGAATATATAGAGGAAAAGTTTCAATATTAAACAAAAGCACCAAAATGAGAATAAGAGCAAATAACCACTCCATTCTATTTAATGCTTTAAAAACCAATTGTCCAATTCCTAAACCTATTTCTAAACTTACACCTGGTGCACGGAATTTTAACCATGCTTCCATAAAACTAATTGCACATACAAATCCAATCCATAAATAGATGGAAACTATTCCTAATTCTAACATATAATATAGTTACAGTATGAGTGCTAGTAAAATGATTGCTGCATTCACAATTACACTTAAATAAAAAGTGATTATACACGGTTTTGCGTCTGCCTGAGCAATAAACATTGAATTAGATGACATAGTTAAAACTGCGATTATACTTACTATTGCCCATTGGTTATTTTGAATAGCGAGCATTGCTGCCACAGAGCCTAGACAACTCTGAAATGTAATCATGATTGTCATTGCTCCAAATCTATTTTTTTCGAACGTGGCTTCTTGTTTTGTTAACCAACCCATATCTTTTCGTTTTAAGATTAATATTTAAAGACCTTTTTATCTTCTATTTTGCTAATCTAAATAAAAATCAGAATAAAATCAAAACAAATATGATATAAATCATATTTTTTTAAAACAAGAATATGAAGTTTGATTTATCTTTTCAAAAATGTTAATCCAGAGTCTAAGCCGGTTGCTAACTCTAATAGAGAAGTCTCTTTAAGCATACTCTCTAACTCATCACGAATAAGTTTAAACTTATCATGGACAGGACAAGGTTTTTCTTCATTGCATTGACTTAATCCAAGTCCACATCCACGATAAATATGATCACCGTCAATTGCTTTCACAATTTGACTTAGTTTTATTTTATCTAGATTTTCTTTTGGAATATAAAAGCCTCCCGAGGGTCCCTTTACAGAGTTAATTATTTTATTTCGGGAGAGAATTTGCAGTATTTTTGCTGTAAAAGCCTCAGGTGAACCAATGTTTTTAGCAATATCCTTAACTCCTGTTTTTTTATCAGTGTTTAATGCCTGCTCAGCAATGTAGAGTGTTGCTTTAATACCGTATTCACATGCTTTAGAAAACATTCCCTTATCTTTATTTATAGCGTTCAAGACTATAAAAATAATCTATTTTTTTCAAACTCTACCACTTTAGGGAAAAGGATATTGTTTTCTAAGTGTAAGTGCAAAGTCAAATCATGATCTAAATCACTCATTAAAAGAACAATACTTTTAATTTCTTCTGGACTTGATTCATTTACAATGTAGTTATTAAAAATAACTCTAATTTCCTTAAGCAATTCAAATGCAGTATCGTGTTCATGAATCATCATATCGATTGGATTTTCAACTGATTTAAACCGAGGTTCTTCTAGCTTACCTCTGGTAGAAACCATCTTACGAATATAAGGGAACAAAATAAATTCTTCCTTTTTCATATGTCCCCCAAGTTCTTTTGCCAGCAATTCAAGTGGAATTTTAAAGGCGGTTAACACTTTGTTGTCTTTATATTTTCCCTCAAGACAATTATTAACCGCTGACTTTATCTCAACAAGAACTCGATCCGTAAACCGATGATGAGTTTTTTGAATATAATCCGCTAATAAATCCAGTGGCCAATCTTCAATTCTCACGCTATAATCTCTTACTCCCTTACTCTGTATTTCATTCATTGACTTCACGAATCTCTCCTCCTCTACTTCCCCATTCTTTAAAGCCTCTTTCAAGGTTTGACTCCCCTTACAGAAAAAATCTATTTTATAGTCTTGAAAAAGCTGTATAAACGAATAATTGTTAATCGCTAAATCACATATCCTTTCATTAATTAATTGCTTCATAATTAGTGTATATTATTAAATAAAATACTCCCATATAATTTTGTGTATAAAACAAATAAAATTTATTATATGCAACTTATATAAAAGCAGTACAAATATAAAAGACAATTAAGTCTTTTATACAAAAACAACTCTTTAACTTTGCCCCCAGACTATTATAATCAAAAGCATGAACATTATAAATAGAAAATATTTGAAGAAGATGGTATTCAATCAGTAATTAAAAAAGACTTCAAGGTCTTTTTATGATTTTTATCATGTTTGCCATTGTTTTTTATTATTTTGCAAGTGTATGAATTACATACGTCTATTTTTGTGTTATATCTATTAAACTAAAAGAAAAAGTTATGAAAAATTATTTTAAACTAGGGGTACTTTTACTAGCTGTATCATTATACAGTTGTGGAGGTGGAGAAGCAGAGGCTAAAAAAGAAGAGCCCGTTGCAGTTAATCCTAACAACCCGAACAACCCAAACAACACTGCTTCAAGTTCAAATGAAGCTACAGAAGCCGAAGAGGTACCTGCATCTGAGCGTATAGATCTTGTTAATAAAGGAGTTGGACCTGTAAAGAGCGTTACTATTCCTGAAACTATTGACGAAGCATTAGCTGCTAAAGGTCAAGAAGTATATGAGAAAAACTGTACTGCATGTCATAAGGTAGACAAAAAGTTTGTTGGACCAGCACCAAAAGGAATTCTAGAGCGTAGAACACCGGAGTGGGTTATGAACATGATTATCAATCCTGACAAAATGGTTCAAGAAGATCCTTTGGCCAAGGATTTACTAATCGAATTTAACGGTTCGCCAATGTCAAATCAAGGAATTACTGAGGATGAATCTCGTGCGATTCTAGAATACATTAGAACACTGTAATTACTCAAGAGTAATAATCTTAAAAAAAATAGACGTATGAAAATTCTAAAAATAGGAATCGGGTTACTAGCGGCAGCATCGTTAATAACGAGTTGTGGTTCCGGAAATAACTCAAACGGCGCTGAAGGCGCTCTGAATAAAAACAATGCTGAAAAGGTTTATGTAGCACCAGGGGAGCATGATGAATATTATGCATTCATTTCTGGAGGTTACAGCGGTAACTTACTTGTTTATGGATTGCCTTCAGGCCGTATGTTTAAAGAAATCCCAGTATTTAGCCAATTTCCAACAAATGGATATG
>Ga0209075_1000648_pt1 | contig 33858 bp, 48 predicted proteins | sample Stecom2011_FD_187523 | JGI IMG/M metagenome (GOLD analysis project Ga0209075, IMG submission 187523) | Agricultural soil microbial communities from Utah to study Nitrogen management - Steer compost 2011 (SPAdes) (version 2) | ecosystem: Environmental > Terrestrial > Soil > Agricultural land...
AAATAGACGTCTTTGATGCCCTCAAGGAGGCCGGACTACCTGAGGACGGCAAGTCCGAACTCTTAGATGGTCGTAGCGGCCAGCCCTTTGACAATCGGGTTACCGTGGGGCAGGTTTACATGGTCAAACTGGCCCACATGGTGGACGACAAGATCCACGCCCGTTCCACAGGACCCTACTCCTTGGTTACCCAACAGCCTCTGGGCGGCAAAGCCCAGTTTGGTGGCCAGCGTTTCGGAGAGATGGAGGTTTGGGCCCTGGAGGCCTATGGTGCAGCTTATACCCTTCAGGAGATCCTCACCGTCAAATCCGACGACACCGTGGGTCGGGTCAAGACCTACGAGGCCATTGTAAAGGGAGAAAATATACCAGAGCCAGGGGTTCCCGAGTCCTTCAAGGTCTTGGTCAAAGAGCTTCAGAGTCTCAGCCTAGACGTAAAAATTTTGGGCAAGGACGAAGACGTAGTCGAGATACAAGAAGATGAAGATGAAGAGCCCCGGGAGCTGGAAGTAAATCTGGAGAAGGCCGAAGACGAACCTGATGTCGAACAAGGCCAGCAAGAGGAAGCCAAGGACCTGGATTTAGATTCTCTGGATGATGACTTTGAGCGGTTTGCCGACATGGAGGCCGATGCCCAAGAGGACAAAGGGCAAGAAGGCCAGGACAACCACAATGACAATAGCTTAGATGATATAGACTGACAACCTACCATTTGTAAAGGGGGAACTATTTTGCTGGATGTCAATAATTTTGATTCCCTGCGCATTGGTCTGGCCTCGCCAGAGCAAATTCGGGCTTGGTCCAGAGGCGAAGTGAAAAAGCCCGAAACCATCAATTACCGAACCCTTAAACCAGAAAAAGAAGGTTTGTTTTGCGAAAAGATCTTTGGTCCTCAAAAGGACTGGGAGTGTCATTGCGGCAAGTACAAGCGCATTCGCTACAAAGGGGTTGTATGTGATCGTTGCGGCGTAGAGGTTACCCGGGCCAAAGTGCGTCGGGAACGCATGGGCCATATAGAATTGGCTGCACCGGTATCGCATATCTGGTATTTCAAGGGAATTCCCAGCCGAATGGGGCTGCTCTTGGATATGCCCCCCCGGGCCCTGGAAAAGGTCCTTTACTTTGCCAATTATGTGGTCTTGGATCCCGGCGAAACCAATCTAACCAAAAAACAGTTGCTCACCGAGGCCGAGTATCGGGAGAACTATGAGAAATTTGTCGACCTCTTCCGCCAGGGTCGTGGTTTTAGGGCAGAAATGGGTGCCGAGGCCATAAAGGCCCTATTGGCAGAAATTGACCTCGAAACCTTAGTCAAAGAGTTGCGGGCCGAGGTCAGGGATGCCTCCGGCCAGCGCCGGGTTCGGGCAGTGCGCCGTTTAGAGGTAGTAGAAGCCTTTAGACAATCCAACAACCTGCCCGAGTGGATGATAATGGACGCCATTCCGGTTTTGCCCCCGGATTTGCGGCCCATGGTTCAACTGGAGGGCGGTAGATTTGCCACCGCCGACCTAAATGATCTCTACCGCCGGGTGATAAACCGTAACAACCGGCTCAAGCGCCTACTGGACTTGGGCGCCCCTGATATCATCGTGCGCAACGAAAAACGCATGTTGCAGGAGGCAGTGGACGCCCTCATCGACAATGGCCGTCGGGGACGACCCGTCACTGGCCCTGGAAACAGGCCCCTCAAGTCCCTCAGTGATTTGCTCAAGGGCAAACAGGGCCGCTTCCGCCAGAACTTGTTGGGTAAACGGGTTGACTACTCTGGCCGCTCTGTCATCGTGGTGGGCCCCGGCCTCAAGATGTACCAGTGTGGCCTGCCTAAAGAAATGGCTCTGGAGCTGTTCAAACCCTTCGTTATGCGTCGCCTTGTCAAAGATGGCGTCGCCCATAATATAAAAAATGCAAAACGCATGGTGGAAAGAGTAGAGCCAGAGGTTTGGGACGTTCTGGAAGAAGTAATTAAGGAACACCCCGTGCTGCTCAACCGGGCGCCCACCTTGCACAGGCTAGGAATTCAAGCCTTTGAACCGGTGCTGGTGGAGGGTCGGGCAATCCAAATCCATCCCCTGGTCTGTACTGCCTATAATGCCGACTTTGACGGTGACCAAATGGCCGTCCACGTTCCCTTGTCGGCAGAGGCCCAGGCTGAATCCAGAATTCTGATGTTGGCTGCCCACCACATTCTCAACCCCAAGGATGGCCGTCCCGTGGTAACCCCCACCCAGGACATGGTGCTGGGCATCTACTACTTGACCCTGGAAAAGGTTGGAGATAAGGGCGAGGGCAAGGTCTTTTCCGATTACACCGAGGCCCTTCGTGCCTACCACGACAAGGTCATCACCCTGCACTCTCGTATCGCCATTTCCCTCAAGGGGTTAAAAGGCAAGAATTTGGGGAATGCAGTAGGCCCTGATGAGAGGGGATACCTCCTCACCACCCCAGGCAGGTTGATTTTTAATGAGATTTTTCCTGCCGACCTTCCATACATCAACAGGCCCTCCATCAAGGACAGTATTTCTCCCCAGGACATTGCCCCGCCGGGGACCAATATTCCCGAATTATTTGCTTCCCGGGAAGCCGTCCCGGCCGTTACCAGTAAATTTATCAGCACAATTATATATGACTGTTTCCGGCGCTATCGCACCACCGCCACTTCCGAGATTTTGGACCGGGTCAAGGCCATGGGCTATGCATATTCCACCCGAGCTGGATTGACAATAGCCGTTGCCGACATCGCAGTACCTGAAGAAAAGCATACAATTATTAAGCAGGCCGAGACCCAGGTAGAAAACATTCAAAAGAACTTCCGTCGCGGTTTGGTCAGCGATGGCGAGCGGTATGAACAGGTTATTTCCATTTGGAATAAGGCTAAGGACGATGTGACCAAGCGTCTCATGACCAATCTTGACCAGTTTAATCCGGTATACATGATGATTGGATCCGGTGCCCGGGGTAACGAATCCCAGATTACTCAGCTGGCGGGAATGCGCGGCCTGATGGCAGACCCCACCGGCAAGGTCATCGAATTGCCCATCAAAGCCAATTTCCGGGAAGGTCTGACGGTTATGGAGTTTTTCATCTCCTCCCATGGTTCCCGGAAAGGCTTGGCTGACACTGCCTTAAAGACCGCCGACTCTGGTTACCTGACCCGCCGTCTGGTGGATGTATCCCAGGACGTCATCGTGCGAGAGCAGGACTGCGGCACCGACCAGGGGCTAGCCATTACCGAGATTCGCGATGGACGTAGCGTCATAGAACCTTTGGATGAGCGCCTGGCAGGTCGGTTTGCCGCCGAGGATGTCATCACTCCCGAGGGTAAGGTCCTGGTGTCTAAGGATGAGCTAATAAAACCCGAAATTGCCCGGGAAATCGCGCAATACGGAGTTATCGAGGCCCATTCCAGCGGCACAGTCAAGCTGACCGATACTCAGCTAATTGTCACCGATGATCAAGGAGAAGAACAGGCCTTTGAGCTGACAGATCACACTGTTTATGTAGAAGATGGTCAGCGGGTGCTGCGCAATCAGAAACTGGCTGCAGTTTTTGACTCTGTTAAGATCCGCACAGTCTTGACTTGCAAGAGCCGCCATGGTGTGTGTGTCAAATGCTATGGTCAGGATATGGCTACTGGAGATGTGGTCAATCCCGGTGAATCTGTGGGCATTATTGCCGCTCAATCCATTGGTGAACCAGGGACCCAGCTGACCATGCGTACATTCCACACCGGCGGTGTCGCTGGCGATGATATCACCTTGGGTTTGCCCAGGGTAGAGGAACTCTTTGAGGCTCGGAAGCCCAAGGGTATGGCAGTTATCACCGAGGAAGATGGCTTAGTCCAAATTCACGAACAGAAGTCCAAGCGAGAAGTAGAAGTTAAAGGTCCCGATGGTCAATCCCATATGTACACCATTCCCTACGGCGCTCGCCTCAAGGTGCGCAACAATCAGCGCGTAGAGGCCGGCGACGCCCTTACCGAGGGTTCCATCAATCCCCACGAGCTTTTGAAAGTAAGAGGGGCCGAGGCCGTTCAGTCGTATCTGACCCAGGAAGTGCAGCGAGTCTACCGCAATCAAGGCGTCGACATCAACGATAAGCATATCGAGGTCATCGTTCGCCAGATGATGCGCAAAGTCCGGGTAGAAACCCCCGGCGGTACCGATCTTCTGCCTGGGGCCTTTGTGGAATGGCATGAATTAGACGGTGCCAACAACCAGGCAGTGTCCGCCGGAGGCGAACCTGCCAAAGCCCGTCCCATGCTGTTGGGTATTACCAAGGCATCTTTGGCTACTGACTCCTTTTTGTCAGCTGCTTCCTTCCAAGAGACCACCAGGGTGCTTACAGATGCTTCCATAAAGGGTAAAGTTGATCCCTTGGTGGGACTAAAGGAAAACGTTATTTTAGGTAAGCTGATTCCAGCTGGCACCGGCATGACTAGGTACAGCAGCATTAAGCTTACCAAGGAGCCACAAGAAGAGGTAGAAGAGGCAGAAATCAATTGACATCAATCCCTTCCGGTGATAAACTATCTAAGTGTTTATTTTTCAATTGGCTGGGAGGTTAGTGCTAATGGCCATTTCGGGACTGGAAGATGGCGCCCGATTAATCGTGGGCAGTAAACAGACCAGGCTCGCCCTGGAAAGGGGCAAGGCCCTCAAGGTGTTTATTGCCCAGGACGCCGACCCAAAGCTGATGGAACCCATTGTCCGTTTGTGCGAGGACAGGGGAATTGCATTGCACACAGTTGCCAGTATGCGGGAACTGGGTGCCGCCTGTGGTATTCAGGTGGGTGCTTCAGCTGCTGCAATGGTCCTCAAATAGCATAGGCGCCCGGTCTATCCAGGCCGGGCGAGTTTAACAATCCCCCTAAGGAGGTGCAGACATGCCAACTATCAACCAATTGGTTCGCAAAGGCAGAAAACAGGTCACTAAGAAGTCTACCTCGCCAGCGTTGGAGGGGTCTCCTCAAAAAAGAGGTGTATGTACCAGGGTTTCCACCCTTACCCCCAAAAAACCCAACTCCGCGCTTCGCAAGGTGGCCCGTGTGCGTCTGACCAATGGAACCGAAGTGACAGCTTACATTCCCGGCATCGGACATAATTTGCAGGAACACTCCGTTGTTCTGGTTCGTGGCGGCAGGGTAAAGGATTTGCCCGGTGTAAGGTATCACGTCGTTCGCGGCTCCCTGGATACTGCAGGTGTTCAAGACAGAGGCCAGGGGCGCTCAAAATATGGTTCGAAAAAACCAAAATCCTAAGAACAAGGAGGGATGAAGTATGCCCAGAAGGGGAGCAGTGCCTAAGCGGGAAATTATACCCGATCCAATTTACCAAAGCGAGCTCGTTTCTCGTTTTATCAACAAAATCATGCTTGATGGCAAAAAAGGCGTTGCCCAATCAATAATGTACCAGGCCTTGGATATTATTCGTGAGAAATCCGGTAAGGACCCCATGGAAGTTTTTGAGGCTGCCATGAACAATGTAATGCCAGTTTTGGAAGTCAAAGCCCGTCGTGTCGGCGGTAGCAACTACCAAGTGCCCGTAGAAGTTCGTCCTGAGCGGAGGCGGACCCTAGCCATCCGCTGGATAGTAGATTTCTCCCGCAAGCGCGGTGAAAAGACCATGCCTCAGCGTTTGGCAGCAGAACTTATGGATGCAGCAAATAATGCTGGTGCTTCCGTCAAGAGACGGGAAGATGCCCACAGGATGGCAGAAGCCAACAAGGCCTTCGCCCATTTCCGTTGGTAGGCAAGTAAGTATTACCCGAAAGGAGGGACTGCTCAATGGCAAGAGAATTTCCGCTAGGTAAAACACGCAATATTGGTATAATGGCCCATATTGATGCGGGCAAAACCACAACCACAGAAAGAATACTATTTTACACCGGCAGAGTGCACAAATTAGGAGAGACCCATGATGGTGCTGCCACCATGGATTGGATGGTTCAAGAGCAGGAACGCGGTATTACCATCACCTCCGCAGCAACAACTGCCCACTGGAAGGGTCATCGAATCAACATTATCGACACACCAGGCCACGTTGACTTTACTGTCGAGGTTGAACGTTCCCTCCGGGTACTGGATGGAGCTGTTGGTGTATTCTGCGCCAAAGGCGGAGTAGAACCGCAATCAGAGACTGTCTGGAGACAGGCAGATAAGTATAAAGTTCCCCGCATCGCCTATGTAAACAAGATGGATATCACCGGAGCAGACTTTACAAAGGTTGTCCGAATGATTGAGGAACGGCTGCAAGCTAATCCTGTGGCCATCCAACTTCCCATTGGCAGCGAGGATCAGTTCAAAGGTATCATCGACCTCATGGAGATGAGGGCTGTGGTGTACACCGATGAATTGGGAACCCGCAGCGAAACCGATGCAATCCCTGCAGAATATCAGGAATTGGCAGAAGAATACCGGGAGAAAATGCTGGAAGCCATCTCCGATTTTGATGAAACCGTAATGGATAAATACTTGGAAGGTGAAGAAGTCACTCCCCAGGAGATTAAGTCCGCCCTGAGAAAAGGGGTTCTGGCCAACAAGCTGGTTCCCGTTCTCTGTGGTTCTTCCTATAAGAACAAAGGGGTGCAGCTACTTCTGGACGCGGTGGTGGACTTTTTGCCTGCCCCCGATGAGGTTGCCGAGATTCACGGCATTGACATGAGGACCGAAGAGGAAGTGGTGCGTAAGTCCTCTGATGAAGAGCCCTTCGCCGCCCTAGCCTTTAAGGTCGCTACTGACCCCTATGTCGGCAAGTTGGTATTTATACGAGTTTACTCAGGGGTGCTCAGGTCAGGCAGCTATGTCCACAACTCCAGCAAGGACAAGAAAGAACGGGTGGGGCGTCTGCTACGCATGCACGCCAACCATCGTGAGGAAATTGATGAGGTTCGTGCCGGTGAGATTGTCGCAGCCGTAGGCCTCAAAGATACCGCCACCGGCGACACCCTTTGCTTGGCCGATAGCGCTGTTATTCTAGAGTCCATGCAATTTCCGGAGCCGGTCATCGATGTGGCCATCGAGCCCAAGACCAAGGCCGACCAAGAAAAGCTGTCGATTTCCTTGCAAAAGCTGGCTGAAGAAGACCCAACCTTCAGGACTTATTCCGATCCCGACACCGGTCAGACCATTATTTCCGGTATGGGTGAACTACACTTGGAGGTTATCGTTGACCGCCTGATCAGAGAATTTAAAGTCGGCGCCAATGTTGGGGCTCCCCAGGTAGCATACAAAGAAACCATTACCACAGCCGTTCAGACCGAAGGTAAATTCGTTCGTCAGTCCGGTGGTCGCGGTCAGTATGGCCATGTTTGGCTGGAATTGGCCCCCCGGGAATCTGGCAGTGGTTTTGAATTTATAAATAAAATCGTCGGCGGCGTCGTGCCTAAGGAATATATCCCCGCCGTCGAAGCTGGTGTTAAGGAAGCCACTCAGAACGGCGTTCTGGGCGGATATCCGGTTATTGATGTATCGGTAACTATTTATGACGGCAGTTACCACGATGTTGACTCATCAGAAATGGCTTTTAAGATCGCTGGTTCCATGGGATTCAAGGCCGGTATGCAAAAAGCTAACCCGGTGTTGTTAGAGCCCATGATGAAGGTCGAGGTTACAGTGCCTGAAGAGTATATGGGTGACGTCATGGGCGATATCAATGCCCGGCGCGGCCATATCGAGGGTATGGAACCTGATGACGGGATTCAGATAATCCGGTCCAAGGTTCCCCTGGCAGAGATGTTTGGCTATGCCACACAGCTCCGCTCTCGGACTCAAGGCCGCGGCATCTTCTCCATGGAGTTCTCCGATTACCAACCAGTCCCCAAGAATATAGCGGAAAAAGTTATAAACCGGACTTAGCGCCTTCAAGGCAAAAGGAGGGAAATTAATTGGCTGCCACACAAAAAATTAGAATCCGGCTCAAGGCCTTCGATCACAGTGTGCTGGACCAATCTGCAGAAAAGATTGTTGAGACAGCACGCCGCACCGGCGCCCAAGTTTCGGGCCCCGTTCCCCTGCCTACCGATAAAAGCATCTATACCGTTCTCCGGGCTGTTCACAAATACAAAGACTCTCGGGAACAGTTTGAGATGCGGACCCACAAACGTTTGATCGATATCCTAGAGCCCACCCCCAAAACAGTCGATGCCTTGATGCGGCTGGATCTTCCCGCCGGGGTAGACATCGAACTAAAGCTCTAACTAAAGTCCTTTATTGTCAGGAGGTGGCAAATAAATGAAGAAAGCAATCTTGGGTAAAAAAGTCGGCATGACCCAGTTGTTTGACCAAGAGGGTAATATCGTGCCCGTTACTGTAATCCAGGCAGGCCCCTGTCCTGTTGTTCAAAAGAAGACCGAGGCCACCGATGGCTATAACGCCATTCAGGTTGGTTTTGTCGAACAAAAAGAACAACGTCTCAACAAACCCCAACGTGGTCACTTTAAGCGTGCCGAATTGGCCCCCACACGTTTCTTGAGCGAGCTGCGTCTCGATGACATCGAGGAATACGATGTGGGCCAGGAGTTGCGCGTGGACATTTTCGAAGCCGGCGACCGTGTTGACGTTACTGGAGTTTCCAAGGGAAAGGGTTTTGCCGGTTCCATCAAGCGCCATAACCAGCGGCGTGGCCCCATGACCCATGGTTCTCACTATCATCGGGGTCCCGGTGCCATGGCCGCAGTAGACGCTGCCCGGGTATTCAAGGGTCGCGCTCTGCCTGGACGCATGGGTGGCGAACAGGTGACGGTGCAAAATCTTGAAATTGTAAAGATTGATTCTGAACGCAATTTGCTCATGGTCAGGGGCTCAATGCCCGGAAACCGAGGCGCGCTATTGCGCATCAGAGATTCGGTCAAGAGTAAGTAGCACTTGAAGTGAAAGGAGGACACAGGACATGCCTAAGGTGGCAGTATACAACAGCAATGGCGAGCAAGTAGGAGAGCAGGAACTCAATCCTTCAGTTTTCGCCGCCAACGTCAATGAAGCAGCAATGCATGAAGTTGTCGTGGCACATATGGCCAACCAACGGCGCGGAACGGCTGAGACCAAGACCCGCGGTTTTGTTCGCGGCGGTGGTCGCAAGCCCTGGCGCCAAAAGGGAACAGGTCGTGCTCGCCACGGTTCCACCAGGTCTCCTATTTGGGTAGGTGGCGGCACCACATTTGGGCCCCACCCCAGAGATTATTCAATCAGGGTGCCCAGAAAGCTAAAAAGGGTAGCCTTAAAATCTGCTTTGACCAGCAAGGTCAACAACAATGAGATTCTCGTCTTAGATCAGTTGTCCATGGAACAGCCTAAGACCAAGGAAATCTCTGCCCTCTTGGAAAAGCTCAGTGTCAAGGGCAAGGTTGTCTTGGTTACCGCTGATTCTAACCCTGCGGTCTATAAATCCACCCGCAATATTCCTGAGGTCAGCACAAATGTGGCCAACACTCTCAACACATATGAGGTGTTGAAAAGCGATACCCTTATTTTGACTCAGGAGGCTGTGGCTAGAATCGAGGAGGTGTTTGCATAATGCGCGACGCCCGCGATATTATTATCAGGCCACTGATAACTGAAAAAACCAATGACCTGATGGCAGATAACAAGTACAGCTTTGTTGTTAGGCGCGATGCCAACAAAATTGAGATTGCCCAAGCGGTGGAAAAACTATTTAAGGTCAAAGTGGACTCGGTGAACACCGCCAATATCCGAGGCAAACTCAAGCGCTTGGGTGTCCATCAAGGACGTAGACCAAACTGGAAAAAGGCCATCGTCAAACTGACGCCGGATTCCAAGCCCATTGAGATTTTTGAATAGAAACGCTCCAAGGAGGGTGAGTCATGGCTATTAAATCATTTAGGCCAACCTCCCCCGGTAAACGGTTTGCAACTGTCTCTACGTTTGAAGAGATTACCAAGAGTCAACCGGAAAAATCCCTGCTTGCTCCCCTGAAGAAACAATCAGGGCGCAACAACCAGGGCCGGCTTACCGTTCGCCACCGTGGGGGTGGTCACAAGCGTAAGTACAGAATCATAGATTTCCGCAGAACCAAGGATGGTATTCCCGCCACTGTAAAGGCCATCGAATATGATCCCAACCGTTCTGCAAACATCGCCTTGCTTCACTACGCCGATGGCGAAAAAAGCTATATCCTGGCTCCCAACAAGATCAAAGTGGGGGACGTCCTCTACTCTGGTCCCGGATCCGACATTCGGGTGGGCAACTGCCTGGCTCTGAAGGATATTCCCACCGGAACATCGGTGCACAATATTGAACTCAAGCCTGGCAAAGGCGGCCAGATGGTTCGTTCCGCCGGCGCCAGTGCCCAGCTAAAAGCCAAGGAAGGGAAATACGCCCACGTGGAATTGCCTTCCGGAGAAGTGCGCTTGGTTCACGTTGAGTGTCGGGCTACCATCGGTCAGGTTGGCAATGTTGATCATCAGAACCTCACCATCGGAAAAGCAGGACGTTCCCGTTGGTTGGGCAAAAGGCCCACAGTTCGCGGTGTTGTTATGAACCCAGCCGATCACCCCCATGGCGGTGGCGAAGGCAAGGCTCCCATCGGAATGCCTGCACCTGTCAGCCCCTGGGGAAAACCTGCTTTGGGTTACAGAACCCGCAAGAAGAAAAAGAAATCCAATCAATATATTGTTAGGCGCCGTAAAGGCTAGCGACCTGAAGGAGGGAAGGAAGCTAAAATGGGTAGATCTCTAAAAAAAGGTCCTTTTTGCGATGAAAGCCTGCTGAACAAGATTCAGCAGATGAATGAAAAAGGCAGTAAGCGGGTTGTCAAAACATGGTCCCGCAGGTCCACTATATTTCCCGAGTTTGTCGGCCACACTCTGGCTGTATATGATGGACGTAAGCACGTTCCGGTCTATATTAGCGAAGAGATGGTTGGGCATAAACTGGGTGAATTCGCTCCCACCCGCACCTTCAAGGGCCACGGTGCCCACACCGAGCGCTCAACATCCTTGAAATAGTGTTGAGAGAGGAGGATAAATATGGAAGTAAAAGCAAATGCGCGCTACATTCGTATAGCTCCCCGCAAAGTCCGTGCCGTAGTTGACCTGATTCGGGGCAAAGCTGTAGGCGACGCGCTGGCCATCCTCAGAAACACACCCAAGGCTGCATCTCCTCAGGTGGAGAAGGTGCTTAAGGCGGCAGTGGCCAACGCGGAACACAATTTTGAATTGAATACAGATGACCTTTATGTGGCCAAGGCCTATGTCGATCAGGGCCCAACCTTAAAAAGATTCAGACCCCGTGCCCGGGGAATGGCCAACCGTATTCTCAAGAAGACCAGCCATATTACTCTGATGGTTGCAGAAAAGCAGAGGAGGGATAATTAGTGGGACAAAAGATTAATCCCGTCGGCTTGCGTGTTGGCATCATTCGAGATTGGGAGGCCAAATGGTATGCTGAGCGCGGGGAGTACGTCGAAACCCTGCACGAAGATATCAAAATCCGCAATTTCATTCGCCAGCATCTGCCAAACTCGGGTATCTCTAAAATCGAGATTGAGCGGGCTGCTAGTCGCATTCGCGTTTCGGTTCATACCGCCAAACCCGGTGTTGTCATCGGCCGCGGTGGTTCTGGTATCGAACGGTTGCGCAAGCAATTGGATCAGTTGACCGGCAAGCAGAACCACATCAATATAATTGAGATAAGAGTAGCTGAAATGGATGCCCAATTGGTGGCCGAATCCATAGCTAGTCAGCTAGAAAAGCGTATTGCCTTTAGACGGGCCATGAAACAGGCCATGGGCAGAACCATGCGCGCTGGTGCCAAGGGTATCAGGGTCATGGTGTCGGGACGCCTGGGCGGCGCCGAAATGTCCAGGACAGAATGGTATACCGACGGAACGGTGCCTCTGCACACATTGCGGGCAGACATCGACTACGGTATGACCGAAGCCGAAACCACCTATGGCCAGATCGGCGTAAAGGTCTGGATTTATAAAGGTGAAGTGTTGCCTAAAGCGAAAAAGGCAAAGGGCGCTGCGGAAGGAGGAGAATAAGTCATGCTGATCCCCAAGCGAGTTAAATACCGTCGTCCCCATCGGGGAGGTATCAAAGGCAAGGCTCAACGGGGCACAGAAGTCACTTACGGTGAATATGGCCTGCAGGCCTTGGAGCCCTCTTGGATTACCAACCAGCAGATAGAGGCGGCTCGTGTCGCCATGACCAGATCCATTAAGCGGGGCGGTAAGGTTTGGATCAAGATTTTCCCCCACAAACCCATCACAGCCAAACCTGCTGAGACTCGGATGGGTAGCGGAAAAGGTACCCCCGAAAAGTGGGTTGCCATCGTAAAACCGGGCCGGGTTATGTTTGAACTTGCCGGAGTTTCCGAGGAAGTGGCCCGGGAAGCCATGCGTCTGGCAGCGCATAAACTGCCCATCAAGACCAAGTTTGTAAAACGTTTCGAAATGGGTGGTGAAGACCAGTGAATGCAAAGGAAATACGCGAAATGAGCGAAACCGAACTGCAGAGTCGGTTGGACGAACTAAAAACCGAGCTTTTCAATTTGCGTTTCCAACTTGCCACCGGTCAACTGGATAACCCCATGCAAATCAAGCGGGTTCGCAAAGATATTGCCCGGGTTAAAACCATTGTCCGGGAACGGCAACTCAATATTAACGTGTAAAGTGTTCGGAAAGGAGGATGGGCCATGACCGAACGTGGCAACCGCAAGGTTCGTATTGGCAAAGTTGTGAGCAACAAAATGGATAAGACCATCGTGGTCGCTGTGGAAGAACAACTGCGCCATCCAATATACGGAAAAACCATCAAAGTGACCAATAATTTTAAAGCCCATGACGAAAGCAACCAGTGCAGCATCGGTGATACAGTTCAAATTATGGAGACCAGGCCCCTGAGCCGGCAAAAGCGCTGGCGCCTGGTAGAAGTTGTAGAGAAAGTCCAATAGTCTTTAAGCGCTGAAAGGAGGGGCATATTGTGATTCAGCAGCAATCGTTGTTGAATGTGGCTGACAACTCGGGTGCCAAGAAAATAATGTGTATTCGTGTTCTCGGCGGCTCCAGACGCTATGCAGGAAATATCGGCGACATTATTGTCGCGTCAGTAAAAGAGGCAACACCCGGCGGGGTTGTCAAGAGTGGTGATGTTGTCCGTGCTGTCATCGTCCGTTCAAAGTCCGGGATTCGCCGCAAAGACGGGTCTCATATTCGCTTTGACGACAACGCAGCAGTCATTATCAGTCCCGATAAAAACCCCAGGGGTACAAGGATATTCGGGCCCGTTAGCCGTGAGTTGCGTGGGGACTTTATGAAGATAGTGTCCCTGGCACCAGAAGTCCTGTAGCCTGTTAAGGAGGTGCAAGTACGTGGCAGCAAAAGTGCACGTTAAAAATGGTGATAAGGTTCTAATCCTTTCCGGTAAGGACAAGGATAAGACCGGCAAAGTGCTAGAAGTTCTACCCCGCTCCAACAAGGTAATTGTTGAGGGGATAAATATTGTAAAAAAACATCAAAGGCCTACCCGCGATAATCCCCAAGGCGGTATCATCGAAAAAGAAGGGCCGATTTACAGCTCCAAAGTGATGCTGGTATGTCCCCGCTGCAACAAACCTGCCCGGGTGGGTTACAGGTTCTTGGCGGACGGACAAAAAGTCCGCTATTGCAAGAACTGCGAGGCGGAAAACGAATAGTAACTGACCCAAGCGGAAGGGAGGTCACATCATGTCTAGACTGCAAGAACTATATAGGCGGGACATAGCCCCCGCTCTGATGAATAAATTCAATTACTCCAGCGTAATGGAAGTGCCCAAAATTGAAAAGATTGTTGTCAATATGGGAGTTGGCGACGCCAAAGACAATCCCAAGTTTTTAGAAGATGCTGTTGAAGAACTGACCCAAATCACTGGTCAGAAGCCGGTCATTACCAAAGCGCGCAAGGCCATCGCCGGATTTAAGATTCGCGCTGGCATGCCCATTGGGACCAAGGTGACCCTGCGGGGCGAGCGCATGTATCATTTCTTTGATAGGCTGGTTAACATCGCATTGCCCAGGGTGAGGGACTTCCGTGGCGTTTCCCCCCAGGCCTTTGATGGCCGGGGCAACTATACCTTGGGTGTAAAGGAACAGTTGATTTTCCCTGAAATTAACTATGACAATGTTGACAAGGTCCGCGGCATGGACATCGTAATTGTCACCACCGCCAAGACCGATGAAGAAGGCCGCGAACTGCTCAAAGGTTTCGGCGTCCCCTTCAGGAAATAAGAAACCTATAAGGAGGGTTATGACGGGTGGCTAAAAAATCAATGATTGCCAAGCAGAAACGGGACCAAAAGTTTGGCGTTAGGGCACACAACCGCTGCAAGATCTGCGGTCGTCCCCATGCATACATGCGTAAGTTTGGCATGTGCCGTATCTGCTTCCGCACTTTGGCCCACAAAGGTCAAATCCCTGGCGTCAGAAAAGCCAGCTGGTAGCGTTAGGAAAGGAGGTCCATCCAGATGACTATGACAGACCCAATTGCCGACATGCTGACTAGGATTAGGAATGCAAATACTGCGCTCCACAGCAGCGTGGAAATTCCGGCATCAAAGATAAAAATTGCTCTGGCCGAGGCCCTCAAAGAAGAAGGATTTATCAGCGACTTTGAGGTGGTCAAGGACAACAAGCAGGGAATAATTCGCATCAAGCTACGGTACGACAATGGTAAAGGCAGAGTTATTACAGGAATTAAACGGATAAGCAAGCCCGGCCTGCGGGTTTATGCCAACAAGGACGAAGTTCCCCGGGTTTTAGGTGGTTTGGGCATTGCCATCATCTCCACATCCCACGGAGTTATGGTGGACAGAAAAGCCCGCTCTGCCGGACTCGGCGGGGAAGTCCTCTGCTACGTTTGGTAACTAGAGCAACGGAGGTGTAGTGATGTCCAGAATAGGGAAAAAGCCGGTGGAATTGCCCTCCGGCGTGGAAATATCTGTTTCCGGTGACAACTTCGTCACCGTCAAAGGTCCCTTGGGTCAGCTGGAACAGCAATTGCCCCAGGCGATGCAGATCCAGGTAGAAGATAACCAAGTTCAAGTTATCCGTCCTTCCGACGAGAAGGAGCACCGGGCCTTGCATGGACTGTCCCGCAGTCTGCTGGCCAATATGGTGGAAGGTGTAACCAAGGGTTATAGCCGTAACCTAGAACTGGTGGGCGTAGGTTATCGTGCTGCTCTGCAGGGCAAAGATATCACCCTTACAGTGGGATACTCCCACCCGGTGGTAATCAATGCTCCCCAGGGAATCGAATTCGAAGTTCCCGCCCCCAACAAAATCACCGTTAAGGGGATTGACAAGCAGGCAGTTGGCCAAATTGCCGCAGAAATTAGGGCGGTCCGCAAACCCGAACCTTACTTGGGCAAGGGTATTAAATACGAAGGCGAACGCATCCGGCGTAAAGTTGGTAAAGCCGGTAAATAATGCGCTGAAAGGAGTGAGCCCGGTTGGGTCGTAACATCAATCCGCGTCAGCAGAGGCACATGCGGGTACGCAAAAAAGTTTTCGGCACTCCCCAGCGTCCCCGACTCAGTGTCTTTCGCAGCGCAAACCATATCTATGCACAGCTAATAGATGATACCAATAACCATACCTTGGCTTCAGCATCTACCCTTGATAAGGATGTCAAGGCAGCCATCACCCATGGCGGAAATCAAGATGCCGCAAAGGTAGTCGGCAACACGATTGCTGATAGAGCTCAACAAGCCGGGATTTCCACAGTTGTATTTGACCGCGGTGGGTTTCTCTACCACGGACGAATCAAAGAACTGGCCGATGCAGCACGTGAAGCCGGCCTGAAATTCTAGGCAAGGGAGGGAACAGCTTGAAGTCTAAAAGAGACGCAACGACCCCAGAATTTACCGAAAAGGTAGTTAGCATAAATAGGGTAGCAAAGGTTGTAAAGGGCGGTCGCCGCTTCAGCTTTAGCGCCCTGGTAGTAGTTGGCGATGGCAAAGGCCGGGTTGGAACCGGATTCGGAAAAGCCGGAGAAGTGCCTGAAGCCATTCGCAAGGGCATCGAGGATGCCAAAAAGAATATCGTTAATGTTCCCGTTGTGGGAACATCAATTCCCCATGAATCCACCGGTAAATATGGCGCCGGCATTGTTTTGCTCAAGCCCGCCAGCGAAGGTACCGGAGTTATCGCCGGCGGTCCTGTGCGTGCCGTTCTGGAGGCTGCAGGTGTTGGCGACATTCTCACCAAATCCTTGGGTTCATCCAACGCCATCAACATGGTGGGCGCAACCATGGCTGCCCTTAAGAGCCTCAGGACAGCAGAAGAGATCGCCCGGTTGCGCGGTAAAACCGTAGAGGAAATTCGGGGCTAGGGGGGACTGTAATGGAGAAACAAATTCAAATTAAACTAGTTCGCTCTTTCATTGGCAGACCCAAGGCCCATCGGTTAACCCTCAAGGCTTTGGGACTCAACAAGATCAACCAAGTAGTCAGCAAGCCCGATAACCCGCAAACTCGGGGCATGATTGCCAAGGTTGCCCATTTGGTCCAGGTTATCGAGTAAGGAGGTGCAGACTGTGAAACTTCATGAGCTAAAACCAGCCAAAGGCGCTCGCAAAGTCTCTAAACGCAAGGGCATTGGCATTGGAAGCGGCTTGGGTAAGACCGGCGGTCGCGGTCAAAATGGCCAAAACGCCCGTAGTGGCGGAGGCACCAGGCCCGGTTTTGAAGGCGGCCAGATGCCGCTGCACCAGAGAATTCCCAAGCGCGGCTTCACCAGCAAGTTCAAGAAGCATTACGCCGAAGTCAATGTCGATGATTTGAACCGTTTCCAGGAAGGGACTCTTGTCACACCTGAACTCCTCCAAGAGGAAGGAATGGTCAAGCAGGTCCGGGACGGTATCAAGATTCTCGGCAACGGCGAACTAAAGACAAAGTTGGATGTGCGCGCACATCGTTTCAGCAAAGGAGCCGAGGAAAAAATCAAGGCTGCCGGCGGCAGCGTCGAGGTGATATAGTATGCAACTGATGGCCACCATGCGCAACGCTTGGCGGATCAAGGACATCCGGCATAAACTTCTGTTTACTCTGGCCATGCTCCTGGTCTATCGCCTGGGTTCGGTCGTGCCGGTTCCCGGCATAGACAGCGAAGTTGTTCGAGATATTCTCGGTGGCGGTGAAGGACAAGGTGGTGCCGGCTTGCTGGGGTTATTTGACCTCTTTGCCGGCGGTGCGCTATCTCAGTTCTCCATCTTTGCCATGGGTATTTTTCCCTATATCAACGCATCGATCATCATGCAGCTGCTGCAAGCGGTAATACCCAAGTTTGAAGAATGGGCCAAGGAAGGTCCCGAAGGCCGTAAAAAGCTGATGCAGTTTACCCGTTACGGCACCGTGGTCCTTGCTCTGATTCAATCCATCGGAATGTCATTGGCTTTCCGGACGGCCATAGATGTGCCCCGGGCTGAATCCGCGGCATACTTTATGACTCTAGGTGTTATCATCCTCTCCCTGACAGCTGGTACCGCATTTCTCATGTGGCTGGGAGAGCAGATTACAGACAAAGGTATCGGCAACGGTATCTCTCTCATCATTTTCGCTGGCATCGTATCCCGCTTACCCGCCATGGCTATCCAAGCAGTTAATCTTGTCAGAGTTGGAGAGATGAACATCTTCTCCCTCCTGCTAATAGTCGTCTTGGCTGTGATGGTTATTGCCGCAATGGTATATGTAACCCAGGGTGAGCGTCGGGTTCCCGTTCAGTATGCCAAGCGAGTTGTGGGTCGCAAGATGTACGGTGGCGCCAGCAGCCATATACCCCTCAAGGTTAACCAGTCTGGGGTTATCCCCGTAATCTTCGCCACATCACTGTTGATGCTTCCGGAGACAATCGGGCAATTTTGGGACAGCAGTATTATCAAATCCATTGCAAGCTTTTTCACCATGGGAACATGGTCGGGAACCATCCTTGTTTCGGTTTTGATAGTAGGCTTTGCTTACTTCTACACTGCCATCACTGTAAATCCCAATGATTTGGCTGATAACATGCGCAAAAATGGCGGTTTTATTCCAGGCATCCGGCCAGGACGCCCCACCGCCGGTTATATCCAGCGCATTATGAATAGAATTACCTTGGCTGGTGCCCTCTTTCTAGCAGCCATCGTCGCTTTACCTTATATGTTGCAGGGAGTTGTGGGCATAGAAATCGGGATCGGGGGCACTTCCCTCTTGATCGTAGTGGGTGTAGCCCTGGAGACCATGAAACAAATTGAAAGCCAGATGCTGATGCGCCACTACAAAGGCTTTATGTAGGAGGCGAGGTCATGCGTTTAGTATTATTAGGCCCTCCGGGCGCCGGAAAAGGTACCCAGGCCGACTTCATAAAAGAGCACTACAGCATTCCCCATATTTCCACAGGAGACATGTTGCGGGCAGCCCGCCAGCAGCAGACTTCCTTGGGACAGCAAGCAGAAAAATATATGGAATCAGGCCAATTGGTTCCAGATTCCATTGTCGTGGGGATAGTCAAAGAACGTCTAGCCCAAAGCGATTGTGCCCAAGGATTTCTTCTCGATGGCTTTCCTCGCACTGTGGAACAGGCCCAGGCTCTGGAGGAAGCTGGGATTCCCTTGGATGCTGTCATCAGCATCGAAGTTCCCAACGCCAAGCTGGTGGAACGCCTCAGCGGCAGAAGAATTTGTCGCAACTGCGGCCGGACCTGGCATGTCCAGTTTAATCCGCCGCCCCGGGCAAGCACCTGTGACTGCGGAGGAGAACTCTATCAGCGTAGCGATGACAGTAGCGAGACTGTTATGCAGCGCTTGGATGTCTATGAAAAACAGACCAGTCCCCTCAAGGCTTGGTATGCCAAAAAAGATTTGCTTGTCGTTGTAGATGGCGACCAAAAGATTGAGCAGGTTTTTTCCAACATCTTGACAGCTTTGGGAGCAAGCGCTCAATGATAGTGATTAAATCTCCCCGGGAGATTGATATAATGGCCCGGGCCGGCGAAATAACCGCCCAGGCCCATCAGATTGTTAAGGATGCAGTCCTTCCGGGAATATCTACCAAAGAACTGGATAGATTAGTTGAAGAATTTTTGCATAAAAGTGGGGCCATTCCTGCCTTCAAAGGCTATGGGGACTTTCCCGCCAGCATATGCACATCAGTTAATCACCAGGTTGTTCATGGCATACCTTCCGATGATGTTATTCTAAAGCAAGGTGATATCGTTAGTGTTGACATCGGCGCCATTTTCGATGGCTATGTCGGAGATGCAGCAGCCACCTACCCTGTGGGAGACATTTCCCCTGAAGCTGAAAAACTCCTCCAAGTCACGGCCGATTCCCTGATGCAGGGAATTCATCAGGCAGTGGAGGGCAATCGCCTGTCAGACATATCTGCGGCAATTCAACAATGGGTAGAAGCACAAGGCTTCTCAGTGGTTCGTGATTATGTCGGTCATGGAGTTGGCCAACAGATGCACGAGGATCCTCAAATCCCGAATTTCGGGCGCCCCGGTTTCGGTCCGCGGCTGAGGCCAGGTATGGTATTTGCGATTGAACCAATGGTCAATGCAGGCAAATACCGTGTAAAAACCCTGGCTGATAACTGGACTGTGGTGACTGTGGATGGATCCCTTTCCGCCCATTTTGAACACACTGTGGCAATAACGCCCCAGGGCCCAAGAATTCTGACGACCTTGAGTTGAGGAGGACAGCACAATGCAGTATTCACCGGGTGATCTAGTCCGTTCCACGGCCGGCAGAGATAAAGGATATCTGTATGTCGTTCTAGAGCTTACCCAGGACCGGGTTCTGGTAGTTGACGGAAAACGGCGAAGGCTTATCAAGCCCAAGCCCAAAAATCCTCTCCACCTGCAACTTGTGCGCAAGAATCTAATCCCTGTCCAAACTGATGACGATGTGAGACAGATCCTAAGTCGGATGACGGAACAATCCCATGCAAAAGAAAAGGGAGGGAACTAAATGGCGAAACAGGATGTCATTGAAGTGGAAGGCCGCGTCATTGACGCGCTCCCCAACGCGACATTTCGCGTTGAATTGGAAAATGGCCATGTAATTATGGCCTATGTTCGCGGAAAGCTCCGCATGAACTTTATTAGAATATTGCCCGGCGATCGGGTTTCCTTAGAAATGTCACCATACGATCTCAGCAAGGGGCGTATCACCTACCGTCATAAATGATATTCGTTCCTTTAAGGAGGTAAGATGATGAAGGTCAGACCTTCTGTAAAGCCTATTTGCGAAAAGTGCAAAATCATCCGTCGCAAGGGCAAAGTTATGGTTATTTGCGAAAACCCCAAGCACAAACAAAAACAGGGATAAGTAGGAGGTGTACCACATTTGGCACGTATAGCTGGAGTTGACCTGCCAAGGGAAAAACGTGTGGAAGTTGCCTTGACATATATTTATGGCATAGGCCCGACACTGGCCAAGACAGCACTGGATAAGACTGGCGTCAATCCCGATACCCGGGTCAGAGACCTGACTGAAGAAGAAATCGGGAAACTCCGGGAAGTCCTGGACAAGGACTTTCAGGTAGAAGGCGACCTGCGTCGAGAAGTATCTCTCAACATCAAACGACTGATGGAGATCGGCTCATATCGCGGCCTCCGTCATCGTCGGGGACTTCCTGTTCGCGGTCAGAACACCAAAAACAACTCTCGCACCCGCAAGGGTGCCAAGAGAACAGTTGGTATCAGACGTAAAAGTTAGTAAAGGAGGGAAAGGAATTTGGCAAGAAAAACAGCTCGCCCCAGACGTAGAGAGCGTAAAAATGTTGAGCGTGGTGTAGCCCACATTCAATCAACTTTTAATAACACCGTCATCACCATCAGTGACGTTAAAGGCAATACCATCGCCTGGTCTACAGCAGGTGCCAACGGGTTCAAAGGTTCACGGAAAAGTACCCCCTTTGCTGCCCAGACTGCGGCGGAATCTGCCGCCAAGACTGCAATGGAACACGGAATGCGGACTGTGGAAGTTATGGTCAAGGGACCTGGCTCTGGTCGTGAAGCAGCCGTCCGTTCCCTGCAGGCTGCAGGATTAGAAGTTACTGCAATCCAGGATGTTACCCCCTTCCCCCACAATGGCTGCCGGCCGCCGAAGCGGCGCCGGATGTAATACTTTTTAGGAGGTGTAGAATACATGGCAAGGTATACAGGACCAGTATGTCGGTTATGCCGAAGGGAAGGAATGAAATTATTCCTCAAAGGTGAACGCTGCTATACACCTAAATGCCCTGTGGATCGCCGCAATTATCCACCGGGTCAACATGGTCAAGCTCGCCGCCGCAACCCTTCGGAATATGGACTACAGCTGAGAGAAAAACAAAAAGTACGTCGCATCTATGGAGTTACCGAGCGTCCTTTCCGCCGTTACTACGAAGAAGCAGCTCGTCGCAAAGGCGTAACAGGTGAGATTCTGCTCCAGCTCCTGGAACAGCGGTTAGACAATGTTATCTATCGTTTGGGCTTTGCTTCATCCCGCCCCGAGGCAAGACAATTGGTGCGCCATGGTCATTTCAGCGTCAATGGCCACAAAGTCAACATCCCTTCCTTCCAGTGCAAGGTGGGAGACGAGATTGCCGTTCGTGAACGCAGTAGCAGCTCTGAAAAATTTAAAGCCCTCAGGGAATTGGCTGCTCAGCACACTTCTCCCGCATGGTTGGAGAAGAATGCCGAGACCTTGACGGCAAAATTGATTGCTGTGCCGCGGCGTGAAGACATCGACGATATTCCCATTGCAGAACACCTGATCATCGAGCGTTACTCTAGGTAAAAACCCTCGTTTGACCAGTAGTAAGAAAAGGGAGGGTCAAGATACGTGTTGGAAATTGAAAAGCCCCGCATCGAATGTGTTGAGACTTCAGAGGACAATACTTTTGCCCGTTTCACCATAGAGCCCCTGGAACGTGGATATGGCAATACCCTGGGCAACTCCCTGCGCAGGGTGCTGCTGTCATCCTTACCTGGTGCCGCTGTTACCAGCGTCAAAATCGAAGGTGTACTTCATGAGTTTTCAACTATTTCCGGGGTGGTTGAGGATACCACCGAGATCATCCTTAACTTAAAAAAACTCAGGTTTAAATTGCACAATAATGAACCTGCAGTCCTTCGGCTAGAAGCGACTTCCCAAGGACCGATTACCGGTAAAGACATTATAGCTGCCGATGCGGACGTTGAGGTTCTTAACCCTGACCAGGTCATCGCCACTTTGGAAGATGGTGCCCGGTTTATTGCCGAACTCAATGTTGCCCCGGGCCGGGGCTACGTTCCTGCCGAACGCAACAAGATCGAGGACCAGCCCATAGGTGTAATCGCAGTGGATTCGATTTTTTCGCCTGTCAAGCGGGTTAACTTTAATGTGCAAAACACCCGGGTTGGCCAAGTCACCGACTATGATATGCTAACTCTGGAAGTATGGACCGATGGCAGCACTCGTCCTGACGAAGCCATCAGCCTTGCTGCTAAAGTGCTGATGGAGCACCTAGAACTCTTCGTAAACCTAAGTCAATCCGTGAATGAAATCGAAGTAATGGTGGAAAAAGAGGAAGATGAACGGGAGAAAACTCTAGAGATGCCCATCGAAGAGCTGGACCTCTCGGTTCGCTCCTATAACTGCCTAAAGCGGGCAGGTATAAACTATGTGCACGAGTTAACTCAGAAGACAGAGAATGACATGGTCAAGGTTCGCAATTTAGGGAAGAAATCCTTAGAAGAAGTACAGCAAAAACTCGCCCAATTGGGCTTGAGCTTGCGCAAAGAAGAAGAATAAGGAGGGGAGTCATATGGCACTTTCCAAATTCGGCCGCCCCACCAACCAACGTAGGGCACTGCTGCGCGGTCTGGCTACGGCGGTCCTGAAAAACGAAAGAGTTACCACCACCGAAGCCAAGGCTAAGGCCATTCAGCCCATCGTAGAAAAGATGATTACCTTGGGTAAAGACGGTAGCCTGCATTCCCGCCGCCAGGCCCTTAGCTATCTTTTGGAAGAAGACGTAGTTACCAAACTATTCCAAGACATTGCCCCCCGGTACGCTGAGCGTAACGGCGGTTATACCAGAATTTACAAGGCCTCCCCCCGGCGCGGCGACGGAGCGCCCCAGGCAATTCTGGAACTCGTCTAGATTAGCCGTGGACAGGTCAGTACAGTTGGGGACTATTAGTCACCACTGTTTGCCCTGTCTTTTTTAATGAAGAGAGGGAGGGGTTCTGGTGATTAAAGTCGAGAATGTCAGCTATTACTATCAAGCGGGAGATGAAAAGAGAATCCAAGCTCTCAAGGATGTGGACATGACCATTGAGGAGGGCGAATTTGTGGCCATCATCGGTCACAACGGTTCCGGGAAATCTACCCTGGCCAAACTCTTTAACGGATTACTCATCCCCCAGGAAGGCAGAGTCCTGGTCCAGGGCCAGGCCACCAATGACGAAGACCAATACTGGTCAATTCGCCAGCAGGTGGGGATGGTGTTTCAAAATCCCGACAATCAGTTGATAGCCACCGTTGTGGAAGAAGATGTGGCCTTTGGCCCCGAAAACCTTGGTCTGCCGTCAGAGGAGATTCTGGAACGGGTTGAACAATCACTATCCCAGGTAGATATGCTGGCCTTTCGCCGCCACGCTCCTCATTTGCTGTCCGGTGGGCAAAAGCAGCGCATCGCCATTGCAGGAATCCTGGCCATGCGCCCCAAGTGCCTGGTTCTGGACGAGCCCACCGCCATGCTGGACCCCCGGGGACGACGTGAGGTTTTAGAAACAGTGCGTCGCCTAAACCGGGAAGATGGTATGACAGTACTCTGGATTACTCATCATATGGATGAAGCCGTTCATGCCCATCGGGTGCTGGTCATGGAAGGGGGCAGCGTGGTGCTCCAGGGTACACCCCGTCAAGTCTTTCGTCAGTCCCAGCAACTGCAGCAATTGAATTTGGATGTACCTGCAGTAACCCGATTGGGTCAAGTGCTGGCCCAAGATGGTTATTCTCTGCCCCAGGACATATTGACGGTGGAAGAGATGGTGAAGGCATTATGTCGATAACTGCCAAAGATCTTACCCACACCTATTCCCCAGGGACTACCTGGGAAGCCACTGCCCTGAAGGATGTCAATTTAACGATTGACGACGGGGAAATCATCGGACTTATCGGCCACACAGGCTCGGGCAAATCCACCTTGATTCAGCATTTCAATGGTTTGCTCCGCCCCACCTCCGGCGCTTTAACTGTCCAAGGAATAGAGGTCACTGCCCATGCAAACCTCCGCAAGCTACGGCAGAAGGTTGGCCTGGTCTTTCAATATCCCGAGCACCAACTTTTCGAAGAAACGGTGCTTGCCGACGTGGCCTTTGGACCCAAAAACCTTGGCCTGCCCCAGGAAGATTCCCTCCGTCGTGCTCAGACCGCCTTGGCGGCGGTGGGCTTAGAATTAGACCAAGTCAAAGACCGGTCACCCTTTGAGCTCAGCGGCGGTCAGATGCGCCGAGTAGCCATCGCCGGAGTGCTGGCCATGGAGCCCGAAGTCCTGATTTTAGATGAACCCACGGCAGGCCTGGACCCCAAATCCCGCAACGAGCTCATGGAGCACCTGCGTCGCATCCATAAAGAGCGCGACCTCACTCTGGTAATCGTTTCTCACAGCATGGAAGAAGTTGCCGCCGTTGCCCACCGGCTGTTGGTCATGGACAAGGGAAGTATATTTACCCAGGGCACGCCCCGCCAAGTTTTTTCTCGGGGAGAGGAACTTCGGGCCATCGGTCTGGACGTTCCCCCTTTGACAAAGTTGATGCTGGCCCTGCAGCGCCAGGGGGTAGATGTGGCAACGGATGTCCTCAATGTCCAAGAGGCCCGGGCCGCCATCCAGCAATGGCGGAAGGGGGAAAACACCAATGTTTAAAGGAATTACCATCGGCCAGTACTATCCCGGAGACTCCTTTATCCATAAATTAGAACCAAAAATAAAAATTGGCCTCATAACTGCCTATGTAGTCTTCTTATTTTTGTTGGACACAGCCTATGGTTACCTGGCAATGATGCTGTTGACCCTAGCCGTCATCTTTATTGCCCGGCTGCCCCTAAAACTGCTGCTCCGCGGCTTGAGGCCACTGTACTTTATCATCGCCTTTACCCTAATCCTCCACATCTTCTTTACCAAGGGCGGAGACATTTGGCTACAATGGGGTCGCATCAGCGTTCACTCCCAGGGCGTACTTACCGGCCTGATGATGGCGTGGCGCCTAATATTGCTTGTCACCACCACATCTCTGCTAACCCTTACTACGTCCCCCATCGCCCTCACCGACGCCATAGAGGGCATCCTCAGCCCTTTGCGGCCCATCGGCGTGCCCGCCCATGAGCTGGCCATGATGATGACCATCGCCCTGCGCTTTATTCCAACCCTGTTGGAGGAAGCAGAAAAAATTATGAAGGCTCAGATGGCCCGAGGTGCAGACTTCGAAAGTGGCAACCTCATTCATCGGGCCAAAGCCATGATACCTCTGCTGGTCCCCCTCTTCATCAGCTCCTTTCGCCGAGCCGATGATTTGGCCCTGGCCATGGAAGCTCGATGTTACCGGGGTGGCAAGGGCAGAACGCGGATGAGGGTCCAGAAGGTGACCGGCACCGATTGGCTGACCCTGGCTGGATTTGTCAGCGTCATGGCGGTGTTCGTATGGCTGGGGTTGTAAAGGGCAGAGTCGCCCTGGTCCTGGAATACCACGGCGGTTGCTATTCCGGCTGGCAGTACCAGATCAACGCTGACACCGTGCAAAATCAAGTAGAAAAGGCTCTAACCCAGCTCTTTAGCGTCCGGGTACCAGTTCGGGCCGCCAGCCGCACCGATGCTGGAGTTCACGCCCGGGGCCAGGTAGCCGCACTGGATTTGCCCCGAGCATTTCCCGGCAACAAGCTGGTCTCGGCTCTAAACTGGCATTTGCCCGAAACAATAAAAATTGTTCAAGCCTATTCAGTTCCCCAGGACTTTGATCCTCGGCGCTTGGCCCAGGGCAAGATTTATCGCTACTTTATCTTTAACCGCCGCCAAGCTTCGGCCTTGGTGGCTCCCCATAGCTGGCATGTGCCCCAGCCCTTGGACATTAAACGTATGAATAGAGCTGCGGAGGCATGCTTGGGCACTCAGGATTTTGCCAGCTTCCAAGCCGCTGGTTCTCCGGTGGAAAGCACCGTTCGCACCCTGCGCCATTTGTACTGTCAACGCCGGGGCAGCATAATCTACATCACCTGTGTAGGCAACGCATTTTTGTACAATATGGTGCGAATCATTACCGGCACCTTGGTGGAAGTAGGATTGGGCAGGCTTGCTTCGGAAGGGATGCCCAAAATCCTGGCCGCCAAGAGCAGAATTGCTGCTGGCCCCACGGCACCTGCTCAAGGGCTTTTTCTGGAAAGGGTTCTTTACCGCCCATCCCTTGACAGTTATGCCAGACTATAATAAAATAGTTCAGGATATGTAGAAATCCGTGAGCCCCGGATTATACAGGATCTATGCAAGGAGGAAAACAATATGCGTACCACTTATTTGGCCAAAGCGGGCCAAGTCGACCGCCAGTGGCTGTTAATTGATGCCCAAGGGCAAACCCTGGGTCGTCTTGCCAGTGAAATTGCTACACTGTTGCGTGGCAAGCACAAGCCCACCTTTACCCCAAACGTAGACACCGGGGACCACGTTATCGTAATCAACGCCGACAAGGTGGTTGTCACCGGCAATAAAGCCCAGCAAAAGCTGTATTACCATCACACCGGCTATGCCGGCGGTCTCAAGTCCATCAGCTACGAAAGACTGATGGAAAAGAAACCAGAACAGATCATCTACCTGGCAGTAAAAGGCATGCTCCCCCATAATCGGTTGGGTCGGGCCATGATAAAGAAACTGCGGGTCTACGCAGGTGCCGAGCACGACCATGCTGCCCAACAGCCGAAAAATTGGGAAATCAGAAGTTAAGGAAAGGGGGACGCATTAATGGCTAAAGTTCAGTTTATCGGAACCGGTCGGAGAAAGAACGCTGTCGCCCGGGTGCGCCTAGTGCCTGGCGATGGCAAAGTCATAATCAACAAGCGTGACATAGACGATTACTTTGGCGGCCTGGAAGTTCTCAAGCTGATTGTCGCCCAGCCCCTGGAAGCAACCCAGACCAACGGCAAGTTCGATATATTGGTCAATGTCCGGGGCGGTGGTATGAGCGGCCAAGCTGGTGCGATCCGGCATGGTATTGCCCGGGCACTGTTGCAGGCAGATTCAGAACTTCGTCCAATCCTCAAAAAGGCTGGCTACCTCACCCGGGATCAGCGCATGAAAGAGCGGAAAAAATACGGCCTCAAAGCCGCCCGGCGTGCACCTCAGTTTTCCAAGCGTTAATTTCATCAAGCCAAACCGTCTGGGCCATCCAGGCGGTTTTTCTTGTCGGATATTCAATCCTTTGATAAAATTAATTCAAGTAATAAGAGGGAGATGAGCTGATGATAGTTACCACAACGCCCAGCGTTGACGGACAGATTATCAAAGAATACAAGGGGATTGTGTTTGGTGAAGTTATATCCGGTGTGAACTTTGTCAAAGACTTCGCGGCTGGTTTGAGCAATTTTTTTGGTGGTCGCTCCGGTTCCTACGAAGGTGAACTGATAGAAGCCCGGGAGGCTGCCTTGGCAGAAATGGAAAAGCGGGCCAGAGCCATGGGTGCCAATGCTGTGGTGGGCGTAGATGTAGATTACGAAGTCCTTGGCCAAGGTGGAAATATGCTCATGGTCACGGCCTCCGGCACCGCGGTGTTAACAGAATAGAAAAATAAGACTGGTGCACTAAAGGCCACTAAAAATAACACAAAGACGGCGACTGGGAGTAGTACCCAGAAGCCGTCTTTTGTTGTCCCCAAAAATACAGGTTACAGGCAGTTTGCCACAGCCCCCAAAAATGGGTTACTGGTGTTTAAGGCACTGGATAAAAAAACCCTGAATTTGATCCATTAGCCCCAGGTCAATGTCCTGGGCAAGGTTTCTATCTATCTTATCGTAAAAATCCTGCCTTACTTCATATGGGATGTCCTGCTCATATCGTTCATAGAGTTCCCCATACTCGACGTTTACTTCATCGATATATTCTATGGCTGCATCGGAACGAAAAAGATTATCATGCCCATTTCGTCCTGATTCGCTGGGAGATATGGTTTTAACAGATTGATTAGTTATGGCGCCTATATTAGCAATAACTGAGCTACCGTTATAGGCAACCAGCTCATCCTCGGTGCCGTGGACAATTAGAACCGGTACTTCAGCCTGATTGATGGCGTCTACTGCATTGAGAGTAGCCAACTTGCCAAATAAAATCCTTTGGTATAACCACATATACGGGTATTGTATGTTAATTAAGCCACCCATCATTCGACGACCCTGTTCCATAACCATGTCCATGGGACTATTTGCGCCGGAGACACTAACGACTCCGGTAATCTCATGGTCAAAGTGCAGAATGTTTGCTACAGCATACCCCCCCCAACTATGTCCAAAGAGCAGAAGGGGAAGGTTGGCGTATTCCGATTGCGTACTAATGTAAGTCAGGGCGGCGTCTAAGTCCAGCAGTGCTTGGGGAAAACCCTTGGTGGTCTTGCCTTCACTGTCAAAGCTTCCGGTGGCATCATAGGCAAAAACCCGCCACCCCTGATCGACAAAATAAGTGACCTGCGGTAAATAGCTGTCAGCCCCTCCGCCAAGGCCGTGGACCATCACCACAAGCCCTCTGTTCTGTTCCTGGCCATATATGTAACCCTGTAGCCGATTACCGCCAGAGTGAAAGCTCACCAATGACCTGGGATAGTCAGATTCTATGTCTGTGTACCTCAAAGCCGCTGAAACCGTTTCATCATGTCTGTCATATCTGGGAAACTGTCCGTCATACACAAACTTAACAACAAGCATTGAAATAATTGAAAAAACTAATACCAATCCAATTACGCTAAGACCAATTACTTTCATCCTGCTCCTATGCTTTTTCATTCAACAAGTTCGCCATCCTTATAAAATAGAATTTTAGTGACGCCTAATTATATCCCATTAGCGATCTTATGTCTGTACAAGACTTTTCAGAGCAGCAAGCTGATATGGATGCGTGCATTTAGAATGTGAGTAAAATGACAACAAGAGCCATGGAAAAAGGGCTATCGCCCTACGTTATAATAAACGTTTTGCGACAGCCCCTTATATTAATTAGGCGTCCAGGGCTTCGGAATTGACGAAGCCCTGGGCCACTATTACAGCCTCGCCCTGAAGCCAAACATCGATGAACCCATCCCGGCTCCGTTGGTAGCCAACCTCCAGGGGGCCACCCTGGGTTTCCACCGAAATAGGACTCTGTAATCCTTCCAGAACGATGGAAGCCGTTAAGGCCGAGGCGGTCACGCCGGTACCACAGGCCAGGGTTTCATCCTCCACTCCCCGTTCATAAGTGCGCACCTTTAGCTTTTTTCCCTCCTGGCGCACAAAATTAACATTGGTCCCGTTGGGGAAATAGGAGTGGTTGCGAGCATTCCGTCCCATATTCACCAACTTGGCTTCAGGCCATTCCCAGGAGGTATCATCAAATATAACAGCATGGGGCACGCCCACAGTAATAGAGTGAAGTTGAGGCAGGCCGGCCAGGGTAATATTTCGACGGGGGAGACTGACCGGAGGCATGACTAGGCGGACAGATTGAGCCCCAACCTGGGCCACATAGAGTCCCGCATCGGTTTCCACCTGGACCAAGTCGGGAGTGATACCGGCTTCGGTTACAAAGCGGGCAAAACACCGCAATCCGTTACCACACATTTCGCTTCTGCTGCCATCGGAATTAAAGAAGTCCATACGCGCATCGGCGTTTTGAGATTTCTCCACAAAAATCATGCCGTCGGCACCCAGTGAGCGCTTGCGGCGGCACAGATCCTTAGCCAAAAGCCCCTTCTGGAGATCCTGAATTTGGCCGCTTTGATTATCAATGACAATAAAATCATTGCCGCAGCCCATCATTTTTGTAAATTCCAACCTTGACATGCTAAATCCTCCCGTCACATACTAAGTAACCTTTCTTACTGCAAGACTTATGCCATCTCAGAGGCAATGGGGCAACGGTAAATGCTGTTCCTTAAAAGGTACAGTAAGGGGTAAAAAGGGCGGTCGGCATATGACAGCTATATTACAAAAAGGGAACAGTGGTGTTTGCAATTGTAAACACTACTTGTCCAGTAAATTGTATTTGCTCAGTTTGCGATAAAAGTTGGTTCGACCCATTTCCAGCAACTTCATGGCTTGACTGCGGTTGTCATCGGTTTGCCTCAGTGCCAGTTTGATCAGCTTCAATTCTGCCAATTCTATGGCCTGATGATGGGGGATGACCTTGTTCACAACCAGGGAGTCCGCATTAGACTGGGGGCTCTTCATATGGTCGGGCAGGTGGGCCGGGGTCAAGGCCTTGCCCTCGGCAAAGTTCACCGCCCGCTCCAGCACATTCTCCAGTTCTCTAATATTGCCGGGCCAGTGGTACTGGCTCAGGACCTGAATCAGTTCTGAAACCGGTACCAACAAGGGTTTGTCTGCTCGTTTGCAAATCTTGGGTAAGAGAAAGCGAACCAAGTCGGGAATGTCGCCGGGGCGCTGCCGCAGCGGGGGCAGAACCAGGCTGATGACATTAAGGCGATAGTACAAGTCTTCCCGAAAGCGCCCCTCGATAACAGCCTTTTCCAGCTTTTGATTGGTGGCTGCGATGATGCGAACATCCAACTCAATTTGTTTGGTGTCACCCAGACGTTGAATCCGGTGGGTTTGTAGGGCGTGTAGCAGCTTGGCTTGTAGGGGGGTATCTAGTTCTGCAATCTCATCCAAAAACAGCGTTCCGCCTTGGGCTTGCTCAAAGCTTCCCTCTTTGCCGCCAGGGCGCGCTCCAGTAAAGGCCCCTTCTACATAGCCAAAGAGCTCGCTTTCCAGAAGATTGGCCGGTATGGCCGCGCAGTTGACATAGACAAAGGGTTTGCCGGCCCGGGGTCCGGTCTGATGGATGGCCTTGGCAAACAACCCCTTGCCGGTGCCGCTTTCCCCCAGAAGGAGTACTGTGGAGTTGGACCGGGATGCTTTTAGGGCCAGCTCCCGCACCATGGTAATCTCTTGGCTATTCCCCACGATGTTGGCAAAGGCAGGATGTTGCCGGCTGTCATTGTATTTCAGGAGCGAGGCCCGGGCTGCATCCCGCTCTTCTTCGGCCATTCTCACTTCACTAATATCTGTGATTTGCAAGAGGGCACCCTGGCGTTGGCCGTCCTCATCGATGGCATGGATGGAGCAACGAGTGGGGATGCCGTTGATCTCGTAGTCCTGCTTAGTAAACCCATCCTCCTTCCCTTTGGCGACGGTTAAGAGGCGTTCAATCCCCAAGTTTTTGGGGTGGATTGTGGATATATGCCGGCCCAGAACTTGTGGGGGGGGACGATTGCCCTTTTCGGTCCACGAAGAACCGGAGAAGATATCTCCAATGGCCTCTCCCCGGGCGGTATAGCCTTCCACTTGGTAGAATTTTAGTCGCCCATTGGGACGAATTATCACCATATGCCCTACAGCAATATGGTAGTAGTAATCAAAGCGCTGTCCAGCTTCAATCCACAGCAGGCGGTCGGGCCGGTAATGTCCAGCCCTGATCTGAATTCCCGAGGGCAGTTCACATTCCAAAGATATTTCTTCCACACCATCACCGAAGGTCTTCCACAGGGGCTTAATTTTAGCATCGGGGCCCACCTGCCCAACGGCCAGGAGACCGTCGTCGGGGTTCACCGGTACCTTGGCCAGGCCTATTGTCCCCAACAGTTGGGGATTGAGGTTACCATCATCCCTGCCCAGGCGGTTGACCGCCAGCACCACCACATCGCCGGGTTCCAGGTGCCCCGCTGGGTGTCCCGGCCCCGTGGATGGACGGAGCCCAAAGAATTCCTGGGCCGCCAAGTTGTACAATTGAATTAAGCCCTCGCTGTCAATTATTATTAGGCCGTGCTCAAAATAATCGCATAGGCTTGCAATATCTAGATTCATAGTATCACCCCAGTAAAATCTCACTGTCCTAAAATTCGCTATTGGCTTGGGAATATCCTTTTTCTCCACCTGCCACAATCTGTATCTCTGCCCGCAGGCAACACTTCATCAGCTAGAATCTCATACAATAGCTTAGATGTGAGGTGAGAAAATGGACCAAGTCAGTGTAGGAGTGTTGGTTAGTGCCAAGGCCTTACAGCGGTTACGAAGCAATCAAGTTGATCGCCGCCTGGAAGCTCTGCTCATTGCTAATCACAGCGTTGGCACTAAATTATTCTTCTTTAACCTCAAAGGGGTGGATCTGGCGGCGCATAAAATTAGGGGAACGCATCGAACACCTGCAGGAGAATGGCGCAGGGCGACCTTCGCCTATCCCCAAGCCCTTTACAAACGTCAGGCCGTCACTGAGGAAAATAGGACCTATGCCAGTTTGCTGGGCCAACTTCGTTCCCGCAACACAGTGTATTTAAATTCTCAAAGGCAGTTTGACAAGTGGCAGGTGTACCAATGCCTGGCCCAAAATCCAAAATTGCAGCCCCACTTGCCTCTGACCTGGCAGATAACCCATTGGGAGCAGGTTCTGGAGTTGGCCGAGAGCAACCCAGTGCTCTACCTCAAAGCATGCCGGAGCGGCAAGGGTAAAAAAGTCCTGCGGCTGGAAAGGGTAAGAAAAAACAAGTACCGCTATACCTGGTATGTCAATGGCTTAACCCGGGGCAGGGTGGGAAAACACAGTCTAATTTCCCAGCTGGCCAAGTTTTTCGGGGACAGGGAATTGATCGCCCAGACAGCCATCGACCTAGTCCGGGTGGAGGAAAGAATAGTAGACTTTAGGGCTGAATTACAGCGCAACGGCAGCCCCCGCCCCCAGGTTGTGGCTATCCCTGTGCGCATTGCCCGGACGGGTTCCCCCATAACCACCCATTCCGCCAGCATGGCCTTAGAAGAATTTCACCGCCGGCATCCCAATTGCATCGGAAACTTTTCAGAATTTTCCCGGCGTGCCCAGGAAGTGTTGGAAGAAGTCTATACCACCATCGAAGGGTGTATGGGACGGTGCGGAGAAATGGGAGTAGACCTAGGTCTGGACCGCCAGGGCAAGATATGGATAATCGAGGCCAACTCCCAATCCACCAAGGTTTCTTTGTTGAACAGTTACCCCAAGTCTCTAATAGTTGAATCCTTCCGCGGCCTACTGCGCTTTGCCCAGGCCGAGGCTCAACGGATCTAACCCATAGTTTTATCCCCTCCAACACTGGCATATAGTTGTAGCAGGGGTGATACCGATGGGCAAAAGTCGTTTATACTTGTTAGTACGCTTGCTGTTGGTGGTGGGATTATTTCTGGTGGTGGTGGCCGCCTCCCATCTGAGCCGTAGGACTCCTCCAGTCAGCGGGGATGTTGTCACCTATGCTGCTCCGGGAGTAGTAATCGACGCCGGCCACGGCGGCTACGATGGTGGTGCCCAATGGGGCGGCGTAATGGAAAAGGACATTAACTTGGAACTGACCCACCAGTTGCGGGAGGTTCTCCTGGCAGCAGGTTATCGGGTGGCTTTAACCAGGTACGGAGATTACAGCCTAATCGAGCAGTACGAGACCTCCAATCCCAAAAAGCGGGAGGACATGGCCCGTCGCTTGGCAGTAATTGAGGACAATGCACCGGACCTGGTAATTCTCATCCATTGTAATGCCATCAATTCCTCTCTTTGGTCCGGGGGCCAGACCTTCTATCAAGAGGGATTTGATCAGGGAAAACTTTTGGCCGAAGATATTCAGGACTATTTGGGCGAATTCACCGATACCCAACGGCAATCCAGCGCCTTGGATC
>Ga0209075_1000649_pt1 | contig 33804 bp, 25 predicted proteins | sample Stecom2011_FD_187523 | JGI IMG/M metagenome (GOLD analysis project Ga0209075, IMG submission 187523) | Agricultural soil microbial communities from Utah to study Nitrogen management - Steer compost 2011 (SPAdes) (version 2) | ecosystem: Environmental > Terrestrial > Soil > Agricultural land...
GGGCGTCACTTGGCTGCTATCTTGACTGTGTGTCGGCTTTGGCATCAAAATCACTCCTGCTGATCATAGCCCTGAAATCTATGTTAACTCATACGATGAGTGTATGAGAGCAGGTTGACACACAGGGATATGTGTTAAAAGGCGCTGTGGCGGATTGCAGGCCGATCTGTGCAATAAAAGATTTTGCTAAAGGTTTGTCGGTTAAATTTAATTTTAACCGGAAAATCGGTGGGTTATTATTTTACCGCGCAGACTTAATGGTCAGGCTGCAAAAAAAGTGGGGAAGTCCTTTTCCCCATAAGAGTGTCTCAAACAGGCATTACCGTCCTAGGTAATTCATCAGCCAGGTCATGGCCGGGCGATGGTTGCCGTTTTGGTGGATCAAACCACTGCCATTGACCCAGGTGTTACCAACCACATAACCCCAGATGGTGATACCAACCACCGATGGGTGGTTGTAGAACATTGGGAACTGCTCTTGCATGATCTGCAGTTGCGCTTGATCGTTGGGCTCGGCGATGTCGTACTCCGAGATGTAGATCGGTAGTCCCAGTGCGGCTATGTTGTTGAGGTTGTTGCTCAGGTCGTTGAGCGACCAGTTCTCTAACCCGTGAGCCTGCAAGCCAAGAGCGTCTACTACGCCTGCCTCAACCGCTGGGCGAGCCATGTTGATAAATTCGCTGTTGTTCCAGCTCAGGGCGTTGTAGTCATTCAGGATCAGTATAGAGTTTGGGCAATGTTCTCTTGCCAGCTCAAACACCTTGATAATCCAATCATTGCCAAACGCTTGCGCTGCATACTGAGCTGGCGCATGGCCGGGCGTGGATTCGTTAACCACATCGATCATCTCGGTGTCGGGGTAGCGGGCGCAGTAATCGTAAATCCACTCCTCGATCTCTTCTCGCTGCTCGGCTGGGCTTAAGTTGTCAATCCAGCTTGGATACTGGCTGCCCCATACCATGGTGTGCTGCTTGAAAGGCATGTTGTTTTGCTTGGCGTAGTTGTAGGCTGCATCTAAACCGCTCCAATTGTATTGGTCGCGCACGGCCTCTACCGAGCCCCATTTGCCTTCGTTTTCGGGCGTGAGTTGATCCCAGTACTGAGCTAAGTCGGGGCGAACGCTGCCACCGGTGGTGATGTTGCCGACAAAAAAGTCGTGGCTAATGGTCCCGCCGTTACCGCCGTCGCCACCATTACCGCCATCGCCCGCCGCGCCGATTACTGCAAGATCATCGGCGTAATAGCTGCTGTTGGTGCTTTCGGCTTCAATAATAAAATGCTGAAACGCTGTGCCACTTTGGCTGTAGCTACCGCTTAGCTGAGTCCAACCGTTGGTTGACACGCTTGCCTGCGCCACGCGCGTGTATTCGTCGTAAGTGGACGGGTCCGAGTCATCTTCGCGCTTGGCGGTCAGGTAGAGGGTGTCACTGGCCGAGCCAGGCGCCATTTTAACCCAAACGGATACCTCGTACTGATTGCCATTGGCCACACCGTCGGCGGCAAAGGTTAAGCCGTACCAGCTATCGCTGCGCCCGCTGATCAATGCACTGGCGTTACCGCTGTGCGAGTCCTGGGTGCTGCGGGTGATGTCACCAGCGGTGGTGGACCAGTTAGTCAGTCCGCTCTCTACGCCGCCGTTAACGGCCAGATCGTTGTCACTGGGCACACTAGAGGATTGCTGGCTGGACGATTGACTGCTGGACGAGCTTGAAGACGACGAAGTGGGCGGGCTAGTCCGCTCGGCGCAAAAGCCAATGTTGGAGTCGCTTTGGCCAGGTTGCAGGACGCTGTTCCAACCGGCGCCAGAAACCTGCAAGGTCGAGCCGCTTTGCTGCCACTGCCCGTTCCACAGGTCGGTGATGGTGCCTTCAACGGCGATGTTGAGGTTCCAGGTGAGTGCGCTGCTGGTGTTGTTGGTGACCGCCAGCGTGGCACAGTAACCACCGCCCCAGTCGTTGGTAAGCTGAATGCTGCCGACCACGTTACTGTTGTTGCTAGAGGACGAACTGCTGGAGCTGCTGGAGTTGTCACTGCTGGCTGAGTTGTTGCTTGAGCCGCCGGTAAACTGAAACCAGTTTAGGTTGTGGCCGGCGGTAGAGCGTAGGTACACATCGTGAACCCCTGTCACCTCTGAAAAAGAGACAGATTGTGTTTGCCACGTTTGCCAGCCGCCAGTGTTGCTGACCTGAAGCGTAGCAAGGGGCTGACTGGTTACATCGTCCAGCATAATCTCTAGACTGGAGTTGATGTTGGCGGCAACACGAGCATCCATACCGGTAGCGCCGGAGCCGAAGTCAACGCCAGATACTTTCACCCAGTCGCCCGGGCCCATTTCTATATTGAGGGTTCCTTCGCTGGCAACGCCAGTTTCAATGCCGTTTTCCTCGGCAAAGGTTTCAGCTTGGTTGATGGCAAATGCATCTACGGTTTTTAACTGTGGTACGCCGGCAGGACCTGCGTTGACCTGCTGGATCGAGCCATCGCCACTAAAGTAAACCCGATCGACGTTGATGGAGCGCTGGTAGGTGCTTGCACCGCGCTCGTTGGCCACGGCCCGGTTGTGGTAGAAGACGTACCATTGGTCGTCATATTGCACCAGAGAGTGATGGTTATTGTTGTTATTGTTCTCCCAGGGGTTGGGCAAAATAGTACCGCGATGGGTAAACCCAGAGGTGGGGTTGTCGCTGGTCATATAGTCAATACTAAGGCCACTGCTGCTGTCGGTAGAGTAGCTGAGGTAATAAGTGCCGTTGCGCTTGTTCATGTACAGCGCTTCAAAAAAATTGGGCACATCGATGGATATGGCCGGCCCATTGGTGCTGATCATATCGTTGTTCAGTTTAATTACCCGGGCATTGCCGGGGCCGCCGCCGCCAAAGTACAGGTAAGCTTGGCCGTCGTCGTCGATAAATACCCCCGGATCAAACACCCAATCAACATTGCTATTGGGTGTGTTGCGGTCTACCAGTGGCTCGCCTAGTGGGTCGATATAGGGGCCTTCGGGGTTATCCGCCACTGCTACACCAATCGCGTTAGCGCTGTCTGGGTAGTACAAGTAATAGCGGCCGTTGCGCTCGATAAAATCCGGTGCATAGGCCAAGCTGGCCCAAGGGCTGTCGGTTTGCGAGTTCCAGACGATACCGTGATCTTGCCAGTTGACCATGTCGTCAGAGGAGAACATGTAATAGTCAACCAACTGGCTGTAGTCAGATTGGTTGTCTTGGTCGTGGGTTGCGATCACGTAAACACGCCCGTCGACTACTCGGGCAGACGGGTCAGCCGTGTACACGTGGGAGATAATGGGGTTGTCGGCGTAACTGCTTATGGGCGCCGCCATAAACAAGCCGGATAAGAAAAATGAGGTCAGTAACCTCGGCCGTGTGAGCTTCATATTTCACCTCTTATTGGTCGTTATGTCAGTGACTTACAGTCACTGTTTGCGAACCAACCAGAGTAGGTGAAACATTAGCCGTACGATGGCATTTTTTGACAGCTTTGTAGCACGATGTAGAAAGTTGCAAGGATTCTGTAGTTATTGAAAGGAAACTTGCGCCACTTGTGGGTAAGTGCGCCACCGATTGCTCGCGTTAGTGTGCGTCGTCATCGTCTTGTTTGTCGTTTAAGTTAAGAGTCTGGAACGTTTTTGGTGTGCAGCCGTATTCGGCTTTAAACAGTTTGTTAAAATAAGAGACGTTGTTATAGCCGACCAAGTAGGCAATTTCAGAAATATTGGCGTCTGCTGTTTCGGATAACAAACGGGCGGCTTCGGTTAGCCGCAGCTTTTTTAAGTACGAGGTAAAAGTCAGCCCCAGCTCTTCTTTTAGTATCTCGTTAACTTTGGTGCGATTGATGCCCAAGGTTGTGGCGGTGGCCTCTAGGTTTAAGTCGGAGTTGGTGTACTCGGTGGCCATGTAGTGGCGCAAGGCATCTTTTTCTTTGTCGCGCTGGGTCTCAATCGACAGTTTTTTATACGCCATCAGCGGCTGATCTAGTTTTACCTTTTCTTTTAGCCCCGTGGTTAACGCGCGCACATAAAGTCGAATCAACCAAGCGATGATCAATATCCAGCCAATGGCAGAAATCGCGGCGGCCATGTAAAGGTAAAACGGCTCTGTGCCTTTAAAGGTCACATCGGTAATACGCACTCGCGAGGTTTGATCCATTGGGCTTTGCAACGAGTTAACAAAAGCCACGCCCATGGCTTTATCAAGCTGGTAACCCGTTTGGCTCACTTCAAACCCATAACGGTCCAGCCACCAGTAGGGCGTGTTTAATTCATTAAGATCAAACGTGATCTCTTGCCAGCGTGCACTGCAAGAAAACGCCGATGATGACACGCGCCGGGTTTCGGGCTTAAAAGGATTTGTGATCTCTTCGTCATAGCTAAACATGACAAACAACAAAACGTTGCGCGGGTCGCATAAGATACGAAACGACACTTGGTCGTAGGCGGTCAGATCTACCAGCCGGTAAGCTAAGTCGGGTTGAATAAAATAAAACGAGTAATGGGTATAAGGAAACAACTGATTCGAGTCGAGCACAAATTCATAATCGATGGTACCGACGTCACTTTTGACCTCGAGCCAGGTATTGCCAGTGGGCGAGGTGGGCTCTACCGCCGGTGCCCAGGGGAGCGCGGGGTTTTTGGCCGGAAACAAAGTGGCGCTTAAACGAGACTGAAGATATCCGCAGTAGAGGACGGCCGTGGTCAGCAATAACAGCGCCACTAAGGCCACCAGGGCCTTGCGGTAAAATGTCAGCATTTTATGTTAAGTATCGTTGACAAATGAGTAGACAATTAGGCGTCAAAGTAAGGGGTGACTTAGTATTATCATATCATTTAAACGGGGGGCTCTTTTCTTGCAATGTGAGCCGAAACGTTAACAGCAGCACAGAAATAGATACAGGTGGCGCGCCGTTGCCAATAGTTTGAGCGACAGCGCTGTCAGGCTTCATTAAAGCGCCGGTAAAGGGGTTGTTTGTTGCTCAGCTGGTTTGATGGTTGGCTGTTAAAAATACCAGTCGGTCACACAGTGGTTAGTATCGTGTTTAACCCGGCTGTTAAAGTCATTTTGACTCAATCAACACGGGCTGTTTTTTAAGCTTTTATTAAATCCACTGCTTGCTTAAAAGAGCCAATACAGGATAATCCCTATCGGTTTTTACCAGAGCCTGCAACGATTCCTCCGTAGCGCCCAAAACACAGGGCGGCCTATCCGAATCTGGAGATTTTAATGACTTGGATTTTATACGCGCTACTAGCGGCACTGTCTTTTGGTTTGCGCGGTGTTTCTTATCAGTGGACCTCGCAAAAGACCATGAACCGCAGCTTGATGTTGTGCGGTGTGTTTTTTACCGGCTTTGTGGTTAGCCTCTTTTTTTTACTGGTTCAGAAAACGCCGAGCAATGTCAGCACAAGCCATATTTTGGTTGGCAGCGGTATGGGGGTTTTATCGTTTTTGGCCAATGCGGCATTGTATAAAGGTTATGCGGTTGGTAAGGCGTCGCTGGTAAGCGTTTTAGCCGGTTTACCACCGTTAATTGTGGTTATCTTGGCGTATCTGTTTTGGAAGGAAACCCTAACCGCGGTTCAGCTTTGGTCTTTCTTTATCATTTTTGTGGGTATCTACTTGATTCGTTACTCCAACGACCTTAGCTTAAAAGATTTAAAAGGGGCGCAATGGGGTTTGCTTGCCGCTTTGTTTTTTGGCTTTAACGATATCATGGGTAAACAATCCACCCGGGTTGAGGCGGATATGTTTGTGACCTTGCTGCTGATGTTTGGCGTGGGGACTTTTTTGTTTTTACTGAGCTGGTTGAGCAACCGGCACAGCCGCAATCAAAAAACCGAGGCGCTGTCTTGGTCTACGGCTCGTACCTTTAATGTTGGAATGCTGGTGGGCTTAACCAATATCGGCGGCATGGTGGCCATCATCACGGCATTTTCAACCGGACCTACCGGTATGGTATCGGCCATATCGGCGCTTAGCCTATTAGTTGTGTTGTTTTATACCCGTTTTGTTTTGCATGTGCCGTTTCGGCCATTGGAGTTAATCGGTATCGGTTTTGCGATGACAGGCCTGCTGTTGTTAAGGCTTTTTTAAGGCACGCGTAAACGGCAAAGGTAAAACATTAAGGGGCTACCATGGCCCCTTAATTAATAGACTTGCTTATATAAAACGACTGTTTGCGTTGCAGCCGGCAAAAATAAATGCCACTGCTTGCTTAACACCAGTTGACCCTTGCGGTGTTAATTGCAGATTACTCCTCCCCCAAAAAACCACCCGATTGATGCGCCCACAACTGCGCGTATACCCCTTGTTGGGCAATCAGCTCATGGTGGCTGCCTTGCTCTACAATCTTGCCCTGGTCCAGCACAATCAGCCGGTCTAGTGCGGCAATGGTGGATAAGCGGTGGGCGATGGCAATAACCGTTTTGTTGCCCATCAAATGGCTGAGATTGGTCTGGATAATGGACTCCACCTCGGAGTCCAGCGCCGAGGTGGCCTCGTCGAGTATGAGTATAGGTGCGTCTTTTAGCAGGACGCGGGCAATGGCAACCCGCTGACGTTGCCCACCGGATAATTTTACGCCGCGCTCACCGACGTGGGCGTCGTAGCCGGTGCGACCTTTGGCATCGGTTAAAGTGACGATAAACTCGTGTGCTTGGGCTTGTTTGGCCGCGGCGATCATTTGCTCTTCAGTGGCATCGGGACGGCCATACAGTAAGTTGTCGCGAATAGACCGGTGCAGCAAAGAGGTGTCTTGGGTGACCATGCCGATGTGTTGGCGCAAGCTTTGTTGCGTTACTTGACGAATGTCTTGGCCATCGATGGTTAAGCTGCCGCTGCGCAGATCGTAAAACCGCAGCAGTACATTAACCAAAGTCGATTTACCGGCACCAGAGCGGCCCACCAAGCCGATTTTTTCACCGCTGTTGATGGTGAGGTTAAGCTGCTCGATGACGGGCTCGTTTGCACCATAGTCAAAGCTGATATTGTTAAAAGCAATCTCGCCCCGGGTTACTTGCAGCGCGGGGGCGTTGGGCTGATCGGTAATGGTAAAAGGCTGGGCCAGTGTGTTGGCGCCATCTTGCACCGTACCGATGTTTTCAAACAGTGCCGAGACTTCCCACATAATCCACTGCGACATACCGTTAATGCGCAACACCATAGCCAGGGCGGTGGCAATGGCGCCGGTGCTAATAGCCGCTTGGCTCCAAAGGCTTATGGCAAGCGCTGCGAGAGAGAAAATCAGCAGCGCATTTAAGCTCCACACGCAAATATTAAGGATGGTGACTAAGCGCATTTGCGGGTGCACGGTTTGTAAAAACTGATCCATTCCCTCCCGTGCGTAACTGGCCTCGCGGCCGGCGTGAGAGAACAATTTTACCGTGTGAATGTTGGTGTAAGTGTCGACGATACGGCCGGTCATTTCGGCGCGGGCATCGGCCTGAGTGGTAGAGATGCGACGCAGTTTGGGTAAAAAATACCACAGGGTAAAAGCGTAGCCCAACAGCCAAATAAGCATCGGTATGGCCAGACGCCAATCGAGCGTCCCCATCAGTATCAACATGCTGCCAAAGTACACACCTATGTACACGGCCACGTCGAGCATTTTCATAACAGTCTCGCGCACGGCCAACGCTGTTTGCATAACGCGAGTGGCAAGCCGGCCAGAGAACTCATCCTGAAAAAAGCTGATGCTTTGGCCCAGTAAATATTGGTGTGCCTTCCAGCGGATGGCCATGGGGAAGTTGCCCAGCATGGTTTGGTGGATCAGCAGTGCGTGCAGCGCAATAACCACCGGTACGCCAATTAATAGCATCACGGCTACACTGACGAGGGTAAAGCCATAATCTTGCCATAGGGTGTCGGGCGAGCTCTGGTTGAGCCAATCCACTAAACTGCCCAGCGCGCCAAACAGCAACACCTCAATAATGGCGATGCTGGCCGACAGCAGCGCCATGAGCAGCAGATAGCGTTTTGCGCCTTGGGTAAAATACAGGCAAAACGCCAGTAGTCCCTTGGGGGGACGGATGTTATCCGCTGCCGGAAAAGGTTTGAGCAACTGCTCGAAAAATGCAAACATAGGGCTTTAATTCATCTTAAGGGCCCGTTAAGCTTGGGCCCGATTTTAGCGTGGTAGGGTGCATGGCAAGGTCGCGCTGCTGCGACTGTAAGGCCTGCATTAAACGGTGCTGATTGTAACAAATATTACCGTCATAAAGGCGCTGCGGCGGGTAAATATCTTTATTATAAGAGTGTATTAAACATGAGAAAATGGTTGTTAGTCTTTGCCGCCGGGTCCTTGGGCGCGCTGGTAAGTGCGCTGGCCATGTGGCTTGCCGGTCGTTACGGCCTGACCCAGGCGCTGGGCGTACGCTGGGCGCCGGCGCTGTCGGCGCACTGGCTGTACCCGCGTATTGTGTGGGGCGGTTTGTGGGGGTTTTTGTTTTTATTGCCGCTGTTTGGTTCGCGCTGGTTGTTAAAGTCGCTGGTGTTAGCACTGGTGGTGACTTTGATCAAGCTGTTTGTGATCTTCCCTTACTCAACCTCCTATGGGGTGGCAGGCTTAGAGCTGGGTTTGCTCATGCCGCTGGTGGTGTATGTGTTTACGTTTATTTGGGCGCTTACCACGGCCATTAGTTTGCGCTTAGCTTAACCGCCTTTTTGCGGGCAAAGTGATGCCTGCCGCACGCCACCGTTACGGCGCTTGCGTTATGCTGTTTTTTTTACCAATTTCTTTTTATGTTTGTTAACCGCCGGAGCTGTCCGGTGATAGGAGAGTAAGATGAAGGTAGGTAAGTTTTCTGCGGTTTTGACTCGCGCGTTACTGGCACTGTGCTGTGTTGTGTTTATGGCGCAAGCGCAAGCGGCCGAAACTCTGGATGGCGCCATGCTGGATAAATGGTTGGCCACCACCAACGAGTTTTTACCCATGCAAGATGTGTTTAAAAATATCTCTGAAGAGTCCGAGATCGCACAAAAATACACCGAGGAAGAATTTAAAGCCATGGACGCTGCCAAGCAAGATAAGCTTATGGATCAGCTGCTTAAAGACGAGGGTGTGTACGATGACATTTACGCTGTGCTAAACAAACAAGACTGGCCCAGTGCCGGCAGTTACATGCGCATTAGCTCGCGTGTGGCTACTGCGATTCAGGTGCACATGCAAAATATGATGCTTAAAAGTTTACCCGCCGAGCAGGCCCAAATGGTCAAAGAAATGATGGGTGGCGATGTCGAGGCCGACCCTAAAGACGTTGCTATTGTCAGCCAAAACTGGAGCAGGATCTCTAAGTTTGTCGGTGAAAACTTTGACAGCGCCATGGGCGCCATGAGCAAGTAGACAGGCAGTCGGTATCTTAATGGGTTTTTATGCTGTGGCCAGGTAGTGCACTTACGGCCACAGCAGAAATTTTGGCAGTTTGGTTAATCGGTTAAAGTGCCTTGGCGATAATCGTTAATCGCCTGTTCAATTTCCTCGTGAGTGTTCATCACAAAGGGGCCGTATTGCGCGATTGGCTCGCCAATGGGTTTTCCGCCAAGCAATAAAACACGCAGTGTATCTGTGCCTTGGGCGGTGATGCTCAGGCTGTCGCCATCGCTTAATAAACCCGCAGTGCTGCAATTTACTACGCGCTGTTGCTCGCCTACCAAGGCCTGCCCCTCGTAGGGGTACAAAAATAAATGATGCCCTGCCGGCACAGTAAATTGTTCGTGTGTATCGGCCGGTATGTGGATATCCCAAACCACCGGCTCGGTGGTTTTACCCGATACCGCAGCGGCTGTGGTTTGCCCCTCGTGGTTAAAGCTGCCGGCAATAAGTTTCACCAAAGCGCCCGATGCCAGCCTCACCTCAGGTATATCTTGGGCGGCAATGTCGCGGTAGGCGGCCGGTTGCATTTTCTCGCTGGCGGGTAAGTTTAACCACAGCTGAAAACCGCGCATTTTACCCTCTAGCTGCTGCGGCATCTCGGAGTGAATAATGCCTCGCGCGGCGCTCATCCACTGCACGTCGCCGGCTTTTAAATCGCCGCGGTTGCCTAAGTGATCCTCGTGCAGCATATGCCCGTCTAGCATATAAGTGACGGTTTCAAAGCCGCGGTGCGGATGCGACGGAAAGCCCGCCAGATAATCGGCGGCATCGTCCGAGTTAAACTCGTCCAGCATCAGCACAGGGTCGTGGCGTAAGTTTGGCTGCTGCCCAAGGCTGCGTTTGATTTTAACGCCAGCGCCCTCGCTGGCGGCCATCGCGGGGATCAGTTGCTGTATTTCGCGGATCATAAATTACCCCTTAATATTGTCTTCATAATCAAGCCCGGCGGGCCGTTACGCGACCAATGTTTGGTCAATTTGTTGCTGCGCTTGGTGCAGCGCTTGGCGTTTGACCTCGGCGCCGCTGGCGATACCCTCGGCATAAATAAAGTGAGTATCTTTAAGCCCCAAAAAGCTTAAAAAAGCTTGCATATAGCCGGTTTGCGAGTCGGCCGGAGTGCCTGCGTACAAACCGCCCCGAGTGGCCAGTAAATAAACCGGAATCGACGGCAGCAGCCCTTCGGGGCCGGTGCTGGTATAGCGAAACGTAATGCCAGAGCGGGCGATATGGTCAAAGTAGGCTTTTAACGTGGACGGAATGCCAAAGTTGTACATAGGTAAACCCATGGCAATGGCGTCGGCGTTTTTTAGCTCGGCGATCAAGCTATCAGAATACTCGACAATCATCTGCTCGGCGCGGTTGCGTTTATCCGCCGGGGTTAAAAAGGCATTAAAACGTTCGGCGTCTAAATGCGGCACTGGTTTGGCGGCTAAATCCCGCACCACAACCCGTCCATTTGGGTTGATTTGTAACCAGCGCTGTACAAATTGATTGCTTAAATAGTTTGATTGGCCTTGGTCACCGTTAATGCTGCTTTTAATTTGTAATAGGGTTTTCATCAGTTAGCCTTTGGATGGATTTCAATACCGCTATTAAAGTATTTGCCGGAGCGATGATAAACCGCTAAATTTAGCCTAGTTTGATCGAAAATATCGATTCATAAGGCGGTAACGGCATGATCATTGGCTTAACGGTCGGTAAAAGAGGGGACTATGAGCAAAGAGACTAAAGTGACTTTGGATCAGTGGCGCGCCTTGATCGCGGTGATCGAGTGTGGCGGTTATGCCAATGCCGCCGAGCAGCTGGGCAAAAGTCAGTCGACCGTGTCCTACGCCATTAGCCAGTTAGAGCAAGCCTTGTCGGTGGCGGTGTTTAAGCTCGAGGGGCGCCGCGCCATTGCCACCGCCGCCGGTGAAAGTTTGTACCGCCGCGCGCGACATTTATTGGCCGAGGCCGAATCGCTTGAAAGCGCTGCCGCGCGGATGGGGCAAAAAATCGAGCCACAGGTGCGTTTAGCCGCTGATCTGTTAGTTCCAGTCGGTGATATTTTGCACTGCTTAGAGCGCTTTGCCGAGCAATACCCCAGCACCCGCATTGAGGTGATGGAGTCGGTGTTAAGCGGCACAGAGGATGCCTTAGTGCAACAGCAGGTGGATTTAGCCATTACCGGCCGCGTACCGGCGGGGTTTATGGGGGATTACTTGCGCACGGTATCGTTAATTGGGGTGGCGGCGCCATCGCACCCGCTGCACCAGTTGGGGCGGGCAATCTCGGCAAAAGATTTGCTCCATCATCGCCAGCTGGTGGTGAGCGACTCGGGTATTCACCGCCGTTACAGCTGCGGTTGGCAAGAGGCAGAGCAGCGCTGGACTTTTAGCCAAATTAACTCCTCCCTTGCAGCGGTACGCCGCGGCTTGGGCTATGCCTGGCTACCCGCGGGTTACCTCGAACAAGACTTGGCCAGCGGTGCGCTTAAGCGCCTGCCAATGGAGCAGGGCGGCGAGCGCATCGAATCGCTGTATTTAGTGCTCGCCGATCGTGATGTTGCCGGCCCGGCCACCCGCGCGTTAGCGGATATTATTAAAGCGTATTTTGGTGTGAGCTAGGGTGGCTGGTTAATGTTTAAAGCTAATGCCTCCAGTATCTATTTGCCGCTGCGCTGCTGCAACGCCCTGGAGTTAGAGCCGTTGCGTTGTGTAGCTGACAATTTGGCCGATAAAATACCCGCGCACATTACCTTGGTGTTTCCATTTTCTTACTCTTTGATTGCAACTCGACAAGGTATTTTTAATCGTATAAAAACAATTGCCGCTGCAGTGGCTCCATTTTCGCTGGAGCTTTCGCCCGAAGTGAGCACATGCTCGGGGGTACATTATCTTAAAGTTGTTGGTGATCAAGCCGCACTTAATTGTCTTGAGAGGTTATCTCGCGAGCTTTACGCATTACTGGAGGGCTACGGCGTGGCTCAACCCTCGAGTTATATACCGCATGTCACAATTGGGCGCTATCTATTCAGTGTCAGCGAGCAAGAAATTGTTTCGCAAAGAATGTCCTTACAAAGTAAATGGCAGAAACTTTCAACTTCTAAGTTATCTTTTCTTGTTAGTGAAATTGAGCTGGAGCGGATAACCCCTGAAGATGATGGCATCGTAGAGTATCGCTGTCCTTTACGAGCTAGCGATTAGGTGTTGAGCTACGGGTGTGTCAATCGCTTAGGGTCGAGCAGTTGAGTTAGCTCTTCGCGCGACAGGTTTGTTTCATCGGCGGCCACATCAATAATATCGCGCTGCTCGCGGTAGGCTTTTTTGGCTATATCGGCGGCTTTACTGTAGCCAATAATGGCGTTAAGGGCGGTGACTAAAATTGGGTTTTTGGCCAGCGGGCGCTGAATGTTGTCGTGGTTGACGGTAAAACCAACGATGGCTTTATCGGCGAGGCTGGTGGCGCTGCCGGCCATTAGCTTGATTGCTTGGATCAGGTTGTTGCCTATGATGGGCAGCATGACGTTAAGCTCAAAGTTACCCGAGCCACAGGCGCTGGTGGTGGCGGCGTCTAACCCCATTACCTGAGTGGCGGCCATGGCGGTGGCCTCGGGGATCACGGGGTTAACCTTGCCGGGCATAATGGACGAGCCAGGTTGCAGCTCGGGCAAGCTGATCTCACCCAACCCGGCCAGCGGGCCAGAGTTCATCCAGCGTAAATCGTTGCTTATTTTTAACAGAGTAACCGCCAAGGTCTTAAGGCAACCCGACAGCGCGGCTAAATCGTCCTGTGCGCCTATCTTGGTAAACGGCTGCTCGGCGGGGGTAAAGGCGATGTCGGTGTCTTCACTTAAACAGCGGGCAAAGGTTGCTGCAAAACCCGGTGGGGTGTTAATGCCGGTGCCCACCGCGGTGCCGCCCTGGGGCAATTGGCTGATCTCGTTAAGCGCCAGTACCAGCCGTTGCCGGTTGGCCGCTACTTGATTGGCCCAGCCCGATAGCACTTGGCCAAAAGTGACCGGCATGGCGTCCATTAAGTGGGTGCGCCCGGTTTTAACCCGCTCGGCAAGCTCTGTGGCGCGGGCGCTAATGGTGTCTTCTAAGTGCTTTAACGCCGGTAACAATTGCTGGCTTAATAAGCTGGCGCAGGCAATACGAATGCTGCTGGGGAATACATCGTTACTGCTTTGGCTGCAGTTGACGTGATCGTTAGGGTGAACCTCTAAATTCGCTTGCGCGCACAGGTGGCTGATGACCTCGTTGACGTTCATATTACTGCTGGTGCCCGAGCCGGTTTGGTAAATATCCACCGGAAAGTGCTGCCGGTGGTTGCCCTCTAGCAGTGTCACGCAGGCGGCTTGGATGGCGCCGGCGCGGGCAAAATCTAATATCCCGCTCTCGAGGTTGGCCCGGGCGGCGGCGTGTTTTACACGGACGATGGCATCGATCAAAGCCGCCGGTAGCGGGCCGCCACCCAAGGTAAAGTTATCCACTGCTCGTTGTGTTTGCGCGCCATAAAGTGCATCTTGTGGCACCTTGACTTGGCCAAGACTGTCACTTTCAATGCGAACCGAGTTATTGCTAGAGCCAAAAGAATCCATACGGGCCTCGTAGGGTTAGCACCGCTGTATTAATACCGCGGTGCTAACGTAAAATGGGTGATGAACTTACTGTAGCATAACCGCTGTGGTGTTTTTGCCGGATGTTGCACGTTAAAGAGTCTGTTGTTTATGAGCACAAAGTTTAGAGTTCACAGTCAGTTTCAGCCTGCCGGTGATCAGCCTGCCGCCATTGCCGGTTTAATTGATGGCATCGAATCGGGGCTGGCGCACCAAACGCTGCTGGGTGTTACCGGCTCGGGTAAAACCTTTACCATCGCTCATGTTATTAGTCATACACAGCGCCCAACGCTGGTGATGGCCCACAATAAAACCTTGGCGGCTCAGTTGTACGGCGAGTTTAAAGAGTTCTTTCCGGACAACGCGGTAGAGTACTTTGTCTCTTATTACGACTATTACCAGCCCGAGGCGTACGTGCCATCGTCGGATACATTTATTGAAAAAGACGCCTCGATTAACGATCATATCGAGCAGATGCGGCTGTCGGCCACCAAGGCGTTAATGGAGCGCAAAGACGCCATTGTGGTGGCGACTGTGTCGGCCATTTACGGTTTGGGTGATCCAGAGTCTTATTTAAAAATGGTGTTGCATCTGGTGCGTGGCGAGCGCATTGATCAGCGTGAGATCCTGCGCCGCTTAGCCGAGCTGCAATACACGCGCAACGATATGGATTTTCAGCGCGCCACCTACCGGGTGCGTGGCGACGTGATCGATATATTTCCCGCCGACTCGGATATGGAGGCGCTGCGCATAGAGTTGTTTGACGATGAGATCGAGCGGCTTTCAGTGTTTGACCCGCTGACCGGTACGGTGCTGCACACAGTGCCGCGCACAACCATTTACCCTAAATCGCATTATGTGACCCCGCGCGAGAAAATCCTCGATGCGGTAGAGCACATAAAAGTAGAGCTGGCCGAGCGCCTGCAACAGTTGCGCGATAACAACAAACTGGTCGAGGCGCAGCGCCTCGAGCAGCGCACACGCTATGATCTAGAAATGATGCAAGAGCTGGGCTATTGCAACGGCATCGAAAACTATTCGCGCTATTTATCTGGCCGCGACCCAGGGGACGCGCCGCCGACGCTGTTTGATTACTTGCCCGACGAGGCGTTATTGGTGATTGACGAATCCCACGTGACCATTCCGCAAATTGGCGCTATGTACAAAGGCGATCGCTCGCGCAAAGAAACTTTGGTGGAATACGGTTTTCGTTTGCCCTCGGCGTTAGACAACCGCCCCATGCGCTTTGATGAGTGGGAGGCGCGCGCGCCGCAAATGATTTTTGTCTCGGCCACGCCCGCCGTTTACGAGGCCGAGCACGCCGGCCAAGTGGTTGAGCAAGTGGTGCGTCCCACCGGATTGGTGGACCCCGAGATCGAGGTGCGCCCGGCGACCACCCAGGTGGACGATGTGTTGTCCGAGCTGCGGCTGCGGGTCGAGCTGGATGAGCGGGTTTTGATTACCGTATTAACCAAGCGCATGGCCGAAGATCTCGCCGAGTACTTGGCCGAGCACGATGTGCGGGTGCGCTACTTGCACTCGGATATTGACACGGTCGAGCGGGTCGAGATTATCCGCGATTTGCGTTTGGGCGAGTTTGATGTGCTGGTGGGGATCAACCTATTGCGCGAGGGGCTGGATATGCCCGAGGTGTCGTTGGTGGCTATTTTGGACGCCGACAAAGAGGGTTTTTTGCGCTCGGACCGGGCGTTGATCCAAACCATTGGCCGCGCCGCGCGACACTTAAACGGCCGAGCTATTTTGTACGCCGATCGCATCACCGGCTCTATGCAGCGGGCCATGGATGAAACCGACCGGCGCCGAGAAAAACAAGTGGCGCACAACCTTGAGCATGGCATTACCCCCCAGGGGATCAAAAAAAATGTGACCGACATTATGGAGGGCACACAGATACCCGGATCGAAGAGCAAGCGCAAAGGCGGCCGTGGCAAAAAAGCCGATATTATCGAGCTGCCCGAAGGCGGCGATATCTGGAAGCAGATTGAGATCCTAGAAACCCATATGTTAAATGCCGCCAAAGACTTAGAGTTTGAGCGCGCCGCGGCGCTGCGCGATCAAATTAACCAATTAAAAGAGGCGGGGCTTTAATCTGACTGTTGTGTGCTTTATTAGCCGTTAATAAACCACTGGGTCTTAACTCAGCTGCGGTATTTTTTGCCTTAATGTACAGGCAGTGCACGTTTTGTTGATTGCGCTTGCCCTTTGCCGCTTTTTTGTTGCGGCTGTTTTAAAGCCTTAACCCTCCCACTTATGCATGGTCATAACCGCAAGCCGGCCCCGCTACCGTGGGCGCCTGAGCGGCAATGGCTCTTAACATGATATTATTACCAGCTTGTTAGTTCGCCCCTAATCCAATGTTGTCCCTGCCTTGGGCGCATCGCAGTGAGGATTTTTTGTATGTCGCGTAAAAGATTTGCTGTTAACTTGCCTCGTATCGGCACCGGACTTCGCTCCGTGTGGCAAGAGGGTTACGGGTTTGCGGATTTGCGCAAAGATGCCATGGCGGGGCTTACCATTGGCACGGTTGCGGTGCCTTTATCGATGGCGCTGGCAATTGCCACAGGGGTACCACCGCAGCACGGTTTGTACACTGCGATTATCGCTGGGGCCATTATTGCGTTAACCGGTGGGGCGCGTTTTAACGTGTCGGGCCCCACTGCGGCGTTTGTGGTGATCTTGTTTCCCATTGTGCAGCAGCATGGCCTTGGCGGTTTGCTGGTCGCCTCGATGATGGCGGGGGTGATCATGATGGCGCTGGGTATAACCCGTATGGGGCGGCTGATTCAGTTTGTTCCTTATCCTGTGGTGCTTGGCTTTACCGCGGGGATTGCGGTGGTGATTGCGCTGCTGCAGATCCCCGACTTTTTTGGCCTAGACACCGGCGAGCTAGGCGAGCACTTTATCGAAAATATCGGCATTATTTTTTCGGCGCTGCCCAGCTTTAACCCGTTAGAGTTGAGCGTTGGGGTGTTTGCCTTGGCGGTGATGCTGGCCTGGCCGCGCTTGCGCTTGCCGATACCGGCACCTTTTATTGGTTTACTCATCGGTGCGATTACCGCCTATGGCCTAAACCTATGGCTGGGGCAGGGCGGCGACAACGCCATCGAGACCATAGCATCGCGCTTTACCTGGGAGATCGATGGCCAAATCGGCACTGGTATCCCGCCGGTTCCGCCCTCGTTTATGGCGCCTTGGTTGTTGCCTGGGGCCGATGGCGAGCCTTTGAACATCGATTTTAAATTGATCAGCGCTCTGTTGGGCCCGGCGTTTGCGATTGCTATGTTGGGGGCTATCGAGTCGCTTTTGTGCGCGGTGATCGCGGACGGTTTAACCAACACCAAGCACGATCCCAATGCCGAGCTGATAGGCCAGGGTTTGGGCAATATTGTCGCGCCGCTGTTTGGCGGCATTACCGCCACCGCCGCCATTGCGCGTACCGCCACCAGTATTCGCAGTGGCGCGCGCTCGCCCATTGCCGCGGTCATTCATGCATTGGTTGTTTTGCTCGCGGTGGTGGTGTTGGCCGGCCTACTGGGGTTGGTGCCCATGGCGGCACTGGCGGCATTGTTGTTTATTATTGCCTGGGATATGAGTGGCGCGCGGCACTTTGTCAGCACTTTGCGCTCGGCCCCGGCGGGCGATGTGAGCATCTTAGTGGTGTGCTTTGGCCTAACGGTGGTGTTTGATATGGTGTTGGCAGTGGCCGTTGGTATAGGTTTGGCCGCTGCGTTGTTTATCCGCCGTATGGCGTTGCTGACCCACACAGATCACATTAATATTGACGATCACCCGGCCATTACCGGGCTGCCCGACGAGGTGGCTCTTTACGATATCAATGGGCCATTGTTTTTTGGCGCGGCCGAAAAAGCGCTCACCACGCTGCATTTGGTCGAGCCAAAAATTAAAACCGTTATTATCGATATGCACGATGTGCCCAGTATGGATGGCACTGCCATTGTCGCTTTGCGCACCGCTATTAATGAGATGCACAACGATGGTGTGGGTTTGATTATAGTGGGCTTACAGACCAGGATTATTATTAAACTGCGTCGCGCTGGCCTGCGCACAGAGGCTGGTGCTTTAACCTATTGCCGCCATTTAACCCAGGCGCGGGCGGTGGCCTTGCGCTGGCATCAAAGTAACGCCCAGTTGCCAGCGCAATAAATAGGCTTATTGCTATTGGGATAAGTCGGCCACCAAACGGAACCCTATATCCACATGATAGGTGTGTTGCGGCTGATACTGGCGAGAGTAGGTGTTGGTGTCGGCCGCGTCGGCTTTAAACGAGCCGCCGCGCACCACTCGAGCGGGGCAGTTTTTTTGTTTGTAAGCGGCGCCATTGGGGCTCGCTCCGCGATAGCTATCGCGGTAGCAGTCCGCCACCCACTCGGCGACGTTGCCCGCCATATCGTATAGGCCAAAATCGTTAGCGCTAAAGCTGCCCACCGGGGCGGTTTTAGCGCTAAAAAAGCCACTGTACTCGTTGCTGCAATGACGGCGGCAATTGGCGTAATCAGAGGCGTCTTTTACATTGTCGCCCCAGACGTAACTGCGTTTTTTACCGCTCTTGGCAAGGTACTCCCACTCCGCCTCGGAGGGTAAACGGTAGTGCATGCCGGTTTGCTTGGTCAGCCATTGTGCGTACAGATCGGCCTCCTCCCAGCTGATATTAATCACGGGGCGATCGTCGCGACCCCAGCGGTTATCGCCCGGCAATGGCATGCCATTGTGTTTGGCAAAGCGCTCGTACTCGTTAAACGTCACCTCGTGCTGGCTAACCGCAAAACGCTGTTTAATGGTTACTGTGTGGATGGGTTTAGTGTTGGCGTCGGTGCCGCCCATGCTAAAGCTGCCGGGTGGCACCACCACCATGGTGGGGCCTTTGCCACCGTCGGCCAGCGCGCTGTTAAATACGCTGCCCACAGGGCGCAGCTCGGTAAGCCGAACGGTTTTGTTCAGCGGTTGCTCGGCCAAGGTTACCCAGCGCAAGTATTTTTGGTAGCCAGGGGCGCTTACCTCAAGCTGATAACGACCGGGTTTAAGAGCCATGCCCGGCGTGTATTTTTGCCGGATGTTCATAATCCGCACCAGCGCGTTTTGGGGTTCGGGCGTTACCCTAAAAGGGTAATTGGCGCTCACGCTAGAGCTGGCGGCGGAGCTTTGCTCGAGGCTTGACTCATCGGTTTGTTCATCTGCTGGCTCGCTTGTGGCCAGCTCAAGGTGCTGACTCTGATGCTCGGCATCGAGCAGTGGGTCGCTTGCGGTAGCTGGGCTCGCGGGCTGATCTGCCTCGTACAGGCTGTCAATCGCGCTGCTAAAAGATTCCTCTGGGTCGGCCTCGGGGGCTGTTAATGCTAAGGAGTCGTCTCCAGCAATGGCGTTAGCCTCGCTGCGTTTTGGGTTACTCACAGCGCTGTTAGCATTGGCCGGGGCATCGGCAAGGGTTTGCGCCTTGGCCGATCGGCTTTGCGCCGGCTGCTGTGGCGCAGACGAGCTACTGGCCACCGTCGGCACGGTGGTTTTGTTGTTGCGATCGCTGGTGTCGGCGCTGCCCGAGCCGAGCCACGCCAACAACACCAAGCCCAATAAAAACACAGAGGCGGCGCCGGCCGCCAACAATTGATGTTGTTTAGGTATACCCAATAACCATTGCCAGCGGCTTGGCCGCTGCGTTGATTTTTGCAGGCGGGTTGCCACCAGCGTGTTTTGTCGCGTGGTAAAGTCGCTTAGGCCGGCCAGCTTGGGCGCCGCTTGGTAAAAACCCTGTTGCCGCGAGAATCGCAAGCGGCTGATGTTATCCCACAGGCGGCGGCTAACGCTGCTGAGGCCGGTAACAAAGTGCCAGCGAATGGTTTGGGTGAGGTTTTGAATCTGGTGGCCAAGGTTTGCGCCATCGCTATCGGCGTCGCCAAGCTCGCGCATTTTAAGCTGTAGCAGCTCGATGTCGGCAACCAACTCGCGCCCGGTTTGATAGCGTTTGTCGGGCTCTTTATCCAGCAGCTTATCGAGGATGTCTTGATAGCGCCGGTGTTGCGCCGGCAGCTTGGGCAGCGGCGAGGCCAAGTGCTTGATGGCGATCGCCACCGCCTCTTCGCCCTGGTAGGGCACCGAGCCGGTGAGCATCTCGTAAAAAACAATGCCTAAGCTGTACAGGTCAGAGCGGCCGTCGGAGCTTTTGCCACGGGTTTGCTCTGGGCTCATGTAGTGCGGTGTGCCCACCACTGTGCCGGCGTGGGTGGCACGCGGGCCACTATTGCGCGCTAAGGCAACGCCAAAGTCGGTCAGTACCGCCGAGCCGCCATCGCGAAACAAAATGTTCTCGGGTTTTATGTCTCGGTGAATATAGCCTTTGTCGTGGGCGTGGTTTAACGCCGAGGCCATCTCGCGCAAAATATCCACTGCCTCTTCGGCACTAAAACCGCTGAGCATTTTGTCGTGTATCGAGCCGCCCGGCAGGTAGTCCATGGCGATGTAGTTAAGGTTTTCGTGCCGGCCGATGTCGTAAATTGAGACGATGTTAGGGTGCGACAGCTGGCCGACGATATTGGCCTCGCGCTGAAACCGCTCACTAAAGCTTGGGTCGCCATTCAGCGCCGGCGACATAACTTTAAGCGCCACCACGCGCCCAACACTTTCTTGGATGGCCAGATACACAATGGACATGCCACCATGGTTAATTTTGCGAATAATGCGATAGCCGGGAATATACATAGGTATATCAGTACAAAGTCCAGTAGAGCAAGGCAACCAATAAACTGATGGAGGCCAAATAAATAACAGTATCGAGGCGCCGGCTGCGACTAAACACCGGCACCCAGTGAGCTAACTTTTGCCATAGCGATGGCGTGTACTTTGGTGCCTCAATCATTTGCACCGTTATATTGTCTCGGCCACCGGCGCGCAGCGCCGCTTTGACCAGTTCGCGGGTGGCATCGTCGAGGGTTTTGCTGCGCTGTAAAATACGGGCGATATCGCTGTTGCTTAACTCGTCGGTTAAACCGTCGCTGCACAACAGCACCCATTGGTCCTCTTGCCAGTGCCGCTCGATGCAATCTACCGTAACAATGTCCAGCTCTTGTGAGCCCAGACACTGGGTAATAATGTTGCGCTCTGGGTGAGTTTGCGCCTCGTTGGCAGCAATGGCGCCAGATTCTAGTAGCATTTGTACGTACGAGTGATCGCGCGTTAGTTGCTCGAGCTCGCCGCTGCTGCGGTTAAAAAGGTACGAGCGGCTATCGCCCACCCAGGCGATCTGAAAATGCTCGCGGCCACTGCGCAGCGCCACTACGGTAGAGCCCATACCCTCGGCGCCAATGCCTTGGCGCACCGCGGTTAAAATCGCTTGGTGTGCCGACTGGATCGAGTCGAGCAGGGGCGCGGTGGGAGATTGCACAAAAATTTGGCGAACGATATCACTGGCAACTTCACCCGCCTCATGGCCTCCCATGCCATCGGCCACCATCCACAAAGCGTGCGCAGGAAGGCTTAAGTAGCAATCTTCATTGTTGCTGCGCTTGCGCCCCACGTTGGTGACAGAGCTGGATTCCAAATCCTGTAATGGGGGTTGCTTCATCCTGATCTACAGCCTTAGACCTCGTATGAGGGTGGTTTGTGATTATTATTAGCTGGGTTGCCCGTTACATTTGCCGGCTGAACTGTGTGGCCCCCAGTGCCAGTAGCTTAGCGCATACATTGTCTTATGCTGGTATCAGTGACGCTGCCTTGGTGGTTATCGTTGCAGAGCCTTAAACAATAGGCTGCGGCGTAAGTCTCACTGGCCATGATTTTATAGCATTAATGACTCAATAGTAGAACAGCTCGGCAATAAAGACCACGCCCAGCGGTTAACAGGCACCATTATGACCCTGTTAAAGCGTCATAATGGTGTTATTAGCTCTGTTACAGGGTGTTAATGTCCAAACCAAGCTCGGTTAATACCTCTTTGTTGGCAGCGCTTGAGATCACCGCGGTGCTGGCCTGCTCTGGCTGTAAGTACTCTTGTGCGACCCTGACGATATCGTCGGCGGTAACGCTCAGCACCCGCTGGCGAAACTGCTCGCGCAGCTCGCGGCTGCGGTTGAACAGCTCGGCCTGAAACGTTTGCCTCGCTTCACCGGCGGGCGAGGCGGGCTTATCAATGCCACTGATGACGCCAAGAATCGACTGCTCGATCTCGCTCGGGTCGATGGTTTGCTCTTGTAGCCAGCTCAGCGCTGCGTCAAAGTCGGTTAAGGTTTCGCTTAGGCGCGGGTCGCGGTACGAGAAAAAACGAAACACTCCGTTGCTGTTGTCTTGGCTGGCACCGCCACCATAAGCGCCGCCGCGCTCGCGTATCGCCCGGTGCAAATAACCGTTGCGCAGCACCCCTGCCAATACCGTTAAAGCGGCCGCATCTGGGTGGTCGGTACCCACGGTGGGGTATGCCTTAGCGCAAAAGTTAACCTGCGTATTGGTCAGCCACGCCTGTTGCACACGGTGATTTTCTGTCGTTAGGGTAAAGGGTTTAACGTTTGTCTGGGTAGCCGCCGGCCAGTGGTTTTCTAATAATTGGCGGTAGTGGGGCAGTTGCTCTTGCTCGCCCACCAGTAAAAATTGCCGCGGTGCCTGTAGGATAAGGGCGTGGATCGCCTCGAGGGCGCTCGCCAGCGACTCGCGACCGGCCGCCTCGGTGAGCGAGTCGTCCAGAGCCATCAGTTGTTTTAAACCCTCTAGGCCGCCTAGATCGTGGCTCACTTTAGCGCTCGGGGTCATGCCCGCCGAGGCCGCCGTCATCGCCAGCACATGGCCGTTGCCCGGTACACTTTGCTCGCGTCGCGCGCGGGCCTGGGCCACCAGCTCGCGTAAACGGTCGTGCTCATCAAAGCGCGCTTGGTTTAAGGTCTGCTGCATCAGCTCGGTGGTTAGCGCGGCATTTTTAGCCAGCGCTTTGGCCGATAACACCAGGTAGCCGTCCAGATCTTGCGGGCCGCCGTTGCTGCGGATCGCGGCTCTGGCGCTAAGCGAGCCAACCCGCTGCGCCTGTAAGTTTTGCACCGCCAAATAGTCCAGCTCGCCTAAGCCCACCTCGGTTAATACCATGGCGTAAATGGGCAGCAGTTGCAGCTGTTGCGGGCTTAGCTCGGGCAGTTTGATCACCACCTGTTGGTACAATAAACCATTGGTGCCAGCGCCGTAGCAGCGCAAACCGTAACCGGCCACTGTCTCGTGGCTGCCGGGGGTGTAATGCATTTTAGCGGGGATATCGGCCAGGGTAACCTGCGGTAAAATGCTGTCGTCCTCTTGCAGCTCTTGGCGCGCTTGCAGGGCTTTGGCTTGGGCGATAATGCTGTCGCGCTCGGCGGCGCTTAATTGCTGTTTGATGGCCTCGAGCTTATCCAGCTCGGCTTGGTTGGCGCGGGTGGCCATCTCGGCGTCGGGGCGCAAAGTAAGGGTGACCCGGTGGGTGTTGTCCAGCAACCACTGTTGCACTCGGCGCTGAATAAAATCGGGCTCGGCAACGGTTTTGCGCACCTCGGCCAAGGCGGACTCTAAATCCAGCTGGGCCACAGCATCGCCACGGTGGGTGGCGGCGGTTAGGGCGGTCATAATCAGTTGCAAGCCGTAGGGAAAGCCATCGCCGCCCACCTCGCGCTGGGCCAGCTCGAGTTGATGCAAAGACGATTCTATCTGCTCGGCGGCCACACCGTTGTTGGCGACATCGGTAAGGGTGTCTAAAATAAGTTGTTCCACGGCCCGGGTGCTGTCGGCTGCGCAGCCTTCTAAACCACAGACAAAGCTCATCTCAAACTGGCTGTCCTCTAGCCCACACAAGGGTGAGGGTGCTTGCCCCAGATCGCTTTGCTCGAGCGCCATGGTGAGGGGTGAGGCGCTGTTGTCAAACAGGATGCTGGCCACTAAGTGGGCCTCTAGCGCGGTTTTAAGATCGGTGACTTGTCCCAATAACCAACCCACTACCACGTGGGTTTTGTTGTCTTTGGTTTCTTGCTCGGCGTCGCTCGACTCCAGTGGGTAAGCATCCTCTACGCGTATGGGCGCGTGCATTCGTTTTTCGGGCTTGACCGCAATGTGCGTGTCCAGCGCGCTAAACTTAGACAGCGCCAGTTGGTGAAACTTGGCTTGATGCTCTGCTGCCGGGATATCGCCGTAGGTCATAAAGGTGGCGTTGCTGGGGTGGTAATGCTGCCGATAAAACGCCTGCAGCTGCTGGTAGCTTAAATCGGGGATATGCTCGGGCTCGCCACCGCTGTTGTAATGATAGGTGCTGGTGGGAAACAAATGCGTCGACAGCTTTTGCCACAACTGCGAGGGCACCGAGCTCATGGCGCCTTTCATCTCGTTAAACACCACGCCTTTGTAAGTCAGTGGCGAGTTGGCGTTGTCGGCCTCGGCAAATTCTAGGCGGTGCCCCTCTTGGGCAAAATCCAGTGGGTCGAGATTGGCAAAAAATACCGCGTCTAGGTACACATCCAGCAAGTTGTTAAAGTCTTTACGGTTTTGGCTGGCAAACGGGTAAGCGGTCCAGTCCGAGCTGGTAAAAGCATTCATAAAGGTATTCAGCGAGCGGCGCGTCATCATAAAAAATGGGTCGCGCACCGGGTAGCGCTGGCTGCCGCACAGGGCGGTGTGCTCTAAAATATGCGCCACCCCTGTGGAGTCCTCGGGCACGGTGCGCAGTGCTACTAAAAATACGTTTTCGGTGTTATCGCAAGCTAAGTGAATGTGTTGCGCGCCAGTTGTGCGGTGGCGATACTCCTCTACCGTAAGGTTTAACGACGCTAACGATTTACTGCGCAGGTGCTCAAACTCGGGGTGCTGATGTGTGCTCATAAAATACTCAATGTTGGTGTCTCGCCGGCGCTAACGCCGGTTTGGGTCAAAACTGACTAGGTGGTTAATATACTCATCAAAGGCTGCCAGTGCCGGCTGGCACAAAGCGCTATTGTGCTCTAATTGTTGCAGAGCGTAACAACTTGCCTCGAAGGTGGAAAGCTGATCGGTATTGGCCGCGCTGCGGATCCGGTAACGGCTGGCGGGTATCTCGTTAAGCGCAACCCGTGGCAAGCTATGTAACGACGGGTTTAAGTGCAGCATTTTACGGCTTTTGCGCCAGGTTGCATCCAGCACCAGCAAACGTTTAAGGGGGCTCGGTAACGGGGGGGCAGTTGCCGTGGCCGCGCTTTTTGCTGCGGGGTACAGCAGTGCGGTATCGCTGGGGTCTATGGGCCAGGCGATGGTCTCGGTGATGCTCAGCTCGCTGTTGGCCAGACAGCGGTGTAAAAACTCGCCGGTGTTTTTTGCGTGGCCGGCCTCGTCTGGGTGCTGCAGTATGACCACACGGATGCGATTGTGAATGGGCCTGACATAAGCACAACAACAGCGCGCCTCGGGCCGCTGGCAGCAGTCACACATAAGGCGCGCCATTAGGCTTGCGGCAACGCGGGTAAAGGTACCGGAGAGTCGCCGGCAATCAGTGCCTCTTTGGCGCTGCGGCCGAGCTTTTTAATGGCCGCCTCGCGGGCGCTGGCCTCGGCGCGGTTGTCAAAGTGCTCTAGGCGGCACAACTTAACCGGTTTACAGGTACGAAAAAACCGCGCCCCGCGCACGCCGCTGGTGTGCTCTTGCCAGCGGCGCGTAATATCGGTGGTAATGCCGGTGTAAAGTTTGTTGTTGTCGCTAAGAATAATGTAGGTGTACCACATGGGCGTATTGCCGGTTTGAGGCCGTTATCTAAGGTATAATCGCGCCATTATAGCCCAGCGCGGGCGTTTAAAGGTACCGTTTAGCCCATGCCCCCCGAGCCCAGTTTACAAGACCGCAATTTTGACGATTTAGCCGATCGCTTTACGCGCAATATTTACGGCGGCCTAAAAGGCCAAATCCGCCTAGCGGTATTGGCGCGAGACTTTGGCGAGTACTTGCCCATTGCCCCCTATGTGCCTTTAACCCCTAATAACCAGTTGCGCATTCTTGATGCCGGCGGTGGTCAGGGGCAGTTTTCGCTGCCGCTGGCGGCGGCCGGGCACCGCTTAGTGTTGTGCGATATATCGGCCAAGATGCTGGCGAAAGCCCAGCAGCGGGTGGCCGAGCTACAGGCAGAGCCCAGGGTGCAATTGCTGCACTGCGCGGCGCAACAGCTGGCCGAGCATTTGCCCCCAGAGCAACAAAGTTTTGATTTGATTATTTGCCATGCGCTGATCGAGTGGGTGGCCCAGCCGTTTGCACTGCTCGATACCCTGCTGGCAAGGCTGCGCCCCGGTGGGCACTTGTCGTTAATTTTTTATAATCAGCACGGTTTAGTGTATAAAAACTTGTTGCGCACCAATTACAAAAAAATTAAAAACCTCGATTACCGTGCGTTTCGTGGCAGTTTAACGCCAAGCAAGCCACAAACCCCCGAGGCGCTGCTCGCGTACGCCCACAGCCGTGATTTGCAGGTAAAATGCCACAGTGGCATTAGGGTGTTTTACGATTATATTTTAGACCCCGAACAGCGCGCCCGTGACGCTCAGTCGGTGTTGGAGCTCGAGCTAAAATTCTCGCGGCAGTTGCCCTACCGCGATTTAGGCCGTTATATCCATTTATTATTGCAAAAACCCCTGTAACACTAACGGTTGGGCAGCGCTTGTAACACACAGGTTTTTGCCGCATTGATACGCGCGGCTAAGTAATCGTTGCCACCGCGGTCGGGGTGGAGCTTTTGCATTAGCTGTTTGTGCGCCGTTTTTACCTGTTGCTGGGTTAACGTGCCGGCGTGGTAGGCGTCTTTTACGCCCAGCGTTAGCAGTGCCTCGTCTAAGCTGATGTTGCCGCCGCCGGTGTTGGGTGGGGGTGTTTTAGTTTTGCGGTAGTGGTGTAAAAAAGGTAAAAACTTAATCGCTAGGTTAATTAAGCCTTTGCTTATAGGGATTAACGCTGCAAGCACGGCGCCTATCCAGTGGATTCTGCCGGTGACGACCAGCAACACCAAAACGCCCAGCAGCAGCCACAGTAACCCTTTAAGAAGCATTTTACGCTGCTTGCTTGGTGGCTGTTTGCGCAGCCAAGCGGTGCCATAAAACAATAAGGCCAGTAATAAAATAATGGGAATAACTCGAAACACCGTAAACTCCATCGGCAGGGTAAAGGCAGGCAAGCCGCGAGCCCGATATTATCACCCTTTTATAACACCGGCTAAAAGCCCGTGGGGGTGGCGTTTAGGTTGTACCGGATTATCCCCTAAACTTAGGTGTGGTGTATGGCGGGACTAAAAGCGCTGCAAGCAATAATAGCAAGCGCTATTAAGCTATCGGCCCCAGCTCTAGGCACTAAGCTGGGCTGTGCGTTAGTGACTTTGTTATTGCTGAGCGCCTGTGGCGGCAAAGGTATCAGTGAGGGCGACAGTATCAGCAGCCTTGGCTCGTCGGCCGGCTCGGTAAGCTCGTTATCGTCCAGTTCACACTCATCCAGCAGCAAGCCTAGCGGTGCATCGTCGGTTGCCACAAGCTCGGCGCCCGCGCAGGTGCGGATCACCGGTTTGGTAAGCTACGAGCATGTGCCGGTGAGCAACACACAAGGGCTGAACTACCCAGCAACCACGAGCAAAGCTGTACGTTTGGCGCGGGTTAATGCAATCGATGAGACGGGCGAGGTCATAGCCACCACGCAAACCAATACAGCAGGGCGCTATAGCCTGTTAGTGCCCAGCAACACAGAGCTTAAGGTTCAGGTCGAGGCGCAAAGCTTTTCTGGCGAGCCCGCCCGCTGGGGCGTTCGCGTCGAGGATAACACCGCCGCTAACAGCCTATACGTACTCGAGGGGCAGTTAAGCAACAGCGGCGTTAATAACTCAGTGCGCGATCTGCACGCCACCTCGGGCTGGACGGGTAATGATTACACAGAGCCCAGAGCCGCCGCCCCGTTTGCCATAATGGACAGTGTTTACCAAGCCACGCAAAAGCTGCTCGAGGTTGATCAAGCCTTAAGCTTACCTAGCTGCGTGCTGCGTTGGTCGGTTAACAATACCGTGGCCATCGGCGATATCCCCGGTGGCGATATCGGCACCAGTTTTTACGATGGCGAGGCGGTGTATCTGTTGGGTCAGGCCGATGTCGATACCGATGAGTACGACACCCATGTGATTACTCACGAGTGGGGGCACTTTGTCGAGCACCAGCTTAGCCGACAGTTAGATTCAGTGGGGGGCGAGCATAGCCTGGGCGACAAGCTGGATATGCGCGTGGCTTACTCAGAGGGTTTTGCCAATGCCATGGCCGGTTATCTTTTGGCAGACCCCCAATACCGCGACACCTTAAGTGTGTCTCAGGGCGTCTCGGTGGGTTTTGATGTGAGCCAAACCAACCTTCTAAACCCAGGTTGGTATAATGAGGCCTCGATCCAGGCTGTTTTTTATCATCTTGCCGAGTCCGGCGCGTTTGCCACTATATACGGCGTGTTAACGGATCCTGTGTATGTTTCCAGTCCGGCCTTTTCTAGCATTTTTAGTTTTGCCGATGTTATGGCGGCGCGTTACCCGGCGGCGTTTACTGTGTTGGACCGCTTAATGCAGCAGCAAAGCATTACTGCCCGTAATCGCTACGGCGTGGGCGAGTATAATAACGGCAACAGCGCCGCCAATTTACCTTTGTATCTTGATCTGGTGGCCGATGGCAGCGTGGTGACTGTGTGCAGCTCGCAACAACACGGTAGCTATAATAAACTGGGTGTACATAAATACTTAAAAACCATGATCTTTAACAGCGGTGGTTATCGTTTATTGGCAAAAAACAACAATCACCGCAACACGCCAACCGACCCAGATATTATTATTCAGGGCGAGCTGCAGCGCTGGTTTGCCCAAAGCTCTGTCACAGATACAGAAACGCTCGATTTATACTTACAAAGTGGTGCTACTTACGTTTTATCGGTAAGCGATTACGCCGAGCATAAAGACACCCGGCAAGCCGATTATCAAGCCGCGTGTTTTGATGTTTCACTCACTCCACATTAGGTCGCCCATGAACAAGCCCATATGGTTAAGCATAATGTTGTGCATCGCTTTGCTGCAATTAAGCTGCGCAGAGCGGGGCGATAACGCCGCTGTGTCGGCCAGCTCGCCAGCCAGCGCTACAGCACTTAAAGTGAGCACCACGCCTGGGTTAAGCGCTAAGCCGGGCTTGCCGGTCAGCTTACAGACGCCCCGCCAACAAATACCGGTGGCAGATCCCACTAAGGTCGATCTAACTTTGCTGACCCAGCAACACAGCGGCCGCTACCGTGTGCGATTGAGCCCCTCCTTGGGGTTGTCGATTATCAGCGGCGAGCCCGAGCAATTATTTACCTTAGACGATACTGGCCGCGTGCCCCTTAGCCTTGTGGTGCAGGCCGATAGGGTGGGTAAGTACTACCTCAATATCGAGGTGGTTAATCCAGAGCAAACCGAGGGTATCAACCGGCGCGCCTTAGCGGCGGTTATTTTAGTGGGCAACGACGCTGTAAAGCCTTCTGTAAATGGCCCCTTAAACAGCCAAAAAAAACGAGTGTTACCCGCTCAAGAAAGCATCCGTTAATAACCTTACAGCAATAGCTCAGCTTAACAGTTGCCGCTGTGGCAGATTACTCTTAGTATTCGTGCAGCGCCGCCACACCAGCCTGTTATCGGTGCTCAGCAACGTTTCGTTACTGCGTTAAGTGCACATACCCCAGGGGGTCAGATGAAACCATATCGCCTAATGGCCGAGTGGGAGCCACAAGCTGCCGTAATGTTGGCTTGGCCTCACGCCGCCACCGACTGGGCGCCTTTTTTGGCCTCGGTTACTAAAGTCTATGTCGAGCTTACATGGCAAATTTGCCGCTTTAGCCGCGTGCTGATTGTCGCGCCCAAAGCCATACACCCCGATATCCAGCAACTGCTCAACAAACGCGGCGTGCCGGCCAACAAAGTCATGCTCTACACAGTCACCAGTGACGATACCTGGACCCGCGATTACGGCCCCATTACCGTTAGCAGCAGCGCCGGGCCGCGATTGTTGGACTTTCAGTTTAATGGCTGGGGCAACAAGTTTGATGCCGCGCAGGATAACGTTGTATCTAAAGCACTGGCCGCCGATATCGCCTTTAACGTACCGCTCGAGACGATCGACTTGGTGCTCGAGGGCGGCGCGATAGAAACCGATGGCCAAGGCACCCTGATGACTACCCGTGCCTGTTTGCTCAACCCCAACCGCAATGGCGAGGTAACCCAGCTCGAGCTGGAGCAAACCCTGCAGCGCTACTTTGGGGTGAGCAAAATTAACTGGCTGGATCATGGCTACCTAGAGGGCGACGACACCGACAGCCATATCGATACCCTGGCGCGTTTGTGTCCGGGCCGTCGCCTTGTTTATGTCGGCTGCCCAAACCCACAGGATGTGCATTACCAAGCGTTACAACAAATGAAGCAACAACTGCAAAGCTTTACCGACGCCAGCGGCAAACCTTACAAGCTTTACGAGCTGCCTTGGCCGCAGCCGATTTACTCATCCGACGGCGCCCGTTTACCGGCCACCTACGCCAACTTTTTGATCTTAAATGGCGCGGTACTGGTGCCAACCTATCAAGACCCCGCCGATCAGTTAGCCCTGGCTAAAATTGGCGAGGCTTTTCCTGACCATCAAATTATCGCTGTCGATTGCCGAGTGCTAATCGAGCAACACGGCAGTTTGCACTGCATTACCATGCAATTACCCGAGGGGGTTGTATAACATGAGCACTTTAACCGTAGGCGTGGCACAACACGCCTGTAGCAGCGACTTGGCCGCCAATATGGCAGCCAGCGTAGCCGCCATTCGCGAGGCCGCCGCCCAAGGGGCGCAGCTGATTGTGCTGCAAGAGCTGCACCGCGGCTTGTATTTTTGCCAGCGCGAAGACGTCAACCAATTTGACGCCGCCGAAACCATCCCAGGGCCCAGCACCGACACACTGGGCGCGCTGGCCAAAGAGCTGGGGGTGGTCATCGTCGCCTCGCTGTTTGAAAAACGCGCCACCGGCCTGTACCACAACACCGCTGTGGTGCTGGACACCGACGGCAGCATCGCAGGTCGCTATCGCAAAATGCACATCCCCGATGATCCGGGCTTTTACGAAAAGTTTTACTTTACCCCCGGCGATCTAGGTTTTACCCCTATCGATACCTCGTTAGGCCGCTTGGGGGTGCTGGTGTGTTGGGATCAGTGGTTTCCCGAGGCCGCTCGGCTAATGGCCATGGCCGGCGCCGAGCTGCTGATTTACCCCACCGCCATCGGCTGGGACAGTGCCGACGATCAAGCCGAGCAACAGCGCCAGCGGGACGCGTGGGTAACGGTGCAGCGCGCCCACGCGGTGGCCAATGGCGTGCCAGTCATCAGTGTTAACCGCGTCGGTCACGAGCCCGACCCAGAGGGCGGTAACGGCATTTTGTTTTGGGGCAACAGCTTTGTTGCCGGCCCACAAGGCGAGTTACTACTAGAGCTAGACGACAGCGCCACCACCCAAGTGGTCAAGCTCGATATGCAGCGCTCAGAGCATGTGCGCCGCATCTGGCCGTTTTTGCGCGATCGGCGTATCGACACCTACGCCGACCTCACCAAACTGTACCGCGACTAGCCACTACCAAGGAGCTATTTTGGCCGACAAACACGCATCAAGCCCCGCGTGCCCGATCAACGAACCCCGTTGCGAGCACCTAGACGAGCTGCTCCAGTTGCGTCGGAAAGTGGCGCGCTTAAAACAAGAGGCGCGCACCGATGCCCTGACCGGGCTGTTTAACTATAGGCACTTTGAGCAACTGCTAAGCCAAGAGATGGAGCGTGTCAGGCGCAGCGGTTTGCCCATGGTGCTGGTGCTGTGCGATCTAGATCACTTTAAAGAATTTAACGACACCCACGGCCACGAGGCAGGCAACCGCATGTTGCAAAAAGTGGCCCGCATCATCGACCAACAACTGCGCCAACTGGACACCGCCTGCCGTTACGGCGGCGAAGAGTTTGCGTTAATCTTACCCGCCACCAATCTAGCCCAAGCCGCCACCGTAGCCGAGCGTATCCGCGCCCAAGTGGCGGCCGCTCAGCTCGATCTGCCGCCCAACAAAACCACACGAGTTACCCTAAGCCTAGGCTTAGCCTGCTTTACCAGCGCCTGCACCTTGCACCAAACCGATTTAATCGCCCGCGCCGATCAACAGCTCTACCGCGCCAAACAAACCGGCCGCAACCGCGTAGCAGCCCCCGACTACCGCCGCAGCACAACCGATACCAACCTGCTGGTCAGCGCCGACGAAAAAGCCGCGCTGTTTGCGCGACCCGAAGATGACGCGGAAGGCGATGGGAGTTAATCGTGCTCCCTACCTCGAATACTGGGCACATCGCTAAACGACCAGCAAAGCGTGGTTGTTAGGCAGTGAACACTGCAAGAGAGCCTTTGAGGTTGTAGCTGGCAAAAGAGCAGAGCCAGTAAAACAAGGTGACAATCGCAAGTCACAGCAATGGCGAGATCGAAATCAACAGCTCCGACTCCATTGATTTGATGCGAGCAGCTTGGAATCGACCTTACAGCCGCGAGCCAGCCGGCCTGCACCTTGGTTAAGGGATCGCCGAGGGTGAATCGGATTGATAATGTGTACGGGGATCGGAATTTGGTTTGTTCTTGTCCGGCGGTGGAGGAGTACCGGAGTTGAGGGGGCGAAACTAAGTTTCGGTATTTTGGGTCTGTGGCGTTCGGCTTTTTTGGGTGCCATTCGACTTACTGCGGTTAACCTTCAATCTGTTTGCCCTCCGTCGCCGGGCGGGCGAATGACTTTTCTGTTTGGCCAGAAAAGTCATCAAAAGAGGCCACCCCGGCATCTCAGTCCTTCGGGTTCCCTCGCTCCGGCCGATTTTAGAGGGCCGCATCGACACGCCGTCCGTGGCGTGACGATAGCTTGCGTGAGCGTCCTGCTCACTTACCCCCTAAAATAGACCTGCCCTCGGCTGGCTGCAGGGGATTGAAAAGCGGTGCTTCGTAGCTGAGCTAGTGGTCGCGTAAAAAAGAGGCTTAGTAATGAAAAATCAACTGCTCTCGTATCCAGATCTGGCGTTGGGTCCGTACCAAGAGGCTGGACTTTGGCGCAAAAACTGGGCAAATTACCACTATTAAGGTTTACCGTTAGGAAGCAAGGAGTCGCTTCAGCAATTCCCTCCTTTTCATTCCCTCCGGCCAACCACTGGCTCCGCTAGCGCTCCGCATAGCAGTGGTAGCTCATTTGGCAGTCAGCATTATTAACCAGCGGTTGTAGGTTCGCCGCGTAAAACGCACGCGGCTGGGACGGCTTACGCTTTGCTTCAGCCGCCCCTAAACCGGGCGTTAGCTTTACTCACGAAGGAATGAGATGAGTCAATATCAACAAAAATACTGGAGCCTTCTCAGAGAATTGAAGACTCATGTGATCTATTTGCACAACTACGCGGCTAAGTCAGAGTGGTGAGATAAGGCAATAAATATATTTCTAGCGATAACTTCATCTTCAAGTATTGCCGCATGGGCGATTTGGCAGCAATATCAAATTGTATGGGCCGTAATTATTGCCTTATCTCAAGTCATTACAGCGGTAAAGCCCTTCCTTCCATTTAGGCAAAGACTAAAACCAATCAGAGATTTAAATGATCAGATCCAAGAAATATCTCTTGAATGTGAAAGGCATTGGTTCCCCTGTGTGTCAACCTGCTCTCATACACTCATCGTATGAGTTAACATAGATTTCAGGGCTATGATCAGCAGGAGTGATTTTGATGCCAAAGCCGACACACAGTCAAGATAGCAGCCAAGTGACGCCC
>Ga0209075_1000650_pt1 | contig 33798 bp, 27 predicted proteins | sample Stecom2011_FD_187523 | JGI IMG/M metagenome (GOLD analysis project Ga0209075, IMG submission 187523) | Agricultural soil microbial communities from Utah to study Nitrogen management - Steer compost 2011 (SPAdes) (version 2) | ecosystem: Environmental > Terrestrial > Soil > Agricultural land...
TTCTCGATCATCGCCCACATCGACCACGGCAAGTCGACCCTGGCCGACCGCCTGATCCAGAGCTGCGGCGGGCTGACCGAGCGCGAGCTCAAGGAGCAGGTGCTCGACTCCATGGACCTGGAGCGGGAGCGGGGCATCACCATCAAGGCGCAGTCGGTGACCCTGGACTACCACGCTCAGGACGGTACCACCTACCAGCTCAACTTCATCGACACCCCGGGGCACGTGGACTTCTCCTACGAGGTCTCGCGTTCGCTCTACGCCTGCGAGGGGGCGCTGCTGGTGGTGGACGCGGCCCAGGGCGTCGAGGCGCAGTCGGTGGCCAACTGCTACACCGCCATCGAGCAGGGGCTCGAGGTGCTGCCGGTGCTCAACAAGATGGACCTGCCCCAGGCCGACCCGGACAAGGTCGCCCACGAGATCGAGGAGATCATCGGGCTGGACGCCACCGATGCCTGCCAGGTGTCGGCCAAGAGCGGCCTGGGCATCGATGGGCTCCTGGAGCGCCTGGTGCGCGACATCCCGCCGCCCAAGGGCGACCCCGACGCCCCGCTGCAGGCGCTGATCATCGACTCCTGGTTCGACAACTACCTGGGCGTGGTCTCCCTGGTGCGGATCTTCGACGGCACCCTGAAGAAGGGCGAGAAGATCCGCATCAAGTCCACCGGCCGCGACTGGCAGGCCAACGAGGTGGGCATCTTCACCCCGCTGCGCAAGGAAACCGATATCCTGCGCGCCGGCGAGGTGGGCTTCGTGGTGGCCGGGATCAAGGAGATCCAGGGCGCCCCGGTGGGCGATACCATCACCCACGCCAAGACCCCGGACGTCGAGCGCCTGCCCGGCTTCCAGAAGGTCAAGCCCCAGGTCTACGCCGGCATGTTCCCGGTCAGCGCCGACGACTACGAGGACTTCCGCGACGCCTTGGAGAAGCTGGCCCTCAACGACGCCTCCCTGGAGTACGAGCCCGAGAACTCCGACGCCCTGGGCTTCGGCTTCCGGGTCGGCTTCCTCGGCACCCTGCACATGGAGATCATCCAGGAGCGCCTGGAGCGCGAGTACAACCTGGACCTGCTGACCACGGCGCCGACGGTGGTCTACGAGCTGGTGCTCAAGAACGGCGAGATGCTCTATGTCTCCAACCCCTCCAAGCTGCCGGACATGGCGGACGTGGAGGAGATGCGCGAGCCCATCGTGCGGGCCAGCATCCTGGTGCCTCAGGAGTTCGTGGGCAACGTCATCGCGGAGTGCGAGAACCGTCGCGGCACCCAGAAGGACATGCAGTTCCTCGGCAGCCAGATCCAGCTCACCTACGAGCTGCCCATGGCCGAGGTGGTGATGGACTTCTTCGACCGCCTCAAGTCGATCTCCCGGGGCTACGCCTCCCTGGACTATGGCTTCGAGCGCTTCCAGGCGGCCAAGCTGGTGCGCCTCGATGTGCTGATCAACGGCGACAAGGTCGACGCCCTGGCCGTGATCATCCACCGCGACCACGCCCACGGCCGCGGCCGGCTGCTGGTCGAGAAGATGAAGGAGTTGATCCCGCGCCAGATGTTCGACGTGGCGATCCAGGCGGCCATCGGCGGCCAGGTGGTGGCCCGCTCCACGGTCAAGGCGCTGCGCAAGAACGTCACCGCCAAGTGCTACGGTGGCGACGTCAGCCGCAAGAAGAAGCTGCTCGAGAAGCAGAAGGCGGGCAAGAAGCGCATGAAGCAGGTGGGCCGGGTGGAGATCCCCCAGGACGCCTTCCTCGCCGTGCTCAAGGTCAATGACTGAGCCGCAAGGCTCTGACTCCAAACGCTAGGGACGGATAACCTCGATGGACTTCTCTCTCCTGCTGGTGGTGGCGGTTGCCGTCACCGGCCTGATCTGGCTGGTGGATCTCCTCTGGCTGCGTCCCGCCCGGCATCGCGCCGCGGCCAACGCCGAGGCCGGCACCACCGAGGGGCTCGACCCCGTCGCCCGGGACAAGGTGCTCAAGGAGCCCTGGCCGGTGGACTACTCGCGCTCCTTCTTCCCGGTGCTGCTGGTGGTGCTGGTGCTGCGCAGCTTCGTGGTGGAGCCCTTCCAGATCCCCTCCGGCTCCATGCGCCCGACCCTGGAGGTGGGCGACTTCATCCTGGTTAACAAGTTCACCTACGGCCTGCGCCTGCCGGTGGTGCACACCCGCATCGTCGAGTTCAACGAGCCGGAGCGCGGCGATGTCATGGTCTTCCGCTTTCCCAACGAGCCCGCGGTGAACTTCATCAAGCGCGTGGTGGCGCTGCCCGGCGACAGCGTGCGCTACGAGGGCAAGCAGCTCTACGTCAACGGCGAGGCGGTGCCCAAGGCGCTGCTCGAGGAGGGGCCCGAGGGGGCGCCCGGCGAGCTGCTGCTGGCCGAGCGATTGGGCGGCGCCGAGTACAAGATCTACAATAATCCCCGTGACCCGGGGCCGCAGGTGCGTGAGCTGGTGGTGCCGGAAGGCCACTACTTCACCATGGGCGATAACCGCGACCACTCCAACGACAGCCGCTACTGGGGCTTCGTGCCGGAGGAGAACATCGTCGGTCGTGCCTTCGCGGTCTGGATGCACTGGGATGGCGGCCTGCCCAGTTTCTCCAGCGTAAGGCGCATCCAGTAAGCCGGCCGGCGCCACCGGGCGCCACCGGGCGCCGCCGCGTCTGGGTCAGGCAGAGCCAGCCGGACCGACAAGTCATCAGATAACAGGACCTACGTGAGCAACTCCCTCAACGCCTTCAGTCGGCGCCTCGGCCATACCTTCAGGGATCCCGCCCTGCTGGAGCTGGCCATGACCCATCGCAGCGCCGGTGGCCAGAACAACGAACGCCTTGAGTTCCTCGGCGACTCCATCGTCAATTTCGTGATCGCTGAGGCGCTGTTCCGGCGCTTCCCCGATGCCCGGGAAGGGCAGCTCTCCCGGCTGCGCGCACGGCTGGTCAAGGGCCAGACCCTGGCCGAGCTGGCCCGGGAGATGGGCTTCGGCGAGCATCTGCTGCTGGGTTCCGGCGAGATGAAGAGCGGCGGCCACCGCCGCGAATCGATTCTCGCCGACGCCGTGGAGGCGGTGATCGGTGCCATCTACCTGGATGCGGGCATGGAGGCGGTGCGGGGGCGGGTGCTGGCCTGGTACGCGGCGCGGCTCGAGAGCACCAGCCTGCAGGATACTCAGAAGGACCCCAAGACCCGCCTGCAGGAGTTCCTGCAGTCGCGGCAGTCGCCGCTGCCCCGCTACGAGGTGGTCAACGTGGAGGGTGAGGCCCACGCCCAGACCTTCACCGTGGACTGCCACGTGGAGGTCCTCGACCGACACACCACCGGCGTGGGCGCAAGCCGGCGGCATGCCGAGCAGCAGGCCGCCGAGAAGGCGCTGGCGCTGCTCGAACCCAACAGGACAAACGCTCAGGGAGTCCGCTCATGACCCAGACCTGTGGTTTCGTGGCCATCGTCGGTCGCCCCAACGTCGGCAAGTCGACGCTGATGAATCGGATCCTCGGCCAGAAGATCTCCATCACCTCGCGGCGACCCCAGACCACCCGCCACCAGGTGATGGGCATCAAGACCGAGGGAGAGGCGCAGTTCATCTACGTCGATACCCCCGGCATCCATATCATGGCCAAGGATCGCAACAAGGCGATCAACCGCTTCATGAACCAGGCCGCCACCCAGGCCCTGCGCGACGTGGACTGCGTGGTCTTCATCATCGACCGCACCCGCTGGAGCGAGGAGGACCAGATCGTCCTCAAGCGTCTCGAGCACGTGAAGGCGCCGGTGATCCTGGCCGTCAACAAGGTCGACCGCCTGCAGGACAAGGCGACCCTGCTGCCCTGGCTGGAGGAGGTCGGTGCCCGCCGCGACTTCGCCGCCATCGTGCCGATCTCCGCCAAGCACGGCACCAACGTGCCGGAGCTTGAGGCCGAGGTGGCCAGGCACCTTCCCGAGAGCGTGCACTTCTTCCCCGAGGACCAGGTCACCGACAAGAGCCAGCGCTTCCTGGCCGCGGAGCTGGTGCGCGAGAAGGTGATGCGCCAGCTGGGCGACGAGCTGCCCTACCAGATGACCGTGGAGATCGAGGAGTTCCGCGACGAGGGGCGGGTGGTGCATATCAGCGCCCTGATCCTGGTGGAGCGCCAGGGGCAGAAGAAGATCCTCATCGGCGAGAACGGCGAGCGCATCAAGAGCATCGGCCGCGAGGCTCGCCTCGACATGGAGCGCGCCTTCGGTGCCAAGGTGATGCTCAACCTCTGGGTCAAGGTGAAGCGCGGCTGGTCCGACGACGAGCGGGCGCTGAAGAGCCTGGGCTACAACCTCGACTGAATGACCCCTGAGCCCGCCTTCCTGCTGCACAAGCGCCCCTACCGCGAGACCAGTGCCCTGGTGGAGCTGCTCACCCTCCATCATGGGCGGGTAAGGGCGGTGGCCCAGGGGGTGCAGCGACCCGGTTCCCGCTCCCGGGGGCGCCTGCAGCCCTTCGCGCCGCTGCATGTCACCTGGACGGGGGAGGGGGAGCTCAAGCGCCTGCGGCTGATGGAGAGCCGCGGTGCCGCGGCGCTGCTGGCCGGGGAGGGGCTGCTCTGCGGCCTCTACGCCAATGAGCTCTTGACCCGCACCCTGCCGGTGGAGCTGCCGGTGGCCGAGGTGTTCGCCTTCTACACCGCGCTGCTCGAGGCGCTGCCGCGGCCCGATGCCCGGGCCGGTGGGCTGCGGCGCCTCGAGGCGGCGCTGCTCGAGGCCCTGGACGCCCTGCCGCGCTTCACCACCCCGGATGGCGGCGAGCTCGACCCCCAGGCCCGCTATGTCTTCGACGCGGCGACCCGCGCCTTCCGCCCCGGCCAGCCGGGGCTGGACGGGCGTACCCTGCGCCTGCTGGCGGCAGGCGACTGGGACGCCCCGGGCCTCGCCGGTCCCGCCAAGGCGGTGACCCGGGCGGCGCTGGCGCCGCTGCTGGGGGCACGCCCGCTGCGCTCCCGGGAGCTGATGGCCCAGCTTGCCGAGCGTCGTCGAACCGGGCTTCGCCCGGAGCTGTAAGCGGTAAGCTGTAAGCTATAAGATGCCACTCCATCTTACGGCTTACAGCTCAAGGCTTTTCTAAGGAGACTCCCATGCATCCTCCGCGCATCCTTCTCGGCGTCAACATCGACCATATCGCCACCCTGCGCCAGGCCCGCGGCACCCGCTATCCCGATCCGATCCAGGCGGCGCTGCTGGCCGAGGAGGCCGGCGCCGACGGCATCACCGTGCACCTGCGCGAGGATCGCCGCCATATCCAGGAGCGCGACGTGCGCCTGCTGGCCGAGGTGCTCAACACCCGCATGAACCTCGAGATGGCGGTCACCGAGGAGATGCTCCGCCTGGCCGAGGAGGTGCGCCCGGCCCATGTCTGCCTGGTGCCGGAGAAGCGCGAGGAGCTGACCACCGAGGGCGGCCTGGACGTGGTGGGCGCCTTCGCGGCGATCCAGGCCGCCTGCCAGCGCCTGGCCGCGGCGGGCTGCGAGGTGTCGCTGTTCATCGACCCCGAACCGTCACAGATCGAGGCGGCGGCCCGGGCCGGGGCGCCGGTGATCGAGCTGCACACCGGCGCCTATGCCGAGGTGACGGGCGAGGCGGCGGCCCGGGAGCATGCGCGGCTGGCCGCGGCGGCGGAGATGGCCCTGGAGCTCGGCCTGGTGGTCAACGCCGGCCACGGCCTGAACTACCATAACGTGGAGGCCATCGCGGCGATTCCCGGCATTCACGAGCTCAACATCGGCCATGCGATCATCGCCCGTGCGCTCTTCGTGGGCCTCAAGGAGGCGGTGGCCGAGATGAAACGCCTGGCCATCGCCGGCCAGGAGGCGGGATTCGTGGCGTCGCTGGAGGAGCACGACCACGAGCATGAGCACGAGCACCACCATCACTGAGGGGTGACCCCAGCGCCATGATCATCGGCATCGGCACCGACATCGCTCGCGTCGCGCGCTTCGAGCGTGCCCTGGCCCGCCACGGCGACCGCCTGGGGCGGCGCCTGCTGGGCGAGCTGGAGCGCGAGCGCCTGGCCGACCACCCCGCGCCGGCGGCCTACCTGGCCAAGCGCTTCGCCGCCAAGGAGGCCTTCGTCAAGGCGCTGGGTACCGGCCTGAGGCTGGGCATGCGCTGGACCGAGATCCAGGTCACCAACGATGCCCTGGGGCGCCCGGCGCTGCTGCTCTCGGGCAAGGCCCATGACCTGGCCGAGGCGGCCGGGGTGCGCGCCACCCACCTCTCGATCAGCGACGAGGACCTCCTGGCGGTCGCCTTCGTGGTCCTCGAAGGCTAGGCGTCAGGCCGGGGCCGCGCTGCGGGCCCACTCCCGGAGGTCGGCCATGGCGCCGAACAGGTCCTCCAGCAGCGGCTCCAGTCCCTCCCGGCCGCCGGTACGCAGCCGAGTCTCCAGGGATTCGGCGATCAGCCCCAGCCGCGGTGCCCCGCAGTAGCGACAGGCGCCGTTCAGGCCATGAATGGCGTCCAGCAGGGCCTCGTCGTCGCCGCTGGCCAGGGCGTCATGGATCGCCGCCTCGTTCTCCGCCAGCCCCTCCGCCAGCTGCACCAGCAGCTGGCGGGCCAGGGCCTCCCGGCCCGCCGCCAGGCGGGTGCCCAGCTCCAGGTCCACGGTGGGCAGCTCGCTGTCATCCCGGGCCACGGCGTTCGGGGGGGCCTCGGCGATGGCCCCGCGGCCCGGGTCCGGGGGCCCGGCTCGCGAGGGGGCGGCTCCCAGATGGCGATGGAGCACCTCGTGCAGCTGGGCGGCGTCCACCGGCTTGACCAGCACGTCGTCCAGGCCGTTGGCCAGCAGGCGGCGCCGCTCCTCTTCCAGCACGTGGGCGGTCACCGCCACCACCGGGGTGCGTCGCCACCCGGGGCCCAGCCGGCGCAGGGCACGGGTGGTCTCGACGCCGTCCATGCCGGGCATGCGGATATCCATCAGCACCAGATCGAAGACCTGCTGGCGTGCCACCATCAGCGCCTCCTCGCCGCTTGAGGCCAGGCGGATCTCGAGGCCCGGCGCCGCCAGCAGTTCGCGCAGCAGCAGGCGGTTCGACTCGCTGTCGTCCACGGCCAGCAGGCGCAGGGGGAGCTCCTCCCGGGCGCCGGGGGCCGCCTCGGTGCCCTCGGCCTTTGCCACCCCCATCAGGCCGCCGGCGATGCCGGCCAGGGTGGCCCGGGAGACGGGCTTGGCCAGCACCTCGCCGCCGTGGGGCAGCGGCAGGGCGGGCAGATCCATGGGGCTGGCGCTGACCAGCAGCAGGGCCGGGCACTCGAGGGCGTCGAGCCGGTGGTGCCAGGCGGCCACCTCGTCCGCCGATAGCGAGGGGTGGGGCAGGCTGGCGACCAGCAGGGCGGGGGTGGCCCCGGGGGGCAGGGCGTCCACGGGCTGGGCACCCCAGCGGGTGAAGAGGTGGCGCAGGGCGCGGCGGGTAGCGGCGTGGGGCTCCTCGATCAGCACCCGCTGGCCGTCGAGCCTGAGCTCGGGTTCGCGCAGGCTCGCTTCGCTGCCCTCGAGCACCAGGGTAAAGGAGAAGCTGGCCCCCCGGCCCGGCTCGCTCTCCACGCCGATCTCACCCCCCATCTGCTCCACCAGCTGGCGGCAGATGGTGAGCCCGAGGCCGCTGCCGCCGAACTCGCGGGAGTGGCTGGGCTCGGCCTGCTCGAAAGCCTGGAAGAGGCGGCGCTGGCGCTCCGCCGAGAGCCCGATGCCGGTGTCGGCCACGGTGATGCGCAGGGTGATCTGGCCGGGGTCGGCCTGCTCCACCATCACCCTCACCACGACCTCGCCCTGTTCGGTGAACTTCACGGCGTTATGGAGCAGGTTGGTCAGCACCTGCTGGATGCGCATGGGGTCGCCGGTCAGGGCGGCGGGCACGTCGTCATAGACCAGGCCGACCAGGTCCAGCCCCTTCTGGTGGGCCAGCGGCGCCTGCAGGGCGAGCGCCTCGTCCACCAGGGCCACCATGTCGACGGGCAGCCGCTCGAGCTCCAGGCGCCCGGCCTCCAGCCGCGAGAAGTCGAGCACGTCGTTGACCAGCAGCATCAGGTTGCCGGAGGCGCGCTGCACGTGGTCTAGCCACTCCCGCTGGCGCGGCTCCAGGGAGGAGCGCTCGAGCAGGCGGCAGAAGCCGATGATCCCGTTCAGGGGCGTGCGGATCTCGTGGCTCATGTTGGCCAGGAACTCTGATTTGATGCGGTTGGCCTCCACGGCACGGCGATGGGCGATGTCGAGCTCGATGTTCTGGACCTCGATGGTCTCCATGGACTCCTCGAGCTCGGCGGTGGCCTGCTCGATCTGCTGCTGGGTCTCCAGGCGCGCCTGCTCCAGGGCGTCGGCCAGGGCGTTGACGCGCCCGGTCAGGCCGGCGAGCTCACCGGGGAGCGCGGGCAGGGGGGCGGGGCTCTCGCCCCGGGCCAGCCCCTCCAGTGCCAGCTCGGCGCCCGCCAGGGGGCGCTGCAGACGGCGGTAGGTGTGCGTGAAGAGTACCACCAGCAGCAGCAGCGCCGCGGCCAGCAGCAGGCCGACGATGCCCAGCTGCCGGTAGTGGTCCAGCACCACGCCGCTGGCGTCGATGTCCAGCACCAGGCGCGCGGGCTCGGCACCGGGCAGCGGCGCCGACAGCTGCCAGTGGGTGTCCCGCCTGTCCACCCGCAGCGGGTCGGCAGGCTGCCTCTCGGGTAGCTGCCTGAGCCGCCCCATCTCCAGGCTGAGCTCACCTCCCGCGTCCGCCACGCCCAGGGCGCGTACCGCCTCCAGGCCGAGCAGCCGAGCCGCCGCGGCCTCGAGGCGCTCGGCGTCCCGGGTGGCAGCCGCCTGCCCCAGGGTCGGCAGCAGCAGCTCGACGGCGTCGGTCACTCGCTGCTCCAGCCGGGCGGCATGCTCGCCGTGGTGGAGGAAGAGGGTGGTGGCGGCAAACAGCGCCATCAGCAGCCAGGGAACGATCAGGGTGGCCAGCAGCAGGCGGAACTTCAGGGACATCGACGGGCTCTCTGGAGAGGGTTGCGCCCAGTATGCCATAGCCAGGCGGCATGCCTGTCCACCCCGCTGCGGCACAGATATAATGACCGAAAACCCGTTTCCACAAGGAAGGTTGCATGGCATTTCCCACCATCGAGGAGGTCGTCGGCCACACGCCGCTGGTTCGCCTCAAGCGCATCACCGCCGGTCGCAACAACGTCCTGCTGGCCAAGCTGGAGGGCAACAACCCGGCGGGGTCGGTGAAGGATCGCCCGGCGCTCTCCATGCTGGAGCAGGCCGAGGCGCGCGGGGAGATCTCCCCCGGTGACACCCTGGTGGAGGCGACCTCCGGCAATACCGGCATCGCCCTGGCCATGGCGGCGGCCATCAAGGGCTATCGCATGGTGCTGATCATGCCCGAGAACGCCTCCGAGGAGCGCAAGCAGGCCATGGCCGCCTTCGGGGCCGAGCTGATCACGGTGAGCAAGGCGGGGGGCATGGAGGAGGCCCGCGACGTCGCCGAGGCGATGCTGGCCCGGGGCGAGGCCAAGCGCCTCGACCAGTTCGCCAACCCCGACAACCCGCTGGCCCACTACCAGGGCACCGGCCCGGAGATCTGGGAGCAGACCGAGGGGAGCGTGACCCACTTCATCAGCTCCATGGGCACCACCGGCACCATCATGGGGGTCTCGAAGGCGCTCAAGGAGCGCAATCCCGAGGTGCAGATTATCGGCCTGCAGCCCGAGGACGGCGCCAGCATCGCCGGCATTCGTCGCTGGCCCCAGGAGTACCTGCCCAGCATCTTCGATGCCAGCCGCGTCGACCGGGTGCTGGACATCGGCCAGCACGAGGCGGAGGTGCACATGCGCCGCCTGGCCCGGGAGGAGGGGATCCTGGCCGGGGTCAGCTCCGGCGGGGCCCTGGCGGGCGCCCTGCGCGTCGCCGAGGAGGTGGAGAACGCGGTGATCGTGTTCATCGTCTGCGACCGCGGCGACCGCTACCTGTCCACCGGCCTGTTCGCCCCGGAGGCCTGAGGTGGCCATGCTGGGCAAGCGACGGCCGCGTCGTGAACGTTCCGGGGTCTCGGGGCTCCAGGGGCGCCAGGCGCCGCAGGCGGCCCCCGGGCGGCAGCCGGGCGGTGAGGTCGCCGCTGGGGTGATCATCGAACGGCTGGCCCATGACGGGCGCGGCCTGGCCCACGACGCCGAGGGCAAGGCGCTCTTCGTGGAGGGGGCCCTGCCCGGTGAGCGGGTCGAGGCGGCGGTGCACCGTACCCGCAAGCGCTTCGACGAGGCCCACCTGCGCGAGGTGCTGGAGGCGTCGCCTGCGCGCGTCGCGCCGCCCTGTCCCCACTATGCCCGCTGCGGTGGCTGCGACCTCCAGCACCTGGAGGTCGCGGCCCAGCGCCGCCACAAGCAGGCGGTGCTGCGTGACCTGCTGGTCCGCCAGGGCGTCGAGGTGCCGGTGGAGATGGCGCTGCTGGCCGGTGCCAGCGAGGGCTATCGCCGCCGCGCCCGCCTGGGCGTCAAGGTGGACGCCGAGGGCGGCGTTCACCTCGGCTTCAGGGCTCGCCACAGCCACCGGCTGGTGGATATCGAGCAGTGCACCATCCTGGTGCCCGAGCTGGCAGCGCTGCTGGTGCCGCTGCACCAGCAGGTGGCGGCCCTTGCCGCGCCGCGCCAGGTCGGCCACCTGGAACTGATCCAGAGCGACCAGGGGCCGGTGCTGGTGGTGCGCCAGCTGCGCGAGCAGGCGGCGGATCGTGACGCCTGGCGGGCTTTCGCGGCCCGCCACGCCCTGCACCTGGCCTGGCTATGCGGGCGCGAGGGCCCCATCCTCGAGTGGCTGACGCCGGCACCGGCGCTGAGCTGTCGGGTGCCGGCCGCTCCCGATGGCGCGGACGCCACCGGCGAACTGACCCTGGGCTTCGGCCCGGGGGACTTCCTGCAGGCCAATGCCGAGGTCAACCGGCTGATGGTGGCCACCGCGCTCCAGTGGCTGCCGGGCCTCGAGGGGGCGTCGCTGCTCGACCTCTTCGCCGGGGTGGGCAACTTCAGCCTCCCGCTGGCCTCCGCCGGGGCCGCGGTCACCGCCGTGGAGGGCAGCCCGGCCATGGTCGAACGGCTGGCCGGCAATGCCGCTGCCAATGCGGCGGGGCGGGCCCTGAGCGTGACGGCTCGCCAGGCCGACCTGGCCCGGCAGGGGGCGGTAGCCGGGCTGCTCGACGAGGTGCTCCCCGATGTGGTGGTGCTGGACCCGCCCAGGGAGGGCGCCGAGCCTGCCGCCCTGGCCCTGGCGGCCGCACCGGTGCCGCGGGTGCTCTATGTCTCCTGCGATCCGGCCACCCTGGCCCGGGATGCGGCACGCCTTGTGCATGGGGGATATCGGGTCACGCGCATCGCCGTGGCCGACATGTTCGTGCATACGTCACATCTGGAATCGATGCTGCTGTTCGAGTTCCCCGGGGAAGGGCAGCGGCGGCAAGGAGCATCACCCGATGGTTAAAGTCCGTGAGGACCAGCCCCTGACCGAGACGGGGCATGTCGACATCGACCGCTGGGTCGAGCGTCTGCAGGAGGATGTCAAGCTGCGCGACCCCGAGGAGATGCGGGAGGCCTGTCGGCTGGCGGACAGGCTCGAGCGCGAATCCGATCGCTCCCATCGCGCCTGGCTGGCCGACGGCTCCAGCTTCCGCATGGGCCTGGAGATGGCCGACATCCTCGGCGAGCTGAAGCTCGACCAGGCGACCCTGGAGGCTGCGGTGCTCTACCGGGCCGTGCGCGAGGGGCTGGTCGGCCTGGAGGCGGTCGGCAAGCAGTTCGGCCGCGAGGTGGCCCGGCTGATCGACGGGGTGCTGCAGATGGCGGCGATCAGCGCCACCCAGCGGCCCAGCCACGACATGGGCCAGCACGACCAGCAGGACAACCTGCGCAAGATGCTGGTGACCATGATCGACGACGTGCGCGTGGCACTGATCAAGATCGCCGAGCGCACCTGCGCCCTGCGTCAGGTCAAGGACGCCCCCCGGGAGAAGCAGCTTAGGGTGTCACGGGAGGTGTTCGACATCTATGCGCCCCTGGCCCACCGGCTGGGCATCGGCCACCTCAAGTGGGAGCTGGAGGACCTCTCCTTCCGCTACCTGCACGAGGATGACTACAAGGCGATCGCCCGCCAGCTGGCCGAGAAGCGCCTCGACCGCGACCGCTATATCGTGGAGGTGGTGGACACCCTGAAGGGCATGCTGGAGGCCCAGGGCATCCCGCGCTACGACGTCGACGGCCGCGCCAAGCATATCTACTCGATCTGGCGGAAGATGAAGCGCAAGCGCATCGACTTCTCCCAGGTCCACGACATTCGCGCCGTGCGCATCCTGGTGCCCGAGGTGGCCGACTGCTACACCGTGCTCGGGCTGGTGCACTCGCGCTGGCACCACGTGCCCAACGAATTCGACGACTATATCGCCAACCCCAAGAAGAACGGCTATCAGTCGCTGCATACCGCCGTGCTCGGCCCCGAGAACAAGGTGCTGGAGATCCAGATTCGCACCTTCGCGATGCACGAGGAGGCCGAACTCGGGGTCTGCGCCCACTGGCGCTACAAGGGCCACGACACCCGGGCCAAGAGCTCCAGCTACGAGGAGAAGATCGCCTGGCTGCGCCAGGTGCTCGAGTGGCAGGAGGAGGTCGGCGACATCGGCGACCTGAGCGAGGGGCTCAACAGCGACGTCGCCCCGGACCGCATCTACGTCTTCACCCCCGACGGCCATGTCATCGACCTGCCGCGCATCGCCACCCCCATCGACTTCGCCTACCGGGTGCACACCGAGGTGGGGCATCGCTGCCGGGGCGCCAAGGTCAACGGCCGCATCGTGCCGCTCACCTACCGGCTCAAGACCGGCCAGCAGGTGGAGATCCTCACCGCCAGCAAGGGCGGCCCCAGCCGCGACTGGCTCAACCCCAGCCTCGGCTACGTGCGCACCTCCCGGGCTCGGGCCAAGATCCAGGCCTGGTTCAAGCACCAGGCCCGGGACCAGAACCTGGAGGAGGGGCGCGCGCTCTTCGAGCGCGAGATGAAGCGTCTCGATCTGGAGGACATGGACCTCGAGACCCTGGCGCGCAAGGTCAACTACCAGAGCCCCGACGACATGTATGCGGCACTCGGCGCCGGCGACCTGCGCATCGGCCAGGTGCTGCACCAGGCCCAGCAGCTGTTCGGCGAGAACGACGACCAGGAGCAGCTCGACCGCCTGCTGGCCAAGCCGAAGCGCTCGCCGGGCAAGGCGGGCCAGAGCGACATCACCGTGCTCGGGGTGGGCAACCTCAAGACCAGCATGGCCAACTGCTGCCACCCGGTGCCCGGGGAGCCCATCGTCGGCTTCATCACCCAGGGGCGCGGGGTCACCGTGCACCGCCAGGAGTGCCCCAACATCCTGCAGCTGCGTCTGGAGGAGCCCCAGCGCATCATCGAGGTGGAGTGGGGCGAGCGGGCGCGCACCCAGTACCCGGTCAATATCGAGGTCCAGGCCTGGGACCGCTCCGGCCTGCTGCGCGACGTCACCGGCGTGCTCGGCAACGAGAAGGTCAACGTGCTGGCGGTCAACACCCTGACCGACACCGACGACGGCATCGCGCGCATGCAGATCACCGTGGAGGTGGATGGCCTGGAGACCCTGGGGCGGCTCTTCTCGCGCATCCAGCAGCTCTCTAATGTGATCGAGGTGCGCCGGCTGCGCAGCGGCGCCAAGGCGGGCAAGCGCAAGGGGAAGGGCGCATGAGCCATCGCCATGACCTCGACGACCTGCTGACCCTCATGGCCGTGCTGCGCGACCCCGAGCAGGGCTGCCCCTGGGACCTCGCCCAGGGCTGGGACTCCATCGTGCCGCATACCCTGGAGGAGGCCTACGAGGTGGCCGATGCCATCGAGCGGCGCGCCTGGGAGGAGCTCCCCGGGGAGCTCGGCGACCTGCTCTTCCAGGTGATCTACTATGCCCAGTTCGGCGAGGAGGAGGGGCGCTTCGACTTCCACGACGTGGTGCAGGTGCTGACCGACAAGATGCTGCGCCGCCACCCCCACGTCTTCCCGGAGGGTACCCTGGCCTCCCGGCGCCCGCCGGGGGTCTCCGCCGAGGAGATCGAGGCCCGCCAGGTCAACTCCCGCTGGGAGGCGATCAAGGCCGCGGAGCGCACCGAGCGGCACGGGGCCGAGGAGGAGGCAGGCATGGCGCCCTCGGTGCTGGACGATGTCCCGCGCACCCTGCCGGCGCTCTCCCGGGCCGCCAAGCTCTCGAAGCGTGCCGCCCGGGTGGGCTTCGACTGGCCCGACGCCCGCGGCGTCATCGCCAAGATCCGCGAGGAGCTCGACGAGGTCGAGGAGGCGCTGGCCGAGGGCGACCGGGAGCACGCGGCCGAGGAGGTGGGCGACCTGCTCTTTGCGGTGACCAACCTGGCGCGTACCCTCAAGGCCGACCCCGAGCAGCGGCTGCGCGCCACCAACGCCAAGTTCGAGCGCCGCTTCCGCCACGTGGAGGCGGCATTGGCGGCCGATGGCCTGGCCCCGGGTGAGGCCGACCTCGCCGCCATGGAGCGCCACTGGCAGGCCGCCAAACGTCAGGAATTCCCTTCATCTGCATGCCCCGCCGCGGCGGGAAAGACACCGGGAGACCCTCGGCCATGAGCCATGATCTGCACGAATCCCTGCGCGACAACGTTCGTATCCTGGGCGACAGCCTGGGGCGCACCATCGCCGATGACCTGGGGGGTGGCTTCGTCGACAAGATCGAGGCCATCCGCGGCTTCGCCAAGCGCGGGCGTCAGGGTGACGGGAGCAGCCAGCGCGAGCTGATCGACTACCTGCGCCAGCTTCCCGACCGGGACCTGCTGCCGGTGACCCGGGCCTTCAACCAGTTCCTCAACCTGGCCAATATCGCCGAGCAGCACTATCGCGCCCGCTTCCGCCGGGTCGAGGACTACCGCCCCGGCACCCAGCCGGTGCTCAGCGAGCTGCTCGAGCGGGCCCGCCAGGCCGGCAACGCCCCCCGCAAGCTGGTGGAGACCCTGGCCGCCATGCGCGTGGAGCTGGTGCTCACCGCCCACCCCACCGAGGTCATCCGCCGCACCCTGATCCAGAAGTACGACGCCATCGACGACTGCCTGAGCGCCATCGAGTCCTCCCCGGACTACCCGGAGCGCGGGGCCCGGGCCAAGGGGCGCCTGGAGGAGCTGATCAGCCAGGCCTGGCACACCGACGAGATCCGCCACGAGCGCCCGACCCCGGTGGACGAGGCCAAGTGGGGCTTCGCGGTGATCGAGAACTCCCTGTGGCAGGCGGTGCCCGACTTCCACCGCGACCTGGACAACCTGCTGCTGGAGAGCGCCGGCGAGCGGCTGCCGCTGGATGCCGCGCCGATCCGCTTCGCCTCCTGGATGGGCGGCGACCGCGACGGCAACCCCAACGTCACCTCCCGGGTGACCCGGGAGGTGCTGCTGCTGGGGCGCTGGATGGCCGCGGACCTCTACCTGCGCGACCTGGAGCAGCTCAAGGCCGAGCTCTCCATGTGGAAGGCCAACAGCGCGCTGAAGGCCGAGGTCGGGGATGTCGCCGAGCCCTACCGGGAGCTGCTGCGCCGCCTGCTGGCCCGGGTCGAGGCGACCCGGGACTGGGCCAAGGCGTGCCTGGACGGCCAGCCCTTCGACGCCGGCCCCATCATCGAGAGCCGCGACCAGCTCTTCGCGCCGCTGCTGACCTGCTACCGCTCGCTGTGCGATGTGGGCCTCGACACCATCGCCAACGGGGCGCTGCTCGATACCCTGCGCCGGGTGGCGGTGTTTGGCGTCACCCTCACCAAGCTCGATATCCGCCAGGAGGCGAGCCGCCACGCCCAGGTGATGGAGGAGCTCACCGACGGCCTGGGGCTCGGCCACTATCGCGACTGGAGCGAGGAGCAGCGCCAGGCCTTCCTGCTCGAGGAGCTGGCCTCCCGGCGGCCGCTGATTCCGCGGCGCTGGGAGTGCTCCACCGAGTCCCGGGAGGTGATCGACACCTTCCGGGTGATCGCCAGCGAGCAGGCCGAGGCCCTGGGCACCTACATCATCTCCATGGCGGGCCAGCCCTCCGACGTGCTGGCCGTGGCGCTGCTGATGAAGGAGGTGGGGGGTGACGTCAAGCTGCCCATCGCGCCGCTGTTCGAGACCCTGGACGACCTCAACCATGCCGGCGACGTCATCGACCGCCTGCTCTCCCTGCCCGGCTATCGCTCCCTGACCGGCGACCGCCAGGAGGTGATGATCGGCTACTCCGACTCCGCCAAGGATGCCGGCCAGCTGGCCGCCGCCTGGGCCCAGTACCGGGCCCAGGAGACCCTGGTGGAGGTGTGCCGCCGCCAGGGGGTCGACCTGACCCTGTTCCACGGCCGCGGCGGCACCGTGGGCCGCGGCGGCGGCCCCGCCCACGCGGCGATTCTTTCCCAGCCCCCGGGCTCGGTGAACGGCAGCCTCCGGGTGACCGAGCAGGGCGAGATGATCCGCTTCAAGTTCGGCCAGCCGGAGATCGCCCTGCGCTCCATGGAGATCTACGCCTGTGCGGTGCTGGAGGCGACCCTGCTGCCGCCGCCGGACCCGCAGCCCCATTGGCGCGAGGAGATGGACCACCTGGCCGAGGTGGCCCACCGCGCCTATGTGGGGGTGGTCCGCGAGGATCCCGACTTCGTGCCCTACTTCCGGGCGGTGACGCCGGAAGGCTCCCTCGGGCGGCTGCCGCTGGGGTCACGCCCCACCAAGCGGCGCCAGGACGGCGGGGTGGAGACCCTGCGCGCCATTCCCTGGATCTTCGCCTGGACCCAGATCCGCCTGATGCTGCCCGCCTGGCTGGGCAGCGGCGAGGCCTTCGCCCGGCGCCTGGAGCAGGAGGGCGGCCGCGAGGTGCTCCAGGAGATGCGCGACAACTGGCCCTTCTTCGGCACCTACCTGGACATGCTGGAGATGCTGTTGGCCAAGGCGGATGTGGGCATCGCCGCCTACTATGAGCACCGCCTGGTGGACGAGCCGGCCCTGAAGGCCCTCGGCGAGCGGCTGCGGGAGCGCTTCGGCAAGCTCCACGAGGTGCTGCTGGAGATCCTCGAGCAGGAGGAGCTGCTGGAGAAGACGCCGCTGATCCGCCAGGCCATCGAGGTGCGCAACCCCTATATCGACCCGCTTCACGGCCTGCAGGCGGAGCTGCTGCAGCGTAACCGCGACGCCGACGGCGCGATCAGCGCCGATCTGTCGCGAGCGCTGATGGTGACCATGGCGGGCATCGCCGCCGGGCTGCGCAATACGGGATAGGGCCTTCGGCCAGCGACAAGCCTCTCGGAGCAAGCAGGAGCGCGGATTCCGCGCGATGGAAGTATTTCACCCGATCATGCTGCCGCCATCGCCGATAAATCGGGCTCCTGCGCTGACTGCAGGGGCCCGACTCGCGATGCGAATGACGCTAGAAGGGATAGTGCAGCGAGGCGGTGAGCAGGTTGAGGTGGGCCATGTCCGGGGCATCGAACTCCTCGAACTCGAGCCGGCTGATCATGCGGTTGAACTGCATCCGGGCGCCCAGCCCGGTGACCCGGGTGGTGCCGGCGGTATCGAGGGCGTCCCGGGGGATGACGGCGTCGCCCTCCCAGCCGGCCACCCCCGACTTGGCGTAGAGGCCCAGGCGGCCGATGCGCACCCCGGCCATGATGCTGCCCCCCACGCTCACGGAGTTGATCAGCAGCTGCTGCTCGCCCAGGCGGGTCGGCACCTCGTCGCTCTCGCGATAGCTGATCTCCGCGGCCAGGTCGAGCCTCGGCAGCCGGAAGGGGGAGTAGCCGGCGATGAGCCTGAATCCGGAGGTGAAGCCGTCGGGGGTCTCGATATCGCGCCCCTCGATCACCACCCCGTTGTCGAGGCGCATCAGGTCGGCGTCCTTGCCGGCGTAGGAGGGCGTCTCGTCGGCGCTGGCCGTCGGGGCGGCGACCATCACGGCCAGGGCCAGCAGTAGGGCTGAGGCGGAACCCGCTTTCATGATTCCTTTCCTTGCGCTGCGACCGGGGAGGTGGGCACGGGGCCGCAGGGCGAGTGATGGGTAGGCTTGTAGCCTAGCAACTGTTCCCGTTGCCCGCCAGCTCCCGTTGGCGCAGCCAGGCGGCCAGCTCGACCAGGCGGGGGGCCTGGAGCCCGTGGGTAGCGGCGGCGTCCAGCAGCGGGCCGAGGATCGCCTCGTGCTCGGTGGGGCGCCCCGCCAGCACGTCCTGCAGCATGGAGGCCCGGTTGCCGGCGGTGCCGTCGATCACCCGCCACACCAGGGCCCGCCAGCCGGCCGTTCCCTGGCCGGCGGGGGGCGCGATGCCCTCGGCGGCGAGGAGGGCGGCCACCTCCTCGATCAGCGCCTCCACCTGGTGGCGGTAGGGCGGGTCGCGCAGCTCCCCGTTGCGGAGGCGGAAGCGGGCCACCAGGGGGTTGATGGCGGCGTTGACGGCGAGCTTGTGCCAGAGGCGCCGGCGGATGTCGTCCACCGCCTGCGCCGGCAGGCCGGCCGCGCTTAGCAGGCCGGCAAGCTCCGCGGCGAGTTCGCCGTGCTCCCCGGGCGGGGCGGAGAGCGCCCCGATCAGGGTCTCGCCGTGGCCGGCGTGCACCACGCGGTCGTCGCTCTCCACGAAGGCGCCCTCGGTGGTGGTGGCGCACAGCACCGGGCCGTCGTGGCGCGCCGTGAGCCGCGGCTGGCAGCCGAAGCCGTTCTGCCACAGCACCAGCGGGGTGCCCGCCGGGAGGCGAGGGGCCAGGGCCTCATGGGCCGCCTCGGCCGCGTAGGCCTTGGTGGCCAGGTGCACGATATCGGGGGCGGGGAAGGCCCCCGGGGGCGCGGCCGCCAGCGCGTCGAGGGTGGTCGTGGCAAGTGTCGCCGCCAGCCGCTCCCCCTCGGGGGTGATCAGTGTCTGGCCCTCGGGCAGGGCGCGGCGCCCGACCAGGGTGACGCGGCTGCCGCAGCTCACCAGGCGCAGGCCGGCCAGGCGGCCCAGGGCGCCGGGACCGATGATCCAGTGGTGGGTCAGCGCGCTCATGAGGAGCTCCGCCGGGAGGGGCGTTGGGTGCCCCCGGCCTTCCTGCCCGGGGCGCGGGGCTTGCGGGGGCGGCTGGCGCGGCGGGAGGAGGGCGCATCGGCCTCCTCGCCCCGGGCCTCGGCCAGCGCCCGGCGCAGCCCGGCGGCGTCGGCGTGGGCCAGCAGCTGGCGCAGGTCCTCCACCAGGTCGGCGAGGAAGGGGCCCGGTTCGGCATCTGCCTCGGCGATGGCGGTGAGGCGCTGCTCCCAGAGGGCGGTGCGCTCCGGGCGGCCGGCGGGCTCGGGCAGCGAGGCGATCAGGGCGCTGCCCAGGCGGGTGGCGCGCAGCGCCCTGGCGCGCCGCACCAGGTAGCCGCGCTCCACCAGGGTCTCGATGATGCCGGCCCGGGTGGCCTCGGTGCCCAGGCCGTCGTGTTCGCGCAGGGTACGCCGCACCGCCGCGTCCTCCACGTAGCGGGCGATGTTCATCATCGCCTTGATCAGGCTGGCGTCGGTGAAGGGCTCCGGGGGGCGGGTCTCGCGGTCCTCCACGCCAGCCTCGTCCACCCGGCACGCCTCGCCCTCGGTCAGCGGCGGCAGCGGCGGCGCCTCGTCCCGGGTGGTGAAGAGCGGCTTCCAGCCCGCCTCGAGGATCTCCTGCCCCCGGGCGCGGAAGCGCTCGTCCAGAACCGTGAACTCCGCCTTCACCTCCCGGGTGGCAAGCGGGGGGTAGAACTGCGCCAGGACATTGCGGGCGATCAGCCGGAAGACGTTGGCCTCGGTGGCCGAGAGGCGCGCCGGGTCCATGGGACGGCCGGTGGGGGCGAGGGCATGGTGGGCGCCCACCTGCCTGTCGTTCCAGGCCCGGGAGCGCCGCGAGAAGTCGGCGCCGGCCAGCCAGCGACCCAGGGTGTCGTCCGCCCGGCAGGCGCCCTCCAGGGTGGCCCGGGCGCCGGCGAAGTGCTCCTCCGGCAGGTAGCGGCAGTCGGAGCGGGGGTAGGTGATCAGCTGGTGGCGCTCGTAGAGGGCCTGGCAGGTATCCAGCACCGCCTTGGCGGAGAGGCCGTGGCGCCGGGCGGCGTCCACCTGCAGCGCCGAGAGCGAGTAGGGCAGGGGGGCGGGCTGGCGCTTCTCCTGGGCCTCCAGGCCGGAGAGCCTCCCCTCGGCGCCGGGCAGGCGCTCGGCCAGGGCCGCGGCGGGCTCCCGCGCCAGCAGCCGGCCCTGGTCGTCCAGCGGGTGGCCCTCGCCGGGGGCCCACCAGGCGCGCAGGGTGCCCCGGGCCACGGCGAGGTCCGCCCAGAGCACGAAGAAGGGCCGGGGCTCGAAGTCACGGATCTCGGCGTCCCGGCGCACCACCAGGCCCAGCACCGGGGTCTGCACGCGCCCCACCGAGAGCACGCCGTCGTGGCCCGCCTGGCGCCCGGTCAGGGTCCAGGCGCGGGTCAGGTTGATGCCGTAGAGCCAGTCGGCCCGGGCGCGGGACTCGGCGGCCCGGTAGAGGGGCAGATAGCGGGCGTTGTCCTCCAGGCGCGCCAGGGCGCGCTGTACCGCGGGGCGGTTGAGGTCGCTGACCAGCAGCCGCGATACCGGCCCCTTCCAGCCCAGGTGCTCGATCACCTCCTGGACCAGCAGCTGGCCCTCCCGGTCCGGGTCGCCGGCGTGGACCACCTCCCGGGCCTCCTTGAGCAGCTTGCGGATCACCGCCAGCTGACCGCGCGCCTTGGGCCGTGGCGTCAGCTTCCAGCGCTCGGGCAGGATCGGCAGGGTGTCCAGGCGCCACTGCTTGAGGGCCGGGTCGTAGGCATCGGGCGGTGCCTGCTCCAGCAGGTGGCCCAGGCACCAGGTGACCACGGTGTCGCCGGCGGCGATGGCGCCCTCCTGCTTGTGGGGGCTGCCCGGCAGGGCGGCGGCGATGGCCCGGGCCATACTGGGTTTCTCGGCGATGATCAGGCGCATGGCGGACTCGTCGGCATCGATATGGAGATTCTTCCAGTGTCGGCCCAGATTGGCCAGGTGTCATTGCGCCCTCATAGTGTATAATTCCTGTATCATTATTGACCTCTGACCACCACCCACCGGGAGACCGACATGCGAGAGCGCGGCAGGACGAGGCGGCTGCTGGGGCTGGGGGCCAGGACCGGCGGAGCGCTTCTGCGCACCCGCCTGGGTGGCCAGGCCGACTGGCGGGCCCTGGGCGAGGCGCTCTTCGAGGGGCTCTCGGAGCTCAAGGGGCCGGCGATGAAGCTGGCCCAGATCATGTCCCAGTGGGACGACCTGCTGCCCCCGGACCTGGCCGAGGAGCTGGCACGCCTGCAGCGCCAGGCCGAGCCCATGCCCTGGCCGCGTATCCGCGAGAGCCTGGTGGCCCAGTATGGCGACCCCGAGGCGGTGTTCCGGGAGATCGAGGAGCGCCCCTTCGCCAGCGCCTCCATGGGGCAGGTGCATCGCGCCGTGACGCTCGAGGGCGAGACCCTGGTGCTCAAGGTGCAGTACCCCGGGCTCGCTGAGGTCCTGGAGAGCGACCTGGCCCAGGTGCGGCGGCTGATGCGCCTGGGCCGCTGGCTCAAGGTGCCCCAGGCGCGCCTGGATGCGCTCTTCGAGGAGCTCGCCGCCAGCCTGCGCGGCGAGCTGGACTACCGCGCCGAGGCCGAGGCGCTGGCCCGCTACCGGGCCCGCTACGCTCACCTCGAGGACCTGGTGATTCCCGAGCCGCTCCCCGCGCTCTCCGGCGAGCGGGTGCTGGCCATGCGCTACGTGCCGGGTACCCCGCTGCGGGAACTCGAGGGAGCCGAGGAGGGCGTGCGCCAGCGCATCGCGGCGACCCTGGCCGACTGGATCACCGAGGAGCTCTTCACCCACGGGGAGCTGCACGCCGACCCCCACGCCGGCAACTTCGCCGCCGATGACCGGGGGTGCCTGGTGATCTATGACCTGGGAGCGGTGATCCCGGTCCCGGAGCCGCGCCTGCGCGCCATGATGCGCCTGCTGGACGCCACCCTCTCCCACGACCCCATGGCCATGGACGAGGCGTTGCTGCAGCTGGGCGGGCGCCAGGGGCAGGGGGCGCCGCTGGCGCTCTATCGGGAGTCCGCCGAGGCGGTGGCGCCGCTCTTTGCCCCCGGCGAGCAGGACTTCGGCGACGTGCGCGTCCACCGCCGCCTGCGTGATCTGACGCCCAGGGTGTGGGCCGCCATGGACCGCCTGCAGCCGCCGGCGGACACCCTGCTGCTGTCGCGGACTCTCAACGGCCACTACTGGAACCTGGTGCGCCTGGATGCACGGCTCGACATGCACACGCGCACCCGCCCCCTGCTGGCGTGGGCGAAGGGGTAGGCTAGGCCCTCCATCCGGCGGCGAGCGGCTGCCCAGCGGCCGGGCGGGCTGGTAGACTGGGCCGTTTTTCTGACGGTGGAGAGAGCGATGCTGGCGGTATGGGTCGAACAGCTGCTGGGGTATGCCTCGGGAGCCCTCAAGGCGATTCGGCGCGACGAGCGCTATCCGACGCTGGTGGCCTGGGCCCGGGAGGAGGGGCCGGCGCTGGTGGGCGGCAAGCTGCCCATGGCCCAGGCCCTGGCGCCGGAGCTCTGGTCCCAGACGCCCCTGGAGCGGCTCGACTTCGCCGCCGAACCCCTGGCCCGCCCGGGGCGCAACGAGCCCTGCTGGTGCGACTCCGGCCGCAAGACCAAGCAGTGCTGCGGCAGCGTGCGCCTGCCGGGCCCGGTGCCCGGCCACCTGATGTGGATGCTCTCCCTGCGCGACTGGAAGGGCGACACCCTCAAGGCGGCCCTGGCCAGCGGGCGCGCCCCGGCCCAGGCGCTGCTGGAGGCGGGGCTGATCGCCGCCGAGACCGGCCAGCGGGGGCGCGCCCAGCAGATCCTCGAATCGCTCTTCGAGCGCGGCGACTGGTCCCGGCTGCCGGAGCAGGCCGAGCCCGCCTTCGAGATCCTCCTCGACCTCTACCAGGAGCGCGGCTTCACCCGCAAGCGCGAGGCCCTGCTCGACGCCGTGCTCGACCAGGGGCCGCTCTTCCTGCGCGGCGTCGCCCTGGAGCGGCTCTGCCTGATGCATCTGGATGCCGACGACCTGGACAGCGCCCGGGCCGCCTTCGTGCGTGCCCAGCAGGCCCTGCCGGACTCCCCCACCCTGGCCTATATCGAGGCGATGCTGCTGCTCCACGAGGGGCACGAGGCGGAGGCCGCCGAGCGGGCGCGCTTCTGGTTCCGGCGGCTGGCCCGCCAGGGCGAGCTTGACCCCGACCAGCTGCAGTTCCTGGCCGACCTGGCCGAAAATCCCGGCGCCACCCTGGCCGAGCAGCTGCTCAATGCCGAGGAGGACCTGGCCGGCCCCCTGGCCTCCCTGCAGGCCTTGCTGGAGGTGCTGCCCACCGCCCCGCGCATCGCCGTGTCCCGCAGCGCCGAGGGTCGCCTGGAATACCACCAGGGCGAACGCGAGGCGGCGCTGCTGGCGGCCTGGCGCGACCACTTCCCGGTGGAGGCGGCCGGCGATGCCTCCCTGGGGCTCGAGGGGGATCCCTGGCCGGTCGCCGGCGAGTGGCTGCCCGAGCTCTGTGCCCACCCCGAGTGGCTCGACGCCCCGGCGGTGGTGGAGGGGCTCACCCTGGCCCTGACGACCCGCTTCGGCAGCCTGCCCTGGATGGCGCCGAGCCTCTTCGTGCCCCTGGCGGAGCGCCTCGAGCGCTGGCTCGAGCAGGCGGCCGCGGAAGGGGCCGGCCCCCTGGTCTGGGAAGACGCCGACAACGCCCTGCTGCTGCGCACGGGGCTCGCCCTGGTGGTGGGCATGGAGCGCGGCGCCCGTCAGCGTTCACGGCGGCTGGCCGAGCGCCTGCTGGCGCTCGACGACCACGACAGCCTCGGCCTGAGGGAGCTGGTGCTCGACCAGCTGCTCAGGGACGGGCGGGACGCCGAGGCGCTGGCGGTCAGTCACCCCCCGGCGGGGGAGCCTTTGGGCGAGGATGCGCTGGGCCTGCTGCTGGGGCGTGCCCTGGCGCTGTTCCGCCTGGAGCGCTCCGAGGAGGCCGCCGAGGCGCTCGCCCAGGCGCGGGGCTACAACCATCACGCGCTGCCCCTGCTCTGCGCCGAGGCCCCGCGCCCCGGGCTGCCCGCCGGCACCGGCGACGGCGTCGTCGCGCCCGGCTCCCGGGCCGAGGCATGGCAGTATCGCACCCTGATGCGCGACCAGTGGCGCACCACCCCGGGGGCGCTGGAGTGGCTGGAGGGGTGGCTGGCGTCGCTCTGACGGCGGCGATCAGGTGCCGCGCGGCAGCGGAGCCGGCACCAGCTCTCGGTCGCGGCTGATCCAGATCGCCAGCGCGATCGCCGGCAGGCCCAGGGCCGTGGCGATCACGAAGAAGGTGGCGTAGCCCTCGGCGGCCACTACCAGCCCTCCGAAGCCGCTGAGGAACTTGCCGGGCAGCGTCATCAGCGAGGAGAAGAGCGCATACTGGGTGGCCGTGTAGGCCCGCGAGGTGAGGCTGGAGAGGAAGGCGATAAAGACCGCGCTGGCCAGACCGTTGGCGAGGTTGTCGCCGACGATCGCCATCACCAGCATGGGCAGGCTCTGGCCGGCCAGGGCCAGGCCGGCGAACAGCAGGTTGGTCAGGGTGGCGGCCGCCGCCCCCAGCACCAGGATCGGCCCGATGCCGTAGCGCGCCACCAGCAGGCCGCCGAGGATCCCCCCGGCCACGCTCATGGCGATGCCGAAGACGTTGGTGATATTGGCGATGGTGGCAAGCGAGAAGCCCATGTCGATGTAGAGCGGGTTGGCCATGGAGGCCATGGCCAGGTCGCTGATGCGGAACACCGCGATGAACACCAGCAGCCACAGCGCCTTGAGCCGGTGGCGACTGAAGAAGTCGGTGAAGGGGCAGACGATGGCGCCGATCACCCAGGCACCCAGGCGGCGCAGCTGGCGCGGCTTGCCGCGGCTGGCGCGCAGGAAGGCGCGCACCCGCGGCTCGTGGATCAGCTGGGTGGTGAGCGACAGGCGTTCCGGCTCCGGGCGCACCAGCACGGTGACCACCCCGATGCCGACCAGGGCGGCCATGGTCAGGTAGGCCGCCTCCCAGGAGAGCCATGACGCCACGTACATGGCCCCGGCGCCGGCGGCCAGCAGGCCGCCGCGATAGCCGATGATGTAGGTGGAGGCCATGGCCGCCTGGATGTCATCCGGCGCCGACTCGATGCGAAAGGCATCGATGGCGATGTCCTGGGTGGCCGAGCCGAAGGCCACCAGCAGCGCAAAGCCCGCCACCATCGCCAGGTTGCCCACTGGGTCCAGGCTGGCCAGGCCGACCAGGCCGGTGGCGATCATCGCCTGGGCGAGCAGCATCCAGCCGCGGCGCTGGCCGAAGGTGCGGGTCAGCAGCGGCAGGGCCAGGCGATCCACCACCGGTGCCCAGAAGAACTTGATCGAGTAGAGGATGCCGATCCAGGAGAAGAAGCCGATGGCGGCCACCTCCACGCCGTCGCTGCGCAGCCAGGCGGAGAGCGTCGAGAACACCAGCAGGAAGGGCAGGCCGGCGGAGAAGCCGAGGAACAGCATGGTGATCACCGGCGCACGCAGGTAGATCGCCAGGGCGTCGCGCCAGCTGCGGTGCGGCGTCGGGCTGGGCATGGGGCTTGGCATCGGGCAGGGCACTCCTTGCGAGCCACCCGGACGGCGGGCCGTCACAGGCGGTGACCATCGATGGTAGAATCGGGGGATCGGCTGCCGAGCCGGCAGCCCGGGTTTTGCGCCGATTGTTGCAGAGCCCGTGCAGTGATACCAGCGCCCAGTCCCCCGACAGGAAACCCATGAACGATACCGATGTGACCCTCGAGTCCGGTGACGACGCCGTTCCCCGCTGGTACGTGATCCAGTGCAAGGGCGGCGAGTCCTTTCGTGCCGCCGAGCACCTCGCCAACCAGGGCTACGAGGTGTTCCACCCCGTGCTCGAGGTGCAGAAGAAGCGCCGCGGCAAGCTCGAATGGGTCAGCGAGCCGCTGTTTCCCTACTACCTGTTCATTCGCCTCGACCGGCTGGTCAGCAACTGGCGGCCCATCCGCTCCACCCGCGGCGTGCTGAAGCTGGTGGGCTTCGGCGACATGCCGGTGGCAGTCGACGATGGCCTGGTGGCCACCCTGCGTGAACACGGCAGCGAGCGCAGCGACCCCGACAGCAACCTCTACTTCCGGGCCGGCGAGTCGGTCACCATCACCGAGGGCCCCTTCAAGGAGCTCCAGGCCGTCTTTGCCAGCCACAAGGGGGAGGAGCGCGCCATCGTGCTGCTCGACCTGCTGCACCGCCAGCAGCGCCTGGAGATGCCGGTCTCCCAGCTCAAGCGACGCTGACGCCGCCCGGCTCCCCCTGCCATCACCGACCACTTACCCGTCAGGAGAATGCCATGACGATCGCCCCCCAGCGGGTCGTGACCCTTCACTACGTGCTGAGCGACGCCGACGGCGAAGTGCTCGACGACTCTCGGGCCCGCCAGCAGCCCCTGGAGTACCTCCACGGCCATCACAATATCGTCGAGGGGCTGGAGCGCGCCCTGGACGGACAGGCGCCGGGGGCCCAGCTCTCCGTGACCCTGATGCCGGCGGAGGCCTACGGCCTGCGCAACGAGGCCCTGGTCCGCGAGGTCGGCCGCAGCGCCTTTCCGGTGCCCGACCTGGCCCCCGGGATGCGTTTCCAGACCCCCGGCGATGACGGCCCGCAGATCGTCACCGTGCTGGAGGTGCGCGACGACAGCGTGCTGATCGATACCAACCATCCCCTGGCCGGCCGCACCCTGCGCTACCGGCTCGAGGTGCTGGAGGTACGTGACGCCACCCGCGCTGAGCTGGCCAAGGGGCATCCGCTGCCCCCCGACACCGATCACACCCAGGTGGAGGACAAGAAGGTCCTGTAAAACTGACCTGCGTCAAGATTCGCCCCGCCCCCGCGGGGTGGCGGGAGGGAAATTGATGCAGGTCAGGTTTCTCCCCGCCTTCCCGGGCTAAAGTCCTCTCAACAGATCGAGACGGGAGGACGCCACCATGTATTGGGATGATGCCGTAATCTTTGGCCTGGTCACCGTCGCGATGATGGTTGCCTTCATGGGGGGCTGGGTCGCCTTCATCGTGCGGGATCACCGCAAGAAGAAGCACTGAGCCACTCATCGCAGTAAGTCGTCAGGGGAGGGGGGAGTCATCCCCCCAGTAGCCGACCCGCTTGGGTCGGCTTTTTTTTGGTTCTTCGCAGGCGGGCGTTCGGCTGTCGGCATTTGTCGACAGCGACGGGGGAATGTGCAGGCATCGCGAAACCCGCCGTCGGATATCGGCGGTTTGGCCCTGTCGGCTGGTGATCCCGGGGAGAGCAGCGCTAGACTAAACGCTGTTCGATAACCCCGGAGACGTACCATGAGCCACCCTGATCTCGAGAGCCCCGAGGAACAGAAGCGCCGGAGCCGTCGCCGCCTGCTGGCCACCCTGGGAATGGGGATCGCCGGCGCCTATGTGGCCCCGACCCTCTTCAGCCTGGGCCAGGCCCAGGCACACGCACACGCTTTTTCGCGTCGCTCTCGCCCGAGCTACTCGCGGCCCAGCTACTCTCGACCCAGCTATTCCCGCCCCAGCTACAGCCGGCCGAGCTACTCCCGCCCCAGCGGGGGGTATCGCCGCGACCGCCGCGATGTCCACTACCGCCGCCAGGATGACCGCCCGGGCGTTCGCCTGGTCATTTCCGTGGCGCCCAGCCGCTGGTGAGCCCCGTCGCCTTCCGGGACCTGCGCCTTTCCGGCCTCGGCCGGGTGCTGCGCCTCGGCGGCTGCCCCGAGGTGCTCGGGGCGCTGCGTGCGGCGATGCCGGGGTGGCCCGGAGAGCTCGTCGCGGCAGAGGGCCCCGCGCCGCCGGTGCGGCTCTGCCGCGAGGGCGACGGCTATCGCCAGCACTCGCCGGAGCTGCCCGACGGCCTGTTTCTCTCCACGCCCGCCGAGGCCGCCTGCAGCCTGATCGCCGACCTGGTCGGCGAGTTCTTCGCCCGGCACCCCGAGGCGATCGGGCTGCACGGCGGTTCGGTGGAGGTCGACGGGCAGCTGCTGCTCTTCCCGGCCTCCCATCGGGCCGGCAAGAGCACCCTCGCTGCCGCCTTCGCCGCTGCCGGCTATCGGGTATTCGGCGACGACGTACTGGCCCTGACCGCGGAGGGAGAGGGCATGGCGCTGGGTATCGCGCCGCGCCTGCGCCTGCCGCTGCCGGAGAGCCTCGACGCAGAGCTGGTCGAGTTCGTCAGCGACCATGCCGGCCCTGCCGATGAGCGCTATCTCTACCTGGCGCCCCCCGAGGGGGGCCTGGCTCCCCACGGGGAGTCCCGGCCGCTCGGGGCGGTGGTGCTGCTGGCCCGGGAGGAGGGGGCCAGGGTACCGCGGCTAAGCCGGCTGGCGCCGGGGGAGGGCCTGCTGCGGCTGCTCTGCCAGAACTTCGCCCACGCGACGCCCAGCGAGGCGTTGCTCGAGCGCTTCCTGCCGCTGATGGAGCGGGTGCCCTGCCTGCTGCTGCGCTATGCGGAGCCCCTGGCCGCGGCCCGGGCGCTGGGGGAGGCCCTGGCCGACCCGCCGGCGGTGACATGCCCCGAGGCGCCGGCGAGCCGGCCCTCCCCGGCCCGGGCGCTGCCCTCGGTGGAGGGCCCCTGGGTGCCCGCGGAGGGGGTGCTGGACTATCCGCTGGGCGAGGAGCTCTTCCTGGTGGAGGTGGCCGGCGGTGCGATCCACCGGCTCAACCCTACCGGGCGGCTGGTCTGGCAGCTGCTGGCGCATGAGCCCCTGGCCCCGCTGGAGCTGGCCGAGCTGCTGGCTGAGCACTTCGGGCAACCCCTGCCCAGGGTGCTCGAGGATCTCCGGGAGCTGCTGGCCGACCTGGCCGGGGCCGGGCTAGCGAGGCCCGTCGATCAGGGGGCGCGGGGCTAGCCGCTCTCCCGCCCCCGGGCCACGGGGCATCCCCATCCGCTGTCAGCGGCTCCATGATGATGCCTGCCCCGGTTCCTTGCCGCGGGTCAGCGCTGCACGGTGACCCTGTCCGCGCCGGTGGGAGGACGCCAGTGTCGCTGCCAGGCGCGCATCACCCGCTCCGGGTACCAGGTCTTGCCGAGGCTGCCGTTGTAGCGGGCCAGGGCTCGGGTGAAGTCCCCGCGCTCCACGGCCAGGTAGTGGGCGAGAATCGTGGTGCCGTAGCGCAGGTTGCGCCACGGGTCCTTGAGGTCGTCGGCGGGCAGCCCGAGCTCGCGGATCCAGAACGGCATGATCTGCATCAGCCCCACGGCGCCGGCGGAGGAGACCGCCTCCGGCTGGAAGGCGCTCTCCACCTGGATCACCGCCAGCACCATCTCCGGCGGCAGCCCGGCCAGCCGCGCCTCCAGGTAGATCCGGCGCAGCAGTTCGCCGCGCAGGGCCTCGTCCTTCACGAAGCGGGCCAGCGCCGGCTCCATGGCGTTCTGCCACTGGCGGGCCGCCCAGATCTCCGCGGGGTGACGAGGCGTGCTCAGGGAGTCGTCCAGGGTGGTACGCAGCGAGGCCGGCGGCGGCGGGAGCGGCTGGACCAGCAGCGGGCGCGGCTGCGCCTCCAGGGCGGCCAGGAAGCTCTCCTCCTCGGCGCTCGCCCCGCCGGCCACCAGCCAGAGCGCCGCGAGCAGGGGCAGTGCCCGGCTCACGGCGCCTCGCTCAGCGCTGGATCCTGCCGCGCAGGAAGTCGAGGATCTCACCTGCCGGTACCATGGTAGCGTCACTGTCACGGCGTCCCTTGTACTCCAGCTCACCCTTGTCCAGGCCGCGATCCCCGACCACCAGGCGGTGGGGCAGCCCCATCAGCTCGTGGTCGGCAAACTTGGCGCCGGGGCGCAGGTCCCGGTCGTCCAGCAGCACCTCGAAGCCGGCCTCGGTCAGCTCGGCGTAGAGCTTCTCCGATTCCTCCCGCACCCGCTGGGACTTGTGGGCGTTCATCGGCACCAGGGCGATGTGGAAGGGGGCGATGGCGTCGGGCCAGATGATGCCCGCCTCGTCGTGGTTCTGCTCGATGGCGGCCGCGACCACGCGAGTGACACCGATACCATAGCAGCCCATCCAGGGGTGGATGGCGCGACCTTCGTCGCCCAGCACGGTGGCGTTCATCGCCTCGCTGTACTTGCGGCCCAGCTGGAAGACGTGGCCCACCTCGATGCCGCGCTTGATGGAGAGGGTGCCGCGGCCGTCCGGGGAGGGGTCGCCCTCCACCACGTTACGGATGTCGGCCACCTGGGGCAGGGCGACATCGCGCTCCCAGTTGATGCCGAAGTAGTGCTTGCCGTCGACGTTGGCGCCGGCGCCGAAGTCGCTCATCAGCGCCACGCTGCGGTCGACGATGATCGGCATCTCGAGACCCACCGGGCCCAGAGAGCCGGGGCCGGCGCCCACCGCGGCGCGAATCTCCTCCTCGCTTGCCATGGTCAGCGGGGCGGCCACCTGGGGCAGGTTCTCGGCCTTCACCTCGTTGAGCTCGTGGTCGCCGCGCACCAGCAGGGCGATCAGGCCACCCTCGGCGGCGTGCACCATCAGGGTCTTGAGGGTCTTCTCGATGGGCAGGCCGTGCTGCTCCACCAAGGCGGCGATGGTCTTCGCATCGGGCGTGTCGACCAGGCGCAGCTCCTCGCTCGGCGCGGGGCGCTCGCCCCGGGGCGGCAGCGCCTCGGCCTTCTCCATGTTGGCGGCGTAGTCGGACCCGGTGGAGAAGACGATGTCATCCTCGCCGGAGTCGGCCAGCACGTGGAACTCGTGGGAGCCGGTGCCGCCGATGGCGCCGTTGTCGGCGATCACCGGGCGGAAGTCCAGCCCCAGACGGGTGAAGATCCGGGTGTAGGCGTCGTACATCGCCTGATAGGTCTCCTTGAGGGAGTCCTCGTCCACGTGGAAGGAGTAGGCGTCCTTCATGATGAACTCCCGGGAGCGCATCACCCCGAAGCGCGGGCGGATCTCGTCCCGGAACTTGGTCTGGATCTGGTAGAAGTTGGCCGGCAGCTGCTTGTAGCTGGCGATCTCCTTGCGCACCAGGTCGGTAATCACCTCCTCGTGGGTCGGGCCGACGCAGTAGTCGCGCTGGTGGCGGTCCTTGAGGCGCAGCAGCTCCGGGCCGTACTGCTCCCAGCGGCCGGACTCCTGCCACAGCTCGGCGGGCTGCACCGCCGGCATCAGCACCTCCTGGGCGCCGGCGCGATCCATCTCCTCGCGGACGATGCGCTCCACCTTGCGCAGGGTCTTCAGCCCTAGGGGCAGCCAGGTGTAGAGACCGGAGGTGAGGCGGCGGATCATCCCCGAGCGCAGCATCAGCTGATGGCTGATGACTTCCGCATCGGCGGGGGTTTCCTTGAGGGTGGCGATCAGCATCTGAGTGGCGCGCATGGGTCCCGGGTGTCCTCGGTGGTCAGACTGGTGGGTCGCCGGAGGGGCGACATGATGGCCGCATTGTACGGCCAACCGCCAGGGGCGGCAAAAGGCATGCGGCGGGCCTGGGTGGGCATCGGCGTTGGCGTCCGGCAGGCCTGTGGTAGACTCCCTTCGATTCTGATCCGCGCACGGCCCGGCTACGCCTGGACGGCGCCTCGTTCCGGTTTCTCATGGAGATCACCTGCGCCATGTCCATCGACCTGCGTCGCGGCCTCACTGGCCTTGTTCTAGCTGCTTCGGTAACCGCCCTGGTGGGCTGCGGCACCGTCTTTCACCCCGAGCGCAAGGGGCAGGTGAGCGGGCGCATCGATCCCGTGGTGGCCATCGCCAACGGGGTCGGCCTGCTCTTCTTCATCGTCCCCGGGGTGATCGCCTACGCCGTGGACTTCTCCAACGGCACCATCTACCTCCCCAGCGGCCACACCTCCGCCGGCGTGGATGCCCTCAAGCTCGAGGAGAATATGGACGTCGCCTCCCTGGAGAAGCTGCTCTCCGACAAGAGCGGCAAGCCGGTGCGTCTCGATGACGAGCTGCTGAGGGTCGAGGAGGTGGCGAGCCTGGACGAGGCCCTGGCGCTGGTGCGCATGGCCGGCATCGACGACGCCGAGCGGCTCGCCCGCGGCGCCGACGACGCCTGAGGGCAGCGCACCGCCCACTCCCTGCCTCCCTACTTCGCCAGCTCCCGCATGGCGTTCTCCAGCCCCTCGAGGGTCATGGGATACATGCGGTCATCGATCAGCTGGCGGATCAGCTGGGTGGAGTGGGTGTGGTCCCAGGCGCGCCGCGGCATGGGGTTGAGCCAGGCCAGACGCGGGAACTTGTCCGCCAGACGCTTGAGCCACACGGCCCCGGCCTCGTCGTTGAAGTGCTCCACGCTGCCGCCGGGATGGGTGATCTCGTATGGCGACATGGCGGCGTCGCCGACCACCACCACCTGATAGTCATCGCCGTAGGTGTGCAGCACGTCCAGGGTGGCGATGCGTTCGCCGTGGCGTCGGGCGTTGTTCCTCCACAGGCCTTCATAGACGCAGTTGTGGAAGTAGTAGGCCTCCAGATGCTTGAACTCCGAGCGCGCCGCCGAGAAGAGCTCCTCGCAGGTGCGGATGTGGTCGTCCATGGAGCCGCCCACGTCGAGCAGCAGCAGCACCTTCACCGCGTTGTGGCGCTCCGGGCGCATCTGCACGTTGAGCAGGCCGGCGTCGCGCGCGGTCTCGCGGATGGTGGCGTCGACGTCGAACTCCTCCGCCGCCCCCTGGCGGGCGAACTTCCTCAGCCGGCGCAGCGCCATCTTGATGTTGCGGGTGCCCAGTTCGAGGGAGTCGTCGTAGTCGCGGAAGCGGCGCTCGTCCCACACCTTCACCGCCCGGCGGTGGCGTGAGCCCTCCTGGCCGATGCGGATCCCCTCGGGGTTGTAGCCATAGGCGCCGAAGGGGCTGGTGCCGCCGGTACCGATCCACTTGTTGCCGCCAGCGTGGCGCTCCTTCTGCTCCTCGAGGCGCTGCTTGAAGGTCTCGATCAGCTTCTTGAGCCCGCCCAGGGAGTCGATCTGCGCCTTCTCCTCCGCTGAGAGCTGCTTCTCGAACTCCCGGCGCAGCCAGTCGTCGGGGATCAGCGCCTCGATGGCGGCGTCGAGGTTCTCGAGGCCCTCGAACCAGGCGGCGAAGGCGCGATCGAAGCGGTCGAAGTGGCGCTCATCCTTGACCATCACGGTGCGGGCAATGCGGTAGAAGGCCTCCATGTCGGCGAACACCACGCCACGCTCCACCACCGCGTGGAGGTCGAGCAGCTCGCGCAGCGATACCGGCACCCCGGCGCGTTTGAGGGTCTCGAACAGGCCGATAAACATGGGTCAGCGCCTCTGGTTGCCCTGGCGGCGCATCATGAAGGCCAGCCGCTCCAGTAACTGCGTATCCTGCTCGTTCTTGACCAGTGCCCCGGCCAGCGGCGGGATCGCCTTGGCGGGGTCGCGCTGGTAGAGCGCCTCCCGGGCCAGGTCGTCGGCCATCAACAGTTTCAGCCAGTCCACCAGCTCCGAGGTCGAGGGTTTCTTCTTGAGTCCCGGCGCCTGGCGCAGCTCGAAGAACACCTCCAGCGCCTCGCCGACCAGCTTCGGGGCGATCTCGGGGAAGTGCACGTCGACGATCGCCTGCATGGTCTCGCGGTCGGGGAATTCGATGTAGTGGAAGAAGCAGCGGCGCAGGAAGGCGTCGGGCAGCTCCTTTTCGTTGTTGGAGGTGATGACGATGATCGGGCGGTGTTTGGCGCGGATGGTCTCGCCGGTCTCGTAGACATGGAACTCCATGCGATCCAGCTCCTGGAGCAGGTCGTTGGGGAATTCGATGTC
>Ga0209075_1000651_pt1 | contig 33779 bp, 38 predicted proteins | sample Stecom2011_FD_187523 | JGI IMG/M metagenome (GOLD analysis project Ga0209075, IMG submission 187523) | Agricultural soil microbial communities from Utah to study Nitrogen management - Steer compost 2011 (SPAdes) (version 2) | ecosystem: Environmental > Terrestrial > Soil > Agricultural land...
CGAAAGGGAAGAAATTCATTCGGATTTCATTCTGGTCAATTTCTGTTTTCAGTCTCATAAACCAAAATACAGCTATTAAACCAAAAATAAATACACAAAAAATTATAAGTCCAAAGTCAGACATTGGTTTATCTCCAAATTTTTCTCCGAGAATTACTTGGTTATAAATTCCGATAATTGGTAAAATTCCGATTCCGATTAAAATCAACCAAAGCCACCATTGTGTGAATTTCTGTTCTTCTTTAAACTCAATTTTCATTTTGTGTTCGGTCTTTTTAGCTTGTTGGCAACGGTTTTGTGTATGATTAGTGGCGTGTTTTAAGCAATTAATTTAACAAATAAGCACCAAATAGAAAATCCGCAAGGATTTTCGTAAGTAGGCTATTACCAGCCATTAATTATACACGTTGTTGCCATTTCGTTGTTTTTATTCAGTTTTTCTATTTTCTTTTTTAGCTTGTTTTTTCAGATTATACCTAGTCATAAATCCCATAAATATTCCAAAAAATGAAGCGTGGAAAATAAATTTCCAAATTCTGAAATCTTGTCCATCAGAATAATCAAATCCAGCCATAAGTCCAGCGTAAACAATTCCAGAAATTAAACCAGATTTTATTATTGCTTTTGTTTGTGTGGTCATATTTATTTTTTCAGTGCTTTATTCGGAAAAATATTTTCTTTTCAAATTCGGTCTGCATTTTTATTCTGCAAACTTTTCAATTCTGTTTTATTTATAAATTCTGCACTTATTCCGTTTTTAGGTTTCTTAAATAATTCATTCTAAATTTCCTTTTTTTCGTTCTTTTATTGTCAAAAACATTCCAATTATTAAAAGTACACTAGAAATAATTCGCAACCAAAATCCAGAATTCATATCGTCTGACGTGAAAACAAAATTTAATATTATTAAAACGAAACTGGCAATAATCACAATTAGTGGTAAATTCTTTTTTGTCATTTGTTCAGCTTTTAGTTTGTTTCTTCAATGAATGGCAACTTGTTATATGAAATCAAATATAGCTGATTATCGGTTATAATTTCGGGATATGAGAACTTTTTTGTTGCTTTTGTCTTTTAATTGAAGCTCTTCTACCGTAACATCTAATGGGTTGCGTATCTGCATAAGGCTTTTTTGTGCAACATGGGTGTAAATCATAGTGGTTTCAGGCTTCGTGTGTCCTAATAATTCTTGTATGTAACGGATATCAATACCATTTTCTAACATGTGGGTGGCAAAACTATGACGTAAGGTATGTGGGGTAACGGTTTTATTTATGCCAGCTAGTTTGCACGATTGTTTTAAAAAGGCTCGTATACTACTGGCCGAATACATGTTGCCTTCACGTCCTTCTATAACATAATAAGCAGGTTGATAGGTATAAATATAATTCATCAATAAGGGTTTAATAACCTCACTCATACCTACTATACGATCTTTTCTACCCTTCCCTTGTTTAATATGTATTTGGTTTCTGTTTAAGTCTAAATCCTCAAGTTTTAAATTTAATAATTCACTAATTCTAAGTCCTCCAGAATAAAGCAAACCAATAATGGCTCGGTGTTTCAAGTTTTTGGTGGCTTGTAGGATGTCTATAATGGCTTCTTTTGATAAAACAGTTGGTAAATATTGGCTTTTTTTAGGCCGTTCAAAAGTACTAGCATCAAAATTATCCAAATTGCAAAAAGCAGTAAAATGTTTGATAGCACTTACGCATTGTCGGTGGCTGCTTATACTATAGTGCTCTTTTGCAATGACTTGTTCTATAAACCAACGAATGTTTTGGACACTCCAATCGGCTTTTTCAACAGCTTTATGAAGGTGTAAATATCTAAGTATAAAATATCCGTACGAGGAAACAGTGCTTTCACTTAGCCTTTTACCACGTAAATAAGTAACATAATCCTTTAAAAGTGTTTTTTGGTCTAAGGACAGCTCCTGGTATAAGGTGACTTTATTAGGTGGTTTTATTTTGTTTTTAATCGTTGCAGGGGACTTTTTGGCATACTTTAAGGCACTATAATCTATGTAAAAGCCTCCCTTTTTTAAGTAAGTAAAAAGCTCATGTAATGTTTGCTTGCTATGTGTAACATAAAACGTTTTGTTAGACTGGCTCCAAGCAACTCCCTCAAAATTTTTTATGTAGGATTTTGTTTGGTCGTTATATACAAATCCAATGGCTATTTGGCTTTTGTTTTTATACTGAAGGGGTTTTAAGGTGATAATTGGCTTCATAGTAAGTTGATTTGTATAAAGTTAACTAAAATAAAGCATAAGAGTCAAATTTAAAGCAGTGAATTTTTTTGACTCGTAAAACCCATTTATAAGAGCATTTTCGAGTTTTATAACAGCCCCTTTTAAATAAGCCCTTTTAAAATGTCATAAGGTCCTATGCGTTGTTTTTTGTCCGAATAAAAATCATGGCAATGGCTGTGGTTACAACTCCCATAACCAGGGCGCCAAGGGCTCCTTGAATGGCGTAATTTTTATAGTTGAAATAAGCCTCTGCTTCTGCTAGGGTATTAAAATAGCCTATTTCCACAGAGCGTTTTATAACGTTTGGGAAATATTCTGGCGTGATAACAAAGGATGTAATCCATTGGGTTAAAGGGCTTATTAAGGCGATGATGATGGATAGAATACTACCTGATATCAAGCCTTGTTTATAACTCATTTGCCCCTTATAAAAATTTTGCTTCTTGTCCTTTAATGCCAGAACCATGACAATAATCGCAGGAATGGCAAAAAGATTGGTTAGGTACAGATGATAGTCGATATATTTTCCATGCAAACCAGATACTTTTTCTAATAGCATCCAAATTAATCCCATTACTGAAAATATAAGGGCCCATTTAACTTCAATTTTAATGGTTTTCATACCTGTTAGTTAGTTTCTTTTAAGTGGTTTTTATACAGTTTATAAACTTCAAAAAAATGGTGTTAAAGCTCTAATTTACTTCTTAGTCTTCTTCAATTTCTTCTCTGCTTTTTTCTCCTTAGGTGTTTTAAGGGCTTCTTTTTTTACGTTCTTTTTTGCGTCTTGACTTTTTGCCATGATAGGGTGATTTTAAAGTTGTTTGTAATACCGGTATGTCAGTGCTTGTGTATGCTTTTTAATACCTGCGTTTTGTTGATAAGGGTTACTTGTATGTACTGCACTTATTTAGGTGCAAAACAATAAAGTGCCTCCTTATGCACCAACTAAAATAAGCTTTTTTTATATACAAGTAGCATTCTGCGGCTTATTTACAAATTAAAATGGCCTAGTAAGTTTACATCCCAATCACTTGTATTTACATGCATGTTGCTGAATGCAGGAAGTAAGCTGTTTCCATTGTTTAATTAAAGTTAAGAAAGTAGGGCTGGGGCTTGGCTGTGTTTTCAAACTAGTCGAACTTTAAACGACCAACCAAACTTGATGAGGAATGGCTTAGAAATTAGGAGTCTTTTCCTTTGCTTAGCTTTTTAACAATGGCTGATGCAGCGTGGTCGGCATACATGCCATAGGCATTTACAACCAGGCCTTTCATTTGGAATTTAGCAGAGGAAATGGCATAAACAATCATTTCGTCTCCCGGGTCTGTCATGCCTTCAAATCGATGAATTTCGTCAATTTCAAAATCGTCTGGCGATAATTGAATGGAGGTTTTATGACAAATCAGACACTCTTCATCCGTCATTAATGAAAAATTGGTGCTATAGCCTCTTCGTGCTAGGTCGTTTGTAGCCTCGCTTACGGTGTCGTAATATCTTTGTAGCATGATAATAAATTTTAAATTCGATTTCTTTTGGTGTTCATCCTTAAACAGGTACTACCTTATAATAAATCTATGGGCTCGTCCAAGCCTACAAATTTATTGAAGGCGGACTAAAAGCATCAATAACTTACAAGTACTCTGTTATTAGTTTGCTGTTTGAAACTTATTGTAAAACAGGTAATTGTGTTCCTTTAAAATTAAGAAATTTTAAGCTCTTTAATAGGGAAATCCTGAAGTATTTTATCAGTTTTATAAATAAATACCTGAAGCCTGTTGCAAATATGTCATACAATCAACAATGGCATGTTAATTGACGGATATGGCTCGAACCTAAAGAGTTTCTTCACTTTACACAACACTACATGCAGCATTATAAAAGCAAAACAACAGGATCCAAGGACCAAAAAAAGAAGGTAACGGTAGCTCAAGCATTTAAAACCATAATTTGGCCTAGACGGAATTTGGTGTTTATAGGCTTGATTCTTATTGTATTGAGTAGGTTGTCTAGCTTGGTGTTACCCTGGAAAAGTAAAGCCTTATTGGACGATGTTATCCCCAATAAGGACTACCAACAATTATACAGTTTACTGCTAATAGTAGGTATAGCTATTTTGGTGCAATCGGTTACCTCGTTTTTACTAACAAAAATATTAAGTGTACAAGCGCAGTTTTTAATAAGTGAGTTGCGTGCTCAAGTACAGAAAAAAGTGCTTTCCTTGCCCATCCGGTTTTTTGATAATACCAAATCGGGCGAATTGGTTTCTAGAATCATGACCGATGTGGAAGGAGTTAGAAACCTGATAGGAACAGGCTTGGTTCAAATGGTAGGTGGAACTATTACTGCTGTTATTTCATTAATTCTACTGCTAAACATTAGTTGGTCCATGACCTTGTTTGTGTTGGTTCCAGTGGCTATTTTTGGGGTTATTGCCTTAAAGGCCTTTGGCTATATCCGACCAATATTTAGAAAACGTGGGGTTATTAATGCCCAAGTAACTGGTAGACTAACAGAAACCTTGGCGGGAGTTCGGGTTATAAAAGCTTTTAATGCCGAAGAACAAGAAAATAAAGCCTTTGAAGCTGGGGTGGAAAGGTTGTTCCAAAATGTTAAAAAAAGCTTGACAGCCACGGCGGTAATGACTAGTACATCAACCTTCCTGCTAGGAATGGCCTCTACAGGAATTATGGGAATTGGTGGATATAAAATTATGACGGGAGAATTAACCATTGGTGATTTCTTATCCTTTACCTTGTTGTTAGGTTTTATGATTGCACCTATAGTACAAATGAGCAATATAGGAAGCCAACTTACCGAAGCTTTGGCAGGATTGGACAGAACGGAAGAGTTGATGAACATGACGGCGGAAGAGGATCAGGAAAACCGAAGCATTGTTTTAGACCGTGTGGATGGCCATTTAGAGTTTAAGGATGTGTCCTTTCAATATGAAGCAGATAAAGAGGTTCTACACCATATTAACTTTGTTGCGCCCCCTGGCTCCGTAACGGCTTTAGTGGGGAGTTCGGGCTCAGGGAAATCGACCATTGCTGGCTTGGTCGCAACTTTTTTAAATCCAAAATCGGGCTTGGTTACGATAGATCATCAAGACTTGTCTAAAGTAAATCTAAGCAGTTATAGACAGCATTTAGGTGTGGTTTTACAAGATGAGTTTTTGTTTGAAGGTACTATTAGGGAGAACATACTTTTTCCAAAACCCCATGCCTCTGAAGAAGAACTTCAGCATGCGGTAAAGGCGGCATATGTGAATGAATTTACAGATAGGTTTGAGGAGGGCTTAGACACCTTAATTGGCGAACGAGGCGTGAAACTTTCAGGAGGACAACGTCAGAGATTGGCGATTGCAAGAGCTATATTGGCCGATCCGAAAATTATTATTCTAGATGAAGCTACTTCTAATTTAGATACGGAAAGTGAAGGCTTGATTCAGAAAAGTTTATCGGAATTAACAAAAAATCGAACCACCATAGTTATTGCCCACCGATTGAGTACCATAAAAAAAGCCGATCAAATTTTAGTAGTGGAAGCGGGTCGTATTGCCGAACGAGGAACCCACGAGGAGCTCATTGCAAAACAAGGCCGATATTTCGACCTTTATACCTACCAAGCAAAAATATAATTAAAGTATCTTTGCAATAATAAATGAAATTATGCCTTTTAAAAAATTAATCCAACCTCTTCAAGACGCTATAGAAAAACAAGGATTTGAAAAACCCTTGCCATTTCAGAAAAAAACGCTTTCAAAAATAAAATCTGGTTCCCATTTGTTTGGAATAGCACCAAAAGGATCGGGGAAAACAACCGCCTTAATTTTAGGCGTGGTTCAGAAATTAAATGGCGAAGCTTTTGAAGATGCGCCAAGAGCCATTATTTTTGTTAGAGATAAAGAAGCTGTTTTGGAGTTGGAAAATGAATTCAATAAGTACATAGCTAGAACAGATTTGCGTTTGTATGGCGTGTATGAAGAACAAAAAATAGACACCCAGCGTGATGAAATATACAATGGTATTGATATATTAATTACCACACCAAAGCGCTTTAATAAGTTGTTTTTTATGAACAACGTAAACGTAAGAAAACTACAAATGTTTATAGTGGATGATGCTGAATTCTTGTTTAGAGGCACGCATTTAAGCGATGTGTCTCGACTGCCGGAAAGCTTGGAAAAATGCCAATACCTTGTTTTTACAACAAAATATGATGAACGTTTCGACAGGTGGCAGGAAAAATTCATGTTTTATCCGCAAATGGTTTCACTCAAATAAACTCTTTGCTTTTCTGTAAAACCACACTTAATTACGTATCTTTATAGATACTAAAACCAGCTTTATTATGAGACAGGTAACCGCGTATGCGGCATTAAGTACAGGCTCCAAATTAGAAACACTTACCTACCAACTTCCAGAATTAGCTTCAGATCAAGTGGATATCAAGGTTCATTATTGTGGGCTTTGCCATTCAGATTTAAGCATGATTAACAATGCGTGGGGCTCTAGTGAATATCCACTCGTTCCAGGTCATGAAATCATAGGAGAAGTAGTGGCACTAGGAAAGGAAGTGAAAAACTTAAAACTTGGCGACCTAGTAGGTTTGGGCTGGTTTTCGGGTTCCTGTATGCACTGTCACCAATGTATGGATGGAAGTCAGCATTTGTGCCAAAGTGCCGAACAAACCATTGTTGGGAGACATGGAGGTTTTGCTAACTACGTGCGTAGCCATTGGTCGTGGGCCATTCCATTGCCAGAAAATATTGATTTAGCTAAAGCAGGTCCTTTGCTTTGTGGCGGTATCACCGTATTTAACCCTATTTTTATAGCTAACGTAAAACCTACCGATCGGGTAGGGGTTATTGGTATTGGAGGATTGGGACACATGGCCATAAAGTTCTTAAAAGCATGGGGCTGCGAAGTGATAGCCTTTTCATCTAACCCAGCTAAGAAGGCGCAAGTTTTAGCCATGGGTGCGACTAAGGTTATAGATTCTACCAATCCAGAAGCCTTGAAAAGTATTCGTGGGCGTTTGAATTTTATACTAAACACCACCAATGTGTCATTAAATTGGAATTCTTATTTAAATACCTTGGCTCCTCAAGGCCACTTTCATACCGTAGGAGGAGTTTTAGAGCCTATGGCCATTCCTGCCTTTTCATTAATTGGCGGTGAGAAATCGATAGGAGGTAGCCCCTTAGGAAGTATTGCCTTAACTAGAACCATGTTGGATTTTTGTGTAAGGCACGACATTTACCCAACGGTGGAAGAATTTAAATTGGAAGAGGTAAATCGCGCCATTTCGCATTTAGAAAGCGGAAAAGCAAGATATCGGGTGGTTTTAAAAGTATCTTAATTTAAAAAGAACTCAGTATTTTTTCTAGGGAAAATAAAGGAATAGAACCAGTTAGAAACTTTACCCGTGTCAGCAAACCTCTAGCTTTAACAGCCCTGTTATAAACTTTTTTTACAATGAAACTTCTTGATAATGAATAGATAAACCTACTTAGGAAAGAGCTGTAAAAACACCTGAATATTTAAATTAAAAAATACATACCTCAAACGAAAAAGATTTTTTACCTTTAATCTGTCCTAAGAAGACGGATATTGTAAGGCGGTTCAAAGTCATGAACAAGCAATAAATAACAAACGTTACGGCTACTTGAAGTAATTAAGAAGCTCTTTGGTAACACCATGAAATAAATGTAACTATTGGGTGTGTAGTACTTAAGTGAAGAAACACCCTCGGTTGGTTTTTGTGTACCCCTAGGTGAAAATACAATCAATTATCTGAAAGTTAGTAGTTTATGTTGTATATTTAATTGTCGAGACGTACTTGGCCTAGGAGGAAGGTAAGTTGGATACAGCTCATAGAAACTAATTTATAACGATTCCGGTGAGTAAACAATGTAAAACTTGCCAGTACCTCGATGTGGAAAATTAACATAGAACACCAACTTTTTTTGAATATGTTACGTATATGTAACAACAAAAACAAGTTTCCCGAATTAGCAACCAAGGTGTATTAATTGGTGTAATCATAAGGACGATTTAAAAGAACTTAAATAAATTAAACAATAGATGACATTAACAAAAAAAGTAAAAAAGGAACAACCAAAGCAAGGCATGTTAGAAAATGTTATGGAGCAGTTTAATTATGCTGCCGATTTGGTGAAACTTAATCCAAATGTCAGAAAAATCCTGGCTGTTACAAACAACGAATTAATCATTCATTTTCCAGTAAGGATGGATAATGGCGAAGTGGAAATTTTTAAAGGCTACCGAGTTCAGCATAACAATGCATTAGGACCATATAAAGGAGGCTTAAGGTACCACCCAACCATTGATATTGATTCTGTGAAAGCTTTGGCTATGTGGATGACTTGGAAAACCTCCTTAGCTGGTTTGCCTTATGGTGGAGCTAAAGGTGGTATCCAAATGGATCCATCCAAATACTCAGCTTCCGAGTTGGAGCGTATTACCAGACGTTTTGCTTATGCTTTAGGTGAAAACATTGGGCCAGAACACGATATTCCTGCACCTGATGTTAATACCAGCGCCCAAACCATGGCTTGGATTGCCGATACGTATATGTCCACCAAAGCGCCGTCGGAGCGTTCTAAAAACCAACACGTAGTAACAGGAAAGCCTGTGGGTTCTGGAGGTTTAGAAGGTCGTGATAGAGCAACAGGCTTTGGTGTGTACTTAACCATTAAAGCTTGGGTAGCACATAAAAATATCGATTTAAAGGATAAAACTTTTATCGTACAAGGTTTTGGAAATGTTGGCTATTGGGCTGCACATTTCTTAGAATTGGACGGAGCGAAATTAGTGGCGGTTCAAGATGCTTTTGGAACCATTGCAAACAAGGAAGGTCTAGGAACGGAAGCCCTAAACGCATACATCCAAGATAACAAAGGAAGCCTGGTTGGCTATCCAAATGGAACAGCAATAGACGGCAACTCCTTTTTTGGCTTAGAGTGTGATATATGTATTCCGGCTGCCTTAGGAAATCAAATTACTGAGGAGAATGCCAAGGACATAAAAGCGTATTTAATTGCAGAAGGCGCCAATGGTCCAACTACAGTTGAAGCAGAAAATATATTGCTAAAACGCGGAGTAACTATTATACCAGATATTTTATGTAATTCTGGTGGTGTTATTGGTAGTTATTTTGAATGGCTACAAAATAGAAATGGAGAACTTTGGGAACTAGATGAGGTTATGGCCAAAATTTCCAAAAAATTAAATGATGTGTTTAAAAAAGTATTAAAATCATCTGAAGAAAAAGAAATGGATATGCGTACGGCTGCCTATGTGTTAGCCATTGCGCGTATTGAAAAAGCTTATATCCAAAGAGGGATTTTTCCATAATTAATAAATTAATTTATAATGAAATACGGTAGTTTGATATTAGAGAAGAAAGAATTCGTAAATTTGCAGCGACTTTTAAACTTATCAGGAAATCATAAGGATGCCTCTAGAAAAAATTCAGTTTTAAGACTCAAACAAGAGTTAGAATCTGCAAGTGTTTATGAAGATGAGGAGATGCCAGAAGATGTGGTTAGGTTTAACTCAGAAGTCACTGTGGGATCGGCTGATGGTTGGGAAAATAGTTTTCAACTGGTAGAGCCATCAGAAAGTAATTATTCTGAAAAAAAGATTTCCGTATTAACCGCTATGGGTTTAGCTGTCATGGGTTATGCACAAGGCGATATTATAGATTGGGAGTTTCCAGGAGGTGTAAAATCACTGGAAATTAAAGAAGTAAAACAAAGAAAAACAGAAAGTAATCAAATCTAATAAACATGGAATTAAATAAGTTTTTTTCGCACGATACTGATGAAGAGATTATTCATGCAAAACGATTGCAAGAACTAAATATTTGGATTTCTCACTTAAATTATATCACCAAGGAATGCGATTGGTTAGGACAAATAACAACGAATAAAATTGGCGATAAGGTTTTAAGTGAAAAGCTTTCAGAGATTAACACGCTTAATACAGCCATGCTAAACGAACTGATTAACTATAAAAGTTCTATTGATAGTTTTCATGAATGTGATGATTTGGAATGCGACTTATTTTATATCAATCAACATGATGTGTTTTGTACAAAATATGTTAAGTTAATTGAAGACTATAGAGAGGTTAAGACTCAGGTTTTCTTGAAAATAGTAGAATAAGCAAAAAAGAGTATATTCGTTTATATTAAAATAGCCACGAGAACTCTGGTTCTTGTGGCTTTCTAATTTAACAAATTCGACAGAGTTTGTTAAGGCATGGGTAACATGCTAAGCATTAAAAAGTATTGATTTTTACAGTAAAAAACATGGAGTTATTTTTATTAAGTTTTGGAGCCCTTTTTTCAATTATGAATCCGCTAGGAACAGTTCCAATATTTGTTGGTTTAACTAACGATTATTCTAAAAAAGCTAGAGCAGTAACCGCCTTTTGGACGGCCATTGATGTTTTGGCTATTTTACTGCTTTCTTTCTTTGTAGGAAAGTTTATTTTGTCCTTTTTCGGAATTAGCTTGAACGCTTTAAAAATTGCTGGAGGACTAATTATTGCTACTTCAGGGTTTGCCTTATTAACAGGTAAATTTAGAGAGCACAAAGGTATTAAACGTGATAGAGTAAAGGAAATAATTGAAAATAGAGACCCTATTTCATTAACACCATTAGCCATTCCTATGTTGGCAGGTCCTGGAACTATTTCCTTGCTTATTGCCTATAACCAAGAATATACCGCAACTCAAGATATTTTAATTATTGTAGGATCTATTGTAGCTGCTTCTTTGGCTATTTACCTAATTTTAAAGAGTGCACACTTAATTGTTAAGTTTTTAGGCGACTCCGGAATTAATGCCTTATCGAGAATTATTGGATTTATTGTTATTGCCATAGGGGTGGAATATATTATGTCCTCAATAGTGGCAGTAATGAAAGGCTTACTTTAAAACCTCAGATAGAATGTCCTCCTTATTGGGAATGGCATGCATACGAACAAAAATTAAAACAGATAGGATTCCAAAAACTGAAAACCCGATAAATAGGGGTAACGCAGTGGTAGTAATAAAACTTCCTATATAATTTGCAATTGGTACGGCCATAATGGTAGAAACAAAGCCGGTTATGGAGGCACCAATTCCAGCTATATGTCCTATAGGCTCCATGGCTATGGCCCTAATATTCCCGAAAATAAAGCCAATAGTTAGGAACTGAATGGCCATAAATACCAGTAAAACAGGTAAACTAGGGTTGGGAGAATTCCAAAATATCAACACATATAATAAGGCGTTTATACTAAATGTGATTATAGCAATAAAAGATAAACGCCACATCCCTAAATGCATGACTAGAGTAGCATTTAAAAAGGTGGATAAGCCCACACCAACGGCTAAACCTGCAAATATAAAGGGAAACTCCTCTATTAGGCCGTATTGGTTTTCAAAAATAACTTGTGAGGCACTTAGGTACACAATAAAAGCTCCAGAAATAAATCCGGATATAATGGTAAAGCCAAGGGTTATTTTATGTTTTATTAATTCTTTAAAACCATCTATAAACAAATGTTTGTTGAATTTTACTTGGTGTTCAGGCTTCAGCGTTTCAGGTTGCTTTTTCCAAAACCAAATACAAACCAAAAAGGCAATGAGTAACTGCACATAAAAAATCCCTTTCCAATTGTAGTGATTTAAAATAAATTTCCCCATAACCGGAGCAACTACAGGAACTAATATGAAAAAGGTGGTAATAAACGACATGATTTTCGCCATATAATCGCCTTTATATAAATCCCTAATAATGGCAATTGCTATGGTTCTAGGAGCGGCTAAGCCAATGCCTTGAAGGATTCTTCCAAAAACCATCCATTCCAAGCTAGGCGAAAGCACACAGATGATACTTGCCAGGGCAAAAATAACGAAACCTATATAAACCATGGGTTTTCTTCCCACACTGTCGGATAAAGGACCTATAATAAGCTGTCCAACCCCCAAGCCCAAAAAAATCATGGTAATGAGTAACTGATTGCTCGTGCTGTCCAAGCTATTTATGGATGCGCCTATGGTAGATATGGCAGGTAAAATAGCGTCTATAGCTAAAGCCACAATAGACATTAAGGAGGCCATTAAGGCTATAAATTCAAATTTTACAGTTTGGTTTTCTTGCATGCTGCAAAAGTAGACTTTTGTAGTCAAAATGAATAATGCGCTTGTAATAAATTAAGCTTAATGAACTACAAGCGCATTATTTAAATAAGGAAGTTTGTTACTTATAAAGGAATGTTTCCATGCTTGCGTTGAGGTTTTACAACCTCTTTGTTTTCTAGCATAGAAAAGGCTTTGATTAGTTTGCGTCTGGTGTCCTTAGGTAAAATAACTTCGTCTATAAAACCACGTTCAGCAGCGCTATACGGATTGGCAAATAAATCGGCATACTCAGCTTCTTTTTCTTTCCATTTCGCCTCTTGGTCTTCGGCAGCACTGATTTCTTTTTTAAAGATGATTTCAGCAGCACCTTTGGCTCCCATCACGGCAATTTCAGCACTTGGCCAAGCAAAGTTCATGTCGGCTCCAATGTGTTTCGAATTCATAACGTCGTAGGCACCCCCGTAGGCTTTTCTAGTAATAACGGTAACTCTTGGTACAGTGGCTTCACTAAAAGCATATAGCAATTTGGCACCATGCACAATAATTCCGTTCCACTCTTGATCGGTTCCAGGTAAAAATCCAGGAACATCTTCTAGAACTAATAGCGGAATATTAAAGGCATCGCAAAAACGAACAAAACGAGCGGCTTTTTTAGAACTGTTTACATCTAAAACCCCAGCAAGATACATCGGTTGGTTGGCAACAATACCAATACTTCTTCCACCTAAACGCGCAAAACCAACAATAATGTTCTCCGCATAGTTTTTATGGATTTCGTAAAAGGAATCTGTATCAATGATTCCAGAAATCACTTGCTGCATGTCGTATGGCTTGTTGGCATTAGCAGGAATGATATCTGAAAGGCTGTCTCTTACTTCATCCTGTAACTCGTAAGGCAAGAGTGGGGGAGTTTCTGTATTGTTTTGTGGTAAATAGCTTAACAACCTTTTAATGTCTTCCAAACATGCTACATCGTTAGATGAGGTGATGTGTGCTACTCCCGATTTTGTTGAATGGGTGCTAGCTCCTCCAAGCTCTTCAGAGGTCACTTCTTCGTTGGTTACCGTTTTTACTACGTTTGGTCCGGTTACAAACATATAACTGGAATCTTCAACCATCATGGTAAAATCCGTCATAGCTGGCGAATAAACGGCACCTCCAGCGCAAGGACCCATAATAGCAGAGATTTGTGGAATTACTCCAGAAGCCTGTACGTTTCTGTAAAAAATATCGGCGTAACCACCTAAAGAGCGAACCCCTTCTTGAATTCGAGCGCCACCTGAATCGTTTAAGCCTATTAAAGGCGCTCCAACTTTAAGGGCTAAATCCATGATTTTACATATTTTCTCGGCATGGGTTTCAGATAAGGAGCCTCCAAAGACAGTGAAATCCTGAGCAAAAATATAAACCAATTTACCATCGATGGTTCCGTAACCCGTAACGACCCCATCACCATAGAATTTCTGTTTTTCCATACCGAAGTCTTTGGTCCTGTGGGTTACCAATGCACCAATTTCTTCAAACGAACCCTCGTCTAACAAATACATAACACGCTCTCTAGCTGTTAGTTTTTTGTTTTTATGCTGTTTATCTATACGTGCTTGTCCGCCACCTAAATAGGCTTGGGCTAGTTTTTCGTTTAAGTTTTTTATTTTTGATTCCATATATGATGTTTGTTGTATGGCTCCGCCTAAGCTACCGCTTTGGGCGGATAAATAGTTGTTGTTATGTTATGGATAACATCTAGTTATTCGGAGTATCCCGAAAAAAAAGCTTTAAGCTATTTTAAGGGAACTCGTAACAGTTTTTGGTCTTCTAAATATTGTTTTAAAGCTAGAGTGGCAGCAACTTTGGCTTCTTCCTTTTGTTTTTCCAATAAGGCCTCTGGTGAATAATATTTCTTCACGAAATGGGTGTCGAAATCTCCCGATCTGAAAGCCTCATGTTCGCATACAAAAGTTCCAAACGGTAAGGTGGTTTGAATGCCTTCTACCTGATAGTTAGAAATGGCTTTAATCATTAATTCAATGGCTTCAGCTCGGGTGCTTCCGTAGGTAATTAGTTTAGAAAGCATCGGGTCGTAATAGATAGGAATGTCCATACCTTCTTCAAAACCATTGTCCACTCGAATGTTTTCGCCCACAGGTAATTGATACACTTCCAAATTTCCAACACTTGGAAGGAAATCGTTTAAAGGGTCTTCCGCATAAACACGTAGCTCCAATGCGTGACCGGTTATTTTTAAATCGTCTTGTTTCAATGGAAGGACTTCCCCTCGAGCCACACGAATTTGCAGTTCTACTAAATCGGTTCCTGTAATCAATTCGGTTACCGGATGCTCCACTTGCAAACGGGTGTTCATTTCCAAGAAATAGAAATTAAGCTTCTCGTCCAATAAAAACTCCACAGTTCCTGCACCCAAATAATCACAAGCTTTAGCTACTTTTACTGCAGCCTCACCCATTTGTTGGCGTAGTTTAGGAGTTAGTACAGAGGAAGGTGCTTCTTCTACCACCTTTTGATGACGACGTTGGATACTACATTCTCTTTCAAATAAATGAAGGATGTTTCCATGTGCATCAGCCATCACCTGAATTTCAATGTGTCTAGGAGATCCTACATATTTTTCAATAAAGACAGACCCATCTCCAAAAGCATTAACGGCTTCACTAATTGCTCGGTCCATTTGCGATTCGAAATCCGATTCTTTTTCAACCACGCGCATGCCTTTTCCACCACCACCCGCAGAGGCTTTAATTAAGATAGGAAAGCCAATGTCCTTAGCAATGGTTTTAGCTACGGCTATATCGGTAATGGCTTCGTCTGTTCCTGGAACCATAGGAATATTATAGGCCTTAACAGCTTCTTTAGCCGCTAATTTGGACCCCATAATTTTTATGGCTTTGGATTTAGGACCGATAAATGTGATGTCGTTTTGCTCGCATAATTCGGCAAAATGTGCATTTTCACTTAAAAAACCATAGCCTGGATGGATGGCATCTACGTTTAAGGCTTTTGCAACTTCTATAATTTTATCGTCCAACAAATAAGATTGATTGGAAGGCGCTTCACCAATTAACACCGCTTCGTCGGCATATTTTACATGAGGTGCCTGTCTGTCTGCCGTTGAATAGACTGCTACTGTTTTTATGCCCATTTTCTTTGCAGTTCGCATCACGCGAATGGCAATTTCCCCTCTGTTTGCTACTAGTAACTTTTTCATGCTATTCAAACTCTATTAATAATTGGTTTTTATCTACGGTATCGCCTTTAGAAACTGCAATGGATTTAATAACGCCGTCTCTTGGAGAGGTCAATACGTTTTCCATTTTCATGGCTTCAAGAATTAAAAGGGCCTCATCTTCCTTTACGTCTTGTCCAACGGTAACCTTAATGTCTAGAATTAATCCAGGCATAGGCGCTTTAATCTCGTTGACTTTTTTGGAAGCACCTACTTCAAATCCCATATCCTTTATTAGTAAATCTAAATGGTTAAATATGTTGATGTTATAGGTGTTGTTGTTAACTTTTACTTGATAGGTTTTTGTATTGAAGTCTGATGAAACAATATCACACTTATAAGACTTGTTTTCTTGTAACACGTGAAATTCTGAGGTAGAAACCGCTATGGCGTCAAGCTTAGAAATTTCCTTGGAAGTGATATCAAAATCGAATGTTTTATTCACATTCACTTTGTAAGATGAACTCATATGGTTTTAATTTGATGTTGTAAATATAAGAATTAATAGACTAGAGACCCTGCAATTTCAATTTCCAAATTATAAAATGACCTGCGTATTTATGAAACAAGTTGTATGGCGACAGTATAGAAGCATCACACTTTAAAAAATGAGTTTTTCTGATGTGTTTTTATGGCTTTTATAGATAGGTACATACCTAGAAATAAAGAGATAAATGCACCCACCCAAATCCCTGGAATAAAATCTATAAATAAGAAAAAGTCGTAAGAACCATGAAACAAAACGGCTAGAAAAAGCCCTAGCAAATTATATTTCGATCTGTTTTTAGCAAACTTTGCCTTCCCCATAAAATAGCCCATAAGTACCCCAAAGGTAGCATGAGCTGGAACAGCTGTAAAAGCACGTAAAATAGCTACTTGATACCCACCTTCAATTACATACATGATGTTTTCGGTAGCCGCAAAACCCATGGAAACCATAACAGCGTAAATAATCCCATCATAAGGTTCATTAAACTCTTTATGGGGTTGGGCAAAATAACGGACAATAATATATTTGCTAAATTCCTCAATAACTGCAACAACAAGGAAGGCTTTAAAGAATTGCTGAGCCACGCTATACTCATTGTTTAAGGTAATGAACACATCTGTTCCATAATATAAAATAGTAGCTATTAAAACACTTACAATAGCCCCTAATAGAAAATTGTATAACAACAATCGTCGAGGTTCTTTTTCGTATTCGTCTTTACAATTAATGTATACAATTATGGCTATAACAGGAGCCATGGCAGCTAGGAGTAAATTCATATATCAAAAATACTTAAAAAATGGATATCACTTGTTTTCTACTTTCTTTATCTAAAAAAATATAGACGATGTTGGTTATAAAATGACTGGATAAAACAGCTATAGCGGCACCTATTACGTTCCAAGTAGGAATTAACAAATAACATAAAATTAAGTTACAAGCACAGCCTAGCATAAAACGATAAACGTTTTTTTGTAAGTCGTCTGTATTAATCAAGTGCTTTTCGTAAATCATTCCTACAAAAATAAAAAGGGGCGACCAACAGAAAATTAATAGCGGTATCTTGGCTTCGGCATAGCTTTCAGTAAAATAGGTGTCCAAGATGAGATCTCCGAACAGCGTGTGAAAACTGCCAATTAACAACCCCAAAACACACATGATTTTAAACAACTTCTTTATTTTTTTGGCATACAAGGCGTTGTTGGTTTGAAACGATTCAGCCAAAGAAGGGTACAAGGCATTGATGATAGAATACCCAATATTCCAACTCAAAAAAATGACTAAAAACTGCACACTAGCAAAAACTCCGTTGGCATGATCTCCGTGATAATATTTTAAAAACAGTTCTTCAATGTTAATATAGAATACAATGAGCCCGTTGGAAATAATTAAAGGGAAAGACATTTTTAGCAAGGAGATTCCTAGCGTCCATGAAAAGATCCATTGTTGAAATTGAAGGTGCTTAAAATGCTTTAAAATAGCCATGTAAATGACACCTTGAATAAAGAAGTCTAAAGCGATGAGCTTGGCAAAATATGCCACATCAAACTGGTTTTTAACACCGTAATACTGCAAGGAAACAATGAGGCATAAACTGATGATTTTAGTAAAGAAAATGACTTTAGTCCATTTTTTAGCCAATAAGTAATACTCAAAAACATCGGTAAGCTTAAATAAATAACTGATGGCTATAATATAATACAAGCCCTTTAATGGGCTAGTTTCTATTGTGTTGAAGTAAATAATAATACCCGTAAAAACAACAAGCCAGCTTATAAGTCGAAGATAAAACGCATTGGCTAAAATAAGCTGGCTACGTTTAGGGTTAAATACAATTTCCCTAACACAAATAGCGTATAATCCCAAGAAAAAAATGGGAGTAAACATGCCTAAAACAGATTCTACAAATTTGAGCTTCCCAATATCTACAGTACCTAACATACTGAAAATTTGAGGAACAATTAGGACACCCGCAATAAGTTGAATGAGTTTTTCAAGGGTAAACCACTTGGTAGCAATAAAGTCTTGTTTACTAAAAACCGATGTCATAAATTGTAATTAATGCTCAAATATATAAAAACCGATTCCTTTTAACTGTTTGAAAGTTTATTATTACTTTCGTTTTTCAATCAAAAATATGACACCAGAGTTTCTTCGTCGCTATTATATTTTACGTATTGTTTCAAAACCTAAAGTTTATGGGGTTGAAAAAAACGGGTTTGTTCCTTTGGAAGATTTGCAAAGAGCACTAGATCAATTGCGTGTGGATAATATTGACGATCCGCTATACGATAAACTCAATCAGCATAGTCAAAAAACCATTAAACGCGATTTGAATAAAATTAAGTCGTATTACAAAACGATAATTTTACACAAGCGCCATTACGGGTATTATGTAGATAGTTATGAGTTTAACGAAGATTTAAAAGAAATTTACGAAAAAACGGAACTCTATCTCTTGCATCATCATGCGCATGCTTGGAAATTGTACGTAACTACGTCTCGGAGCTCTTTAGGCTCCCAAATAGATTTGGTGCCATTAATTCATGCCATAGAACAACAGGAGCTAATTGAAATAACGTATCACGGTTGGTACGATGATAACGGGTTTCAAACCATAGCAGGTTTTTTCCTACCTGTACATATTAAAGAAATCAATAAGGCGTGGTATTTAATTGCCCATAACCAGACCTATGGTTTTTATGCCTTTTGTTTGGACGATCGGGTTAAAAGCTTAGCCATTACTAAAAACAAGGTTAAGGAACCTGTAGTATTTAATCCGAATGAATATTTTAAAGATGTCATCGGGATTCTTAAAACAGAGATGCCACCGGAATGGATACACATGAAAGTAGCCAATCACCATTTTAAGTATTTGCTCAGTAATCCCATGCATCATTCCCAACAAATAGTTTCACAACCTAAAGAGCCAGAAACAGTAACCTTAGACTATCAGAACCCGGATATGTGGGGAGAAATAAAAGTTTGCCTAGAACCCAATTACGAGTTTTTAATGGAGATTTTAAAGTATAACCTTTGGGTAAAAGTGGTGAGTCCAAAACATGTTAAAGCCAATGTCAAACATCATTTGGAATTGATGCTTGCTTATTACGATTAGCTAATATGATTGCATGTGTTTTATTAAAAAACACGCTAATTATTTTTTTCTTCCTTTTTAGAATATAAATTTTTCCATGGTTTTTATTATTCCCAGTATTTGGGAAATGCCTAGCCTATTATTGCATTATAAATGTAATTAAATTCAGAACGGACACATTTTGTCTGTTTAGGGTTTAAGTTTACAACTGAATTTAAAGTAAAGCTCCAAAATCTAATAACCTATGGCAACCTACAAATGCAAAACCTGTGGCACTTATAAAAACGATACCCTTACTTCTCAATTAAATACAAGCACCATTTGCAAGGCTTCAAACAACATTTCTGAAATTGAATTTCATAAATGGCATAAGGTTTCGGAAGAGGATTTGGTGTGTGATTAATTCTGTGTAATTAAAACAAAAGTATTACCCATCGATTTTTTTTACTGACTTATAGATTTTGGACTGCGGAAACTTAAAACCTCATTTACTAAAAGAATATCAGAATAGGTGGTATGTAGTAGGGGAGGTTGATAATGAATTTAGAGTATTTGGTTTAGACAGAATTGATAATTTATTTGTTTTAGATAATAAACCTTTTAAAAATAAAACAGAACAAGCCAACGAAAAATTCTACCACACAGTTGGTTTAAACTTTAGTGATTATGAACCTTCCAAAATAATCTTGCGTTTTGATTTGAGTCAGAAAAGATATTTAGAATCTCTAAAACTTCATCATACACAAAAAGAGGATCCTGAGAATTCAATAGATGGTTTTTACACGATTAGTTTGTTTGTAAGCTACAACTTTGAATTAAAACAACAAATCTTAAAATACGGCAAATTTGTAGAAGTCATAGAGCCTGAGTTTGTTAGAGAAGATATCAAGCAAGAACTCCTAAAAGCCATTAAAAATTATACGTAAATAGGGATAAAAAGTTTTTAGGCGGACACGTTTTGTCCAGTTGAAATGTAAATTTGAGCTATTCAAACATTACAAGAGTTTCTTGGAGATTTCTTTCAATACAAACTCATAATATTCACGGTTTGAAGCCACAAAATAAGAATTGGTATAGCTATTTGCCAAGAGGGGCTTATAGGTTTCAACTGTGACTAGCTCTAGAGCCTCAACCTCACCAGGTTGGGGTTTTAAGTGTTCTATAGCTACCTTTAATTCGGCAATAAAAGTATGATGGAACTCATTGTCAATAATCCCGTTATCATAGCTTTGAAAACAAGGGAATACACCAATTTTCTGTAAATCGCCCTCCGCGATAGTTAATCCAATTTCTTCTTGAATTTCCCTAATGGCAGCTTGTTCTACGGTTTCACCGGCATCTACATGTCCCGCAACCGAAACGTCCCATAGTAACGGATAAATAGTTTTTGTAGCAGCACGTTGGGCTAATAAAATACGCCCATCTTTAGTGTAAAACCAAATATGTGCGGTATTGTGGTAATAGCCCTTTGTATGGATTTCAGACTTTAAAGCCGTTTTTCCTGTGGGTACTCCATCTTTAGTTACTATATCTATGAATTCTTCCTGCATATTAAAAAATTAAAAAGAGCCTCGGTAAAGAGGCTCCATTATTGTTTTTAGTTAAACCCAACACCATGGATTATTTAAAATATGAAAACGTTTCGCCGTCTTCAATTTTAAGAAGTGTTTCGTAAATAAGTTTAATGACGTTTTCAACATCTTCTCTATGAACCATTTCTACGGTGGTATGCATATATCGAAGCGGTAACGATATGAGTGCAGAGGCTACACCACCATTGCTATATGCAAAAGCATCTGTATCCGTTCCTGTAGCTCTAGAAAGTGCTGAACGTTGGAATGGTATTTTCTTTTCCTCGGCAGTTTCTGTTATTAAATCTCTTAATTTTTGTTGCACCGCTGGAGCATAAGCAATAACAGGACCTAAACCTAGCTCTAAATGACCTTCTTTTTTCATTTCAATCATAGGAGTTGTAGTGTCGTGAGTTACATCGGTTACAATAGCCACATTTGGTTTTATGGTTTGGGTAATCATTTCGGCGCCACGTAAACCAATTTCTTCTTGTACAGAGTTGGTAATATATAACCCAAAAGGTAGCGTCTTTTTATTTTCCTTAAGTAATCGTGCTACTTCAGCAATCATAAAACCACCCATTCTATTGTCTAATGCGCGACAAACAAATTTGTCTCCGTTCAATACATGAAATTCATCTGGGTAGGTAATCACGCAACCTACATGGATTCCCATTTTTTCTACTTCAGCCTTATCCTTAGCTCCAACATCAATAGAAATATTATCTGGTTTCGGAGATTCTTCCTTAGCCTTATCTCTAGTATGGATTGCTGGCCATCCAAAAACACCTTTTACAATACCATTTTTGGTGTGAATGTTTACAATTTTACTTGTAGCTATCTGGTGGTCACTTCCTCCATTTCTTATCACATAAATCAACCCGTTGTCGGTAATGTAGTTTACATACCACGAAATTTCGTCTGCATGCCCTTCAATAACAACTTTGTATTTAGCTTTCGGATTAATAACTCCAACAGCCGTTCCATAAGTGTCAGTAATAAATTCATCCACATAAGGTTCTAGATATTTCATCCAGATTTTTTGCCCTTCCCACTCGTATCCGGTAGGCGATGCATTATTTAAATATGATTCTAAAAAATCTAACGATTTTTTGTTTAAAATACTCTTTTTTGCCATGTTAAATTATTTTGCACTAAAATAATAATATTAATAGTATTTTAAGGTTAATGCTTTGGTAAATTATTAATTTTACCCATGTATTTGGAATGATTTTAGATTTATTAAGTGGAATAAATTTTGATGTCCATTTATACGGAATATGAATATGAAAAAACTAGTTTACCTACTTCTTTGTTTACCTCTTTTTGCCCAAAGTCAAATAGATTCACTTGAAACGGATGATTCCGATGTGGAGTATATTTTTTTTGAAGGAGATTCCATACCGCATACGGCTATTAATTTAAATGAGGTGTTGCTGTTACATAAGCTTAAGTTTGATAGTAACGAAGACCGAAAACGCTACCTTATTTTAAGAAGAAAAACCATCAAAGTCTATCCTTATGCTAAATTGGCAGCTGAACGTTTAGAGTCATTAAACGAACGCATGGCTTCCATTAAAAAGAAAAGAGAGCAGAAAAAATATGCTAAAATTATTCAAAATTATATTGAAGATGAATTTGCTGAAGAATTGAAAAAACTAACAAGAACTGAAGGACAGATTCTTGTAAAATTGATATACAGGCAAACCGGGGAAACTACTTTCGATTTAATAAAAAGACTGCGAAGTGGCTGGCGTGCATTTTGGTTTAACAGTACGGCAAACTTATTTAATATTTCCTTGAAAGAAGCATACGATCCAGAGCACGTTAAAGAAGATTATTTGATAGAGGATATTTTGCAACGTAATTTCCAAAGTGGTAAATTAGAGCGACAAGATGCTGCCATAAAATTTGATTTTTTAGAGTTAACTGAAAAATGGCTGAAATAAAAACTACAAATACACAAACTTTAATTGAAGAACGCCTAAATGCCTTAACTCATGGATTGGGTGCTTTATTGGGTATAGCTGCTTTGGTTTTATTAGTTGTTTTTAATACCAATAAAACGGAATGGAGTTTGTTCAGTGTCGTGGTTTACGGGCTTTCTATTATCATCTTGTTTAGTTCCTCCACCTTATACCATTCTGTTCAGGCTAAAAAGCAAAAGCATTACTTTAGAATTATAGACCATATTAGTATTTATCTCCTAATAGCAGGAACCTACACGCCTGTAGCTTTAATTGCCTTAGAACAAAGCAAGGGCTGGCCCATTTTTTGGGTGGTTTGGGGAATTGCCCTTCTTGGCTTAGTATTAAAACTGTTTTTTACGGGTAGATTTGAAGTGTTTTCAGTGTTATTATATTTAATAATGGGGTGGTTAATTGTTATCGACTTTTCTAACCTTGCAGACTATATAGGAAGTAAGGGAACGCTGTTGCTTTTTTCTGGAGGCTTGTTTTATACCATTGGAATTGTTTTTTATGCCATCCATAAAATACCATTTAACCATGTAATTTGGCACTTGTTTGTTCTAGGTGGGGCTATTAGCCATTTTCTACTGGTATTTTTTTATGTGATATAATTTAATGGTCTAAAAAATATTTTTCAGTGACCTTCTTTTCAGAAAAAAAGTCTTTTCCTTCAAATAAAATATAATCTGCTTCTGGATGAATTATAGAAACCGAGTTTTTTAATTGAATAAAAATCCTATCTAAAAACATTTTCCGGTTATTTATAGTGATATAAACTTTAGGCTTTAAGTGATCATCTAGGGTAAGGTAAAAAGGAGCTTTAACGTTGGCTGCTAAATTCAATTTAAAAAGGGTGGGTGATAGGTAGGTTGAAGTGAAACCATAGGCTTTACGCTTTTGAATGACTGTTAAGGGTTTAATTACACCGCCTTCAGTATAAACAATCCGATATTCGTTTACAGGTTCCTCTTTATCAATTAATTGGTTTTTAATATTGGCATCATAGACGTAGGTGTTGTGATTGTTGCTATGTTGAATATAAAAAAGCCGGGTAGGGGTTTCCTTAGGAATGGGATAGTTTTCTTGACCTTGAACAACTGTTGCTAAAGAGAAAATAAAAAGGGTATATAGTATGTTTATGAGTAATCTTCCCATATTTAAAGATAAGAAATTTATTGAATTAAATTTTTCAATAAACTTATTTATTTAATAAGCGTAGAAGGCCTAGGCTTTAATAATATCTTGATACGCTTCAAAAAAATCTTCAAACTTGCCCATTTTCTCATTGAAGAATTCCATAACAACACGCCAAGATTTTTTATTATGGATGGATACAGAGGCATCTAAAGGAACATAGATTCTTGAAATCTCCTTTCCGTTTTCTAAATAGTATTCTTCTTCAAAAATGGCCTCAGGTAAAAACTCATCTAATAAAATAGATTTTAAAGCCATAAGTTTGCCCCAATGGTTGATGCGTTCTTCTAATTCATCCTCAAGATCTAGTGCTACTAAGGCTTTCTTAGTATCAAAATGAAATTTAAAGCTAAAACCCTTTATTTTGGTATCGTATAAGGTCCATTTTCTAGGAAATGACTTTCCAAAACTGGTCCAAAATTCTTGTTTTAATAATCTAGATTCTTCTTTACTGAACATGTTTCTAAATAAATAAGAGGTAAATGATAAGAGAAAAATATGTTAATATGGCCTGATCTAAAGTACGAATTATTTATTCAATATCTAACGACTGGTTATTTTAGAAAGTCTTTAATTTCTATATCATATAGGCTATGGCAACCCCAAAAAATATGGCTAATAACTTAGATAGGTTAAATTTATGGCCTTCGCTGCTTTCAAATAAAATAACGGTGGAAATATGAAAAAAGATACCAATAACAATGGCGTTTATTAAATAAATATAATCCTCAGATATGGACGAGCTATTGGATACAAAGGTTCCAAGGGGCGTCATAGCCGCAAAGAAAATTAAAAACCCAGCAACTTGCATTTTACTGTATTGCGACTGCACCAAAAAACTAGTAATTAATGTAGCAATAGGGATTTTATGTATTAAAACTCCATAAACCATGTCGTTGTGTTGGTGGATAGGAAAGCCTTCTAAAAAACTATGAATACATAAACTAATAAATAGCAGCCATGGAAACTGTGTGCTGTCTTTATGAATATGAATGTGTCCATGTTCAGCACCTTTAGAGAAAAACTCTAAAACAATTTGCAATAAGATACCAAACATGATAAACAAGCCCGTTTTTTTAGCTTCTACATGATGGTATACTTCTGGAAGTAAATCAAAAAGAGTTAAAGCCAATAAAAACGCACCACTAAAAGAGAGTAGGAGCCTAGTAAACAGACTGCGCTTTTGTTTTACAACCAAAACAATTAGAGCCCCGATAAGGACAGCTAATACGGGTAACAGGTATTTATTCATATGTTTACTACTAAGTAATGCAAGTATCGTAATATCAGTAACGGTTTACTTAAAAACCATAATTAAGCGCTCTGATGTGTTTTTATGAAATTTATGCAGTTTATAATCGCCAAAAATATCCAATAAATAAACACCCGCCTGTTCAAAGAGCTCTTCAAAATCTTTTAAGCTAAAGGCTTTCACACGTTCCTGAAAATGGAAGCTCTCACCTTTATCCTCAAAAGAAATGTCTTTAAATAAATAACCATCTTTAACATAGCGTTTTTGATAAAAATCAATACCATCCACCGTTTTAATGTCCTCAGGCACCAAATTATTTAGTACAAAGTCGATATTCATAAAGTCAATTACGCCAAAACCATAATCGGTTAAATCGGCTTGAATGGCTTTAATGGTTCTTAAATTATCAACATCTTTTTCAAAATAACCAAAACTGGTAAATAAATTAAAAACGGCATCAAATTTCTTGTTGTACGGCTCGCACATGTCATGAACTTCAAAATGCAAGTTCTCCTTTTCATACTGTTTGGCGTAGGCGATACTATTTTCAGATAAATCCACCCCCGTAACATCGTAGCCTAAAGAGCTTAAATAAATGGAATGTCTCCCTTTACCACAGGCCAAATCAAGAATTTTTCCATCTTCTGGTAGGTTCAGGTAATTAACAAGATTGTCCATGAACTCTTGTGCTTCTTCATGGTCTCTGTCTTTATATAAAATATGGTAGTAAGGCGTGTCAAACCACGAAGCATACCACTGTGTTGTTTTTTTTGTCATAGGTACTTCCGCACGAAAGCCGGAATCTTTTTTGTTTGGGGGTTGCTTTACTACGTTCTCACTTCGTAAAGCCGGGCTTTCGCAAGTCACTTTTTTATTTTAAAAATAATAAAATAAAAAGAGCTCCAACAATTGCTCAATCCCTAACCCAATTTATTAAAGTTGCCACAAAAATACTGTATTTTTGCAATCTATTTAATATCTGTTATGGAGAATAATTTTAAAATGGTTGCCAAAACCTTATTTGGCTTTGAAGAATTACTAGCAAAAGAACTTACTCAACTTGGGGCCCAAGATGTTAAAATTGGCGTACGTAACGTTAGTTTTGTTGGAGATAAAGGGTTTATGTATAAAGCAAATTTAGCTTTGCGTACAGCTATAAAAATTTTAAAGCCTATTGAAACTTTTAAAGTACGTAACGAAAAAGATTTATACGATAAAATTTACAACATGCCTTGGGAGCACTATGTAAAACCGTCTGGAACCATAGCTGTAGACGCGACCATAAATTCAGATGTGTTTACGCATTCACTTTATATAGCCCAAAAAACTAAGGATGCCGTTGTAGATAAATTTCGCGATACTACAGGCGAAAGACCTAATGTAGACTTAAAATTCCCAGATTTAAAAATCAATGTGCATATTGATAGAGAGGTTTGTAATATTTCATTGGACTCATCGGGAGATTCCCTACATAAACGGGGATATAAAACAGCCACGAATATTGCTCCAATAAATGAAGTTTTAGCCGCAGGTATGGTGATGCTTTCTGGTTGGGACGGACAATCCGATTTTATGGACCCGATGTGTGGAAGTGGAACCATTTTAGCCGAAGCTGCTATGATTGCTTGTAACATTCCCCCTAATTTAATGAGAAAAGAGTTTGCTTTCGAGCGTTGGGCAGATTGGGATGTGGATTTGTTCGAGAAAATTGAAGAATCTCTTTTAAGTAAAACAAGAGATTTTCACCATAAAATTATTGGCTATGATAAATCGCCTTCAGCCGTTACAAAAGCGAAGGAAAATATTAAAAATGCCCATCTAGATGAGTTTGTAAGCATTCAACACGAAGATTTTTTTAAGACCCAGAAGGGTGGAAGCAACAAGCTTCACATGGTCTTTAATCCACCTTATGGCGAGCGTTTAGATATTGATATGGAAGAATTCTATAAAAATATTGGCGACACTCTTAAACAAGGATACCCAGGAACGGATGCCTGGTTTATTACTTCAAATTTAGACGCCCTTAAACATGTTGGTTTACGTCCTTCAAGAAAAATACATTTAGTAAATGCTAAGTTAGAAGCTAGATTTGTTAAGTATGTAATGTACGAAGGAAGTAAGAAGGCAAAGTTTAACAATTAGTAATTGGACTCCGTTCTCAGTCTTGGAAATAATTTGATTTCAATAACATTCCATTTCTGAATAGAACGGAGTGATTTCAGCCAAAATCATTAATAAATCAAACGGTAACTGAAGTTGCTCGTTTCTATTTATCTTTCTTATAAAAAGGAATTAAATAAGAAATGGTGTAGCCATAACCAAATCCAAAACCACCACTATCATAGGTTTTTTGAAAGCCAGGAATGTAAATGTTTTCAAAGTTATCTGGTTGGTCTTCGGTAATTTTATATTTGAATTGCGCGTTTAAGCCAAGGTATAAATTGTTTAATACTTCTACTTTTAATCCAACAATAAACTCGCCCCATATAGCTGAAAGTCCACCGTATTTTACACTTTCTTCTGAAGTATATTGAGGGGTCCAATATGGATCTTGTGAATATACCTTATAGCTGTTTAAGTTTTGGCTAAATGTACTTACACCAACACGTAATCCCCCATAAATCATATTTTCCATACCATACCAGTTTTCATAAGCATTGTAATCTGCTCCAGCTTTAAAATAGCTCCCTTGGGTAGTTACGTTAATATAATCGTTAATGGTTGTTTTTTCCTCGGTTCCAATTTCTCCAGCTAAATACCATCTTCTAGTAAGTCTGTAGTCCCCATTTATCTCGAAGCCTTTATATTCATCGTCTAAAAAGGATCGAATAAGTTTCCCTAAATCGCCACCTAAGCGTAGACCGTAACTTTCCTTGAATTTTAAAGTATCGGTTTTTTTTATGGATAGACTATCATTTTGAGCGTAGGAAGTGGCACCAAAAAACAGACATATAAAAAGTGGACTAATGATATATTTTATAATGGATGTCTGTTTCATGTTCTACGGTTTGATTGTCGTTTTCTGCTTGTAATAATTTTATCCATGTATTGCCATCGTCTTCTAGGGTAATGACAACGTTTTCAAATATGGTTTTATAGCCACAAGCACGTGATACAAATACGTCTTTTCTAATATAGCTAACAGTAATGGTATCTGGATTTCCCAATACATTTTCGTTTGCGTCTAGGCCATATCCTTGATGGAGCACGTATTGTGTACTGTTTTCTGTTGTTTTTAAAGGTAAATAAACTTCTGAAGCATTTTTACTACCATCAAAACCTGTTAGGACTTTAGAATCTGGATGTCCAACACCTGTAATACGTAATTTACTTACATTTTTAGGGCTGTTATCACTTGGTAAATTGTTGTCGTAAAACACCACATGCATCCTTGGGGTTGTTTCAGTAGTTGCCGAGCAGATATCGTCTTTTTCGCAACTAAAAAAAGTGGCAACGAAAACGAGTGATGGAATTATAAAATATTTAAATTTTTTCATTCAGAAGTTTATTAACGATTATCGTCTTTCCAAAAGTACAACATTTTCTACGTGATGCGTTTGTGGAAACATATCTACAGGTCTCACTTTGGTTATTTTATAAGCTTCTTTCATTAAAGCTAAATCCCTAGCTTGTGTTGCGCTATTACAGCTAACATAAACTACTTTTTTAGGAGCGATATTTAATATTTGTTGTACCACATCTTTATGCATACCATCTCGTGGAGGGTCGGTAATAATAACATCAGGATGTCCGTGAGTGTTAATAAATGTGTCGTTAAAAACATGTTTCATATCGCCCACAAAGAACTCAACGTTTTCAATACCATTTAATTGGGCATTTTGTTTAGCCGCAGTTATGGCATCTGGAACCGCTTCAACACCTATTACTTTTTTAGCCTTTTTAGCCACAAATTGAGCGATAGTTCCTGTACCGGTATATAAATCGTAAACTAATTCGTTTCCAGTTAAACCAGCGTATTCTCTAGTTATTTTATATAACTCATAAGCTTGATCCGAATTGGTTTGATAGAATGATTTGGCGTTAATTTTAAACTTCAAACCTTCCATGTCTTCAAAAATATGATCTTGTCCTTTATAGCAAAAGACCTCTTGATCATAAATGGTGTCGTTTGCTTTTTCGTTGATTACGTAAAGTAATGATGTTATTTCAGGAAATGTTTGGGCTATATAATCTAATAATAATTCTCTTTTTACTTGATCTTCTTTAAAAAACTGAATAAGCACCATGATATCGCCCGTAGATGAGGTTCTAATCATTAAGGTACGTAGTAAGCCCGTTTGGTTTCTGGTATTAAAAAACTCTAAATCATTTTTTATAGCGAAGTCCTTCACGGCATTTCTAATAGCATTTGAAGGGTCTGCCTGTAAATGACATTTATTTAAATCTAGAATTTTGTCCCACATACCCGGGATATGAAATCCTAAAGCATTTTTATCACCTAAATCTTTGTCCGACTGAATTTCTTCAAGGGTTAACCATCGGCTATCACTAAAAGAAAATTCCATTTTATTTCGGTAGAAATATTGATTTTTAGAGCCTAAAATAGGAGTTACTTCTGGCAATTCTAAATGTCCTAGACGCCTTAAGTTATTCTCAACTTCTTTTTGTTTGTAAAACAATTGATGTTCATAGCCCATATCTTGCCACTTACAACCACCGCAAACACCAAAATGCTCGCAAACAGGCGTGGTACGTTTTTCAGAAAGTTTATGGAAAACAATGGCTTTCCCTTCATAAAACGATTTCCGCTTTTTAAAGGTTTGCACATCAACCACATCGCCAGGAACAGCATTTGGTAAAAAGATCACTTTGCCATCGGCGGCTTTCGCTATGGTTTTACCCTTAGCACCAGCATCTACAACTTCTACGTTTGTAAATATTTGTTTTTTATTTTTTCTAGACATGTTGCAAAAGTAATGAAACGATTTACGATTTGCGAGTTATGATTTACGATTTTTTACATAGAGACTTTTGAAAGGTTGCATACCACTGGTTTTATATCCAATATTCTACCGTTTTATCGTGGATAATACTTTAAATTCGGATAGTATATATCTTAATTATCAGTCACTTATTACTCTGTGTTAAACTATTTAATAATCCAATATACTTGTTATCCGTTTGTAAAAGGTAGAATCCTTACTTGATTTGGTTTTTTGGGTCCTTTTACATTCAAAAAAGGTATTTACTAGGTGTAATTTAAGATAACAGGTTAAAATCAAATCATAAAAAATTTTATATAGCCCTAGATATTTAGTAATTTTACAACTTCAAATTATGGATGATTTCTTTCCAAAAACAGGAATAGTAATTATTAAATTAAAAAATACACAAAATGGCTGTTTTAGACCAATTAACATCACAACAAGCAATTGATTTAGAAAATAAATACGGAGCACACAATTACCATCCACTTCCAGTAGTATTGAGTAGAGGAGAAGGAGTTTATGTTTGGGACGTAGAAGGAAAAAAATATTACGATTTCCTTTCGGCATACTCTGCTGTAAACCAAGGTCATTGCCATCCAAAAATTGTTGGAGCAATGGTAAATCAAGCGCAAACATTAACCTTAACTTCTAGAGCATTTTTTAATGATGTTCTTGGAAGATATGAGAAATTTGCTTGCGAATTTTTTGGTTTCGACAAATTATTACCAATGAACACAGGAGCTGAAGCTGTAGAAACGGCTTTAAAAATCTGTAGAAAATGGGCTTACGAAGTAAAAGGAATTGATGAAAATGAAGCTGAAATAGTAGTTTGTGAGAATAATTTCCACGGTAGAACAACAACCATCATTTCTTTTTCTAACGACCCGGTTGCTAGAAAGAATTTTGGACCTTATACCAAAGGATTTATAAAAATTGAATACGATAATTTAGATGCTCTAGAGGCCGAATTAAAAAGCAATCCAAACATAGCAGGATTTTTAGCTGAACCAATTCAAGGTGAAGCTGGAGTTTATGTGCCAAGCGAAGGTTATTTGTCTAAAGCAAAAGCCTTATGCGAAAAGTATAATGTGCTGTTTATTGCCGATGAGGTTCAAACAGGAATTGCTAGAACTGGAAAAATATTGGCAGTCGATCATGAAAATGTAAAACCAGATCTTTTAATTCTTGGTAAAGCATTAAGTGGTGGTGCGTATCCGGTTTCTGCGGTTTTAGCCAACGATAACATTATGAATGTTATTAAGCCTGGAAACCATGGTTCTACTTTTGGAGGAAACCCAATTGCCGCTGCGGTAGCTATTGCTGCTTTAGAAGTGGTAAGAGATGAAAATCTAGCTGAAAATGCTGAGAAATTAGGGAAACTTTTTAGAAGTGAATTAAATAAATACATCGAAACTAGTGCTTTAGTATCTCTAGTGAGAGGAAAAGGACTGTTAAACGCCATTGTTATTAACGATGATGAAGAAAGTGACACAGCATGGAATATCTGCCTAGCGTTACGCGATAATGGGTTATTAGCGAAACCAACTCACGGTAACATCATACGTTTTGCTCCACCTTTAGTAATGACAGAAGAGCAGCTATTGGATTGTGTTTCTATTATTGTTAAGACCTTAAAGCAATTCGAAAAATAAGTTGAAAAAAGAATGAGACCTGTAATAGGGTTCAAATAAATAAAAAGGAGCAATTACATTATTATAATGGTTGCTCTTTTTTTATGGAGCTAATAGAATAAATGGATAATAAGGAATGTTTCGAAACACCCAAAATAGGACAACAACTACTAATATAAGTTGTGTACTTATTGGTTTGTGAAGCAGGTTTTTAATGGTTTTGTTAAAATATACTTCAGAAATAAACACATAAAGTTGATAACTTAACACAATAGCCAATAGGCCAATTAAATAATTGTGTTTTAATCCTATAAATAGTTTGCCGTGTAGTAATTGATGAATAGCTCTTTGCGAACCACAACCAGGGCAATACAAATTAGTTGCACTATAAAACAAGCATTTAGGAAAAATAATACTATCAGCTGGGTTCCAAAAATAGAACAAGCTAATAATACAAACTACAGCAAGTAGTGTTAGAACAAACAGAATGGTTTTATACTTAGTAACTACCTTCACTTAGCAAAGCTCCAAATAAGGCAAGTCCAAATATAAGTATATATATCAGCCAACCTAAAAGTCCTACAGCTATAGAAACTAATCCCCAAGTTTTTGCATTTTTTGAAGCACTTAGTGCTTGATCAAAGTTGCCATCCTCATAAAGGCTATTCACTTTTGTAGCGTAAACAATACTTACTATTCCGAAAGGAAGGCAGCACAAAATAGTACTAATAATAGCTAAAGCTAGATAACTGTTTGGCCTAGGTGTTTTGGTTTCCATGAATTATTAGACTTGTTGCATTTGTTGAAACTCCTCAATCTTTTCTTTAAGCATTTCTGGATCTTGAAGGACTTCCCAACCAATCATACTAATAATCCAAAAAATGTATGCTAAGAAAACAATATTTAGTATAACACCAACAATAGCTAAAATTTTTCCCGTTTTTACGTTGTTGTATCCAGTGTACAACTCTGGATCTTGTGCATAAATTTTTGTGGCTTTGTTTGCTAATACTAAGGCAACAACTCCTAGAGGCAACCCTAAAATACCATAACAGCAGCAGGTGATTATTGATAAAATTCCTAGAACTAATATAAGTGTAGAGTTTTGTAAGGGCTGTTTTTCCATAAGTGAAACTGTCTTTGTTAGTGGGTTATTTTGTAAATATAGCTAATAACAATAATAAGGACATTTAAAAAAATGAGTCCCATTTTTAGTTGGTAAGCATGTTTAAATTTAAAGTAAAAATTTAAGATAATAAATAGGCCTAGAATCAAGAGTGTGTAGATAGCAGGATACATTTTAAAGGCTGCCGTAAAATGGCCCTGAAACAACAAACTAAAAGATCTTTGAAAACCACAGCCTAAACAGTCAACTCCAAAAAGTTGCTTGTTTAGGCAGGGTAACATAAAATCTTCTATGGAAGACATGATTATATCTTTAGTAATTACAAGGTTTAAAGATATAAAAATAAACAGGTAATTTGTAATAAAGTTTAAATTCGATGCTTAATTAATATAGCAACTCAACGACTAAAACAGCATTCTACTTATTCGAAACGACCACCTTTTTACTAATCACTTGGTTGTTTGTAAAGGTAACACTAGCTATATAAACCCCTTGACTTAAATTTTTGGTCGAAAAGCTATAGTTAGCTTCTTTATTTAGGTTTCTTTCGTTAAAGATTTGCTTTCCAGAAACCTCGTAAAGTCGTACTTGCTTAATGTCTAAAAGTTTTGGGTTTGCAATGTTTAATTGAGCTAATTGATTGTTTTGATAGATGTTTAAGTCATCGATAGTAACTACTTGATCGATGTTTAAAGCATCGGCTGTAAAGGTGATTTCAAAACGATCTGTATAAGTACCTTGCGGTAAATTGATTTCGTAATTGTTTTCTCTTAAGTTGACATAAACGCCATTTTGGATGTCGTGGATAAAAATGGGTTGGTCTTCATCGAAGTTTTGAACGTC